>JAAUYM010062499.1_pt1 | contig 17605 bp, 19 predicted proteins | sample 7278001 | NCBI WGS metagenome assembly JAAUYM01 (sample SAMN14350224, study PRJNA611818) | marine sediment metagenome | isolation source: surface marine sediment (1.8m) | place: French Polynesia: Moorea | collected 2018-08
AATATTGACCCTGAGTTTTTAGTGTTGCTAATGCAGAATTATTCATCTTTTAATGAAGCGGTTAAGCATATTCCGATTAATGAACCAAGAACAATTCGAGCAGTTTCTTAAGCTTCAAGAAAGACAGGCGATCGCTTTAGAGCAGATCGCCCAAAGCTTGAGTCAAATGAAGCCTGTTACTGTTCCTAACTACCAAGCGGTGTATGTGGGTAAGGACAAGGAAGGAAAAAACCAATACGAACGGCTAATAACTTTTAGACCGTTTGAGGAAATCAAAGCAGAACCAATTAGCAGAAAAGTAGCACAAATACTAAAAAATGACTAAAAACGACATTATGGAAGAGGAAAAAGTCAGGGCGATCATTTGGGACGAACTGAGAAAAGCTTTTGGTGTTAATGTTGCTAGTAACCCAGATATTGAATTTTTAAACACCTCAGAAATAGCTAAAATCTTAGGCTACAAAAACACTAGACCAATATATGCCTTGATTGAATCTGGAGTCCTGCGAATTGGTCAGGAAGTACAGGATAGGCGATCGCCAGGAAGTCAAAAAGCGGATTACTATTTTAATAAAAATGCTTGTCTCAAAAGGTTAAACACTCCCCCAGAAAAAAGGGCTAACTAGCTAGGTGGTAAGGGTCGCCCTGGTCGATCCATCATCAATTGATAAAAAATTTCGTATTGGCTTTTTTTGATCCAGCGATGATAGGTTTGTGTATGTTCCTCGATTTTATGATCCATCATTGGGGCTGCTAACTCTATTGGAATAAACCCAATAGACCTAATAGCCCAAGCGTGGCGCAAGTTATAAGGTTTATTGAATCCATATCTGCCCAAGGCTTGAGTAACTCTATTTCCCAGTTCAGAATTATTTTTTCCTGTGACTTGGGGAAATGGTCTTTCAATATTTCCCAGTTCCCACATCTCCCACCATTCAGGATATAAACACCAGATAAAACGCTCTTGTTTTTTGCCTCTTTTACTCTCCAGAATCCTCAGATGTCCTGGGGGTTTTTTTAGTGATTCTAGGTCGCAGTAAAACAGTTCATAGTTTCTCAAGCCATAGGCTGCCATTAGTTCAAAAGCATAAAGCCAACCCGACTTGCTAGGTATGCGATCGCGCCACTTGACAATCTCTAAGTCTGTGGGAATATCTCTAAGCTCTAAAGATTCTGCCGAATAATTGCCACTATAGGGGGTCGGGTCAAAATCTAGACTGGCAAACTTAGCTAGAGCTTTAATATAGGTGCAGCATTTTTGTCTTGTCCTGGTATTTGGAGTTGTTGAGAGTATCGCTTGCAACAAAATTTCTTTATCTAACTCTACCTCCAAAGGCAGTTTCTTAAATATTTTCTGATAATCTTGCCAAGTAGTTTCAGTCTTGGTATTTCTGGGTCTTTTGTTAAAGTAGTCTTCCTCAAACTTGTTTAGCCAATAACCAACGCTACCAATTGACTGATTTTTATTGCTGTAATTTTTCCAATCAAATTCCTTAAGTGCGATCGCAGCACTGAGTTTTTGGGCTTCTGATTTAGCCACTTTGATACCTGCTGCATTAGCATATATCCCCAAAGAAATAGTCTGTTGAGTTGGGGTTTTGCTTTTACTTCCTGGTTTGGGCGGTAACATACCTCTTAAAGATAATTTGTTACCCCGTCTAAAAATGGTAATACCTGTATTGGCTAGTTTGAGTTGTGCGTTTGCTCGATCTAGGATTTGCTGTATTTTGTCCGACATCGATCTATAAGCGATCTAATATCCTTAGTAAATTAAGGTATTTTATAGTAGTGTGGGGTAAAAACAAAATACATTCTTTTACAACCTAAAAGCTTTCAGCCTATGATTTCTTTATGGCTCGGGGCGGATTTGAACCGCCGACCTTGGGCTTATGAGTCCCCTGCTCTAACCGACTGAGCTACCGAGCCGTTTTTTTCAGCCTAACTATTATAAAATGAAACCTCGGTGTTTCGTCAAGCCAATTTAGCATTAATCAGGAAATAATCTAGATGATTTCATCATCCCCATCAGTTTGTGTAACTTTGGGAACTCGTCCAGAAGCCATTAAACTTGCTCCTGTAATCCAGAAACTTAGGAGTGTCGCCAATTTGAAAACCTATGTGGTGTTAACCGGACAACATCGAGAAATGGTTGATGGAGTCATGGAATTATTTAATCTGCAAAGCGATCGCGACCTCGCAATCATGAAACCCAAACAAACTCTGACAGAAATTACTTGTAATAGTCTGCAAGGGTTAGAACAAATTTTTAGGGAGCTTCAACCCCAATTAGTTATAGTCCAAGGAGACACTAGCACTGCTTTTTCCGCAGCATTAGCAGCTTTTTATCAAAAAATTCCGGTGGGTCATGTGGAAGCTGGTTTACGTACTGACGATTTATTTAACCCCTATCCGGAAGAAGCTAATCGACGCTTAATTTCTCAGATTACTCGCTTTCATTTTGCACCCACCGATTTAGCAGTACAGAATTTACACAAATCTGGAATTACAGGGGAAATTTACCAAACAGGAAATACCGTAATTGACGCACTATTGCAAGTTGCGGAAACTAATCCTCAATGTGATGTTCCTGGTCTCGATTGGTCAAAATATCGGGTACTCTTAGGGACAGTTCACCGTCGGGAAAATTGGGGTCAACCTTTACAAGATATTCTCCAAGGATTTCAGTTAATTCTGGATCAGTTTCCGGATACAGCTTTATTACTACCTATGCACCGTAATCCTACAGTAAGAGAACCCATTAAAGCTTTTTTTGCAGATTGCAGTATCCGCAATCGCGTTTTTCTCACTGAACCTTTAGACTATAAACAGTTAGTGGGTGCAATTTCTAGATGCTATCTTTTACTCACTGATTCTGGGGGACTACAGGAAGAAGCACCCAGTTTGGGTAAACCAGTTTTAGTGTTACGAGAAACTACGGAAAGGCAAGAAGCGATCGCAGCAGGAACAGCAAAACTTATCGGTACTAACCCTGATGCTATTTTTAATCATGCCCAAGATTTACTTAGTAATCCTGAAGCTTATCAAAAAATGGCGACAGCAATTAATCCTTTTGGTGATGGATTAGCTGCTGTCAAAATTGTAGAAGTTATTAAGAAGTTTTTAAAACTAGATAATTAACTGTTAAATAATTTATCCAGTTTTTGAGCCCATTTTTTCTGATTTTTATTGGCATCTTGCACGAAAGGGGAAATCGCAATTAATTTCAGCAAAGCTATATTTAACCAAGATAAAGGAAAGCGCATCGGTCGAACAATGTCTAAAAACAAAACTACCCGAATATCATCAGTTTCATTCCAAGCTTCATGGCGAAAAGAATCATCAAAAAACATGGCTTTACCTTCTTCCCAATGACGGATTTCATCGGCAACCCTAATGCGACATTTTTCTCTAGGTTCAGGTATTTTTAATCCTAATAGACAGCGCACTAATCCTTTATAAGGACCTCGATGTTCTGGAATATGTTTTCCTGGTAATAAAATTGAAAAGAAAGCTGTTTTTATTCCAGGAATTGACTCAATAATGCGAGTTGTTTCAGGACATCTTTGACAATTTTGTTCCCCTTTTATTCCATAACCATAGAGAAAATAAGTTTTCCAAAGAGGATCTTTGCTGATGTTATAAGCTTGATCGGGAGAAATATCCTGAAAGTTGGGCAATTCTTCTGTATATTGGAGAATATTATCTAGTTCTTGTCTGATAATATGCCAATTATCTTCTAAATATGGTGTCCAACTAAACTTTTGACCATCAATAAAGGGAGTATTCCCCACTAGAGAATATTGGGGAATAAGTTGTTCATATTTTTGTATCAGCTTAGCTCCTACTTGATAGATCATGAAGTCTCTAATCTTACTTTGCCAATTATTAGTAGCTAAGAAAGTATTCTGCTTTTCTGTTTGACTCCTCATAACATCTTACTCTTGTAAATGTCACCAGTAATTATCTTATAGCAAACTCCAACTATTTATGACATTCTGGACAAATAATTCTTGAATTAACTTAATTCTACAAATATTAAATTTTTATAAAAAAAGACCGCCTCTTCAGGCGATCGCATACCACACACATTGTTAAGAAAGAAGTTTTAAAACATAGAAATAAGCTGACTTGGTTAAAGATAAATTATTTGTTTTGCTTAGTTATCTTTACTATAAGTAAATTCTCCATACCTTAGGCAAAGTTACCATTAAGAAATATTCTTTTACTATAAAGCTATGATAAATTATTCAACTGGTTTTCGGAATTTACTTAATAACAAAAAAAAGACCGCCCTTTCAGGCGATCGCGATATCACACACACTGTTTAGAGAGAAGGTTTAAAAGATAGAAATAAGCTGACTTGGTTAAAGATAAATGATTTGTTTTGCTTGGTTATCTCTACTATAAGTAAATTCTCCATACCTTAGGCAAAGTTACCATTAAGAAATATTCTTTTACTATAAAGCTATGATAAATTATTCAACTGGTTTTCGGAATTTACTTGATAACAAAAAAAAGACCGCCTCTTCAGGCGATCGCATACCACATACACTGTTAAGATAAAAGTTTTAAAACATAGCAATAAGCTTACTTAGTTAAAGATAAATTGGTTGTTTTACTTGGTTATCTCTACTATAAGTAAAATCTCCATACCTTAGGCAAAGTTCCCATTAAGAAATACTCTTTTTCCATCAAGCTATGATAAATTATTTAACTGGGTTTCGGAATTTACTTAAGGACTAAAAAAAAAGACCGCCCCTTCAGGCGATCGCGATACCACACACACTGTTTAGAAAGAAGTTTTAAAACATAGCAATAAGCTTGCTTGGTTAAAGATAAATGATTGGTTTTGCTTGGTTATTTCTACTATAAGTAAAACTTCCAACCTCTAGGCAAAGTTACCATTAAGAAATCCTCTTTTTTTATAAAGCTATGATAAATTATCCAACTGGTTTTCCTCCTTTACTTAATAACAAAAAAAAAGACCGCCTCTTTAGGCGATCGCATACCACACACACTGTTAAGAAAAAAGTTTTAAAAAATAGAAATAAGCTTACTTAGTTAAAGATAAATTATTTGTTTTGTTATCTCTACTATATATAAATATTCTAGGGATTGGCTTTAGTTAAGATGAAGATTAGTTCAGGTTTGATAAAGTTATGATAAATATATGCCCTACACACTGATGTATCCTAAATAAATCAACAATCAAGAAATGTAATGATTCCTTCCTGGTTAATAATTGGCAGTGTCACAATAGGGGTTATTTTTATTTTTAATCGTCTTTCCCGTCGAGATATCCGTTGGTTTAGACGCTTACGTCGCCCAGACTGGCTGACTTTTGAATGGGCAATACCCTTAATTTGGATTAGTATCTTTATTTGTGGTGCTTGGTCTGCTTATATCGTGTGGGAAACTCAACCTGGTAGCTTCAGAACTTGGTTGTTTATGGGTTTTTACTTAGCATTAGAGATTGCGATTATGCTTTACACTCCTGTAATGTGTAAATTAAGGAGTCTCAAAATAGGAACAATTATCGGTGGAACAGGTTTTTTTCTAGGTTTAATTTTAGCGGTTTTGATTAGGTCAATTTCTTTAGAGGCTTTTTGGTTACTTGTTCCTTACTTAATCTGGAGTCCTATTGGTACTTTTGTAACATGGCAAATGATGTATCTAAATCCTAGAGATATATAAAATCTCCCAATTCCACATTCAACAAGAAAATTATGCGTCCCGTCGTTAACCCTACTCCCTCTGTAACTAAATGGCAAGATTTACATCAACTCAAAGTTCCTAATGCTAATCAATTAGATAATATTAAGACTCATCTCGATTTAGTAATTTTAGCTTTAGAAGCTATAGCAAATATCAGTTCCGATAGAATATTACAGGTAGCAAAAGAACTTGAATTAGAGTCATTAGTGAGTGATAGGGTAGCATTATGGCGATTACGTCAATCTAATCCCCTAAGGAATAGTTCGGGGGGAAGAAAAAAGTTAGATGTAGAAGAAGCAAAAAGCTTAGTATTAATCATATGTTATTTGGCAAAGCAAGAAGGTGAATTACTCCGTCGTGCTGTTAACCTTCTAGAACAAGTTACCCAACAAAATAAACCACCTCATCAAACTTCTTTATTGGGAGATTATTTAGATAAGTTTACTAATCTTTATCAAGAAAGAATGATTGAAAGTCCAGAAAATAATCCTCTAAGTTTACAAGATATTGCCTTAAAACTTTTGATAGATTTGTTGTTTTATAGCGGTGCAAACGGACATAGATTGCTTTGGCTAGCGATTTTAGAAAGCTCTTAATTACACAATATATATACTATAGCAATATGATATCTTCTTCTCATTCCGTAATTCATCGTTTGACTCCTCCCACTTGCACCTTAGAAATTTGGGGTAAACAGTCACCTTTGTCTAAATGGACTAATAAAGAAATAGTCAAAGATATTCACTTTAAACTTAGTTTTGATGACCCGACACTTCCTGAAGAACAAAGGGTTACTATTTCAGGCGATCGCACAAAATTAGAAGCAATCTATGAAGGAGTACTAATCTATGTAGAAAAATTTTTACAACAGTCTTTCCCTATAGAATCTTTCCCCAATAACAACGTTACACAAGTTTCGGATCACACCTCTGTTTATGTAAAACCCAAAGGATTTATCTCTCATCAATTATTTATTCAAGATGTAGAAAATAGTCCGATCCATTTAAGTACGGTACAGTTATTCGATCTGGTTACTGCTTTAGAAGAGTATAAAACTAAAGTAGCAACTTTACCTAGTTCTACTAATAATAAGTCTCAGAAAATTATTCCTCTGTGGTTAAGGGGAGTAGCAGGATTAGCTTTAGTAGTAGGATTAACTACTATTGGGACAAAACTTGTGCAAAAACAAGCTACTGAATCTGAATCTATTGCTTCAGTACAAGAACCAGAAATTCCGAATAATCAATCGAGGTTTGATGATATTGTTCCACCTCAAGAACCTTCTACAGAAACCCAAATAACCCCAGAACCAAAGATAACTGAACCCCTATCTTCTGTAGAAAAGTTACCACCCCCCCCTACTGTAGATACACCAAAACCACCACCTAATATTCCCGATCCTGCTAAGTTTCCCATCCCAGAAGGTAATTTAGTAATTCCGCCGCCCCTTCCTAATCCTATTGCAATTAAGCCTCAAATCGAAGAAAAATCAAAATCTGCTCCTAATTCTTCTCAGCTAGAATCTAGAATTAATCTCTCTTCCGAAACAGCTAAAAAATCAACTTCTTCTAATACACCAAAAAGTAATAATCAATCTGATACTGATATTGAAATTAATCCCGATCTGCCAAACAATCAATCTCAAATATCAACCACTACAAATTCGGCCCCACCTGCGGTTAATAATACTGAAAGTAAGATTCCGCAAAACAATCAACTGCAAGAAGTTAAAGCATATTTCAAACAAAATTGGCAACCACCCAAAGAATTAAAGCAAACTATAGAATATCGTATAATAATTAATGCTAATGGTTCAATTCAAAGAATAATTCCTATTGGTAAAGCTTCCGAAATATTTCTTGATCGCACTAACATTCCTTTGATGGGAGAAAAATTTGTTTCTCCTCTAAAAAATAAATCTCAAGCTACTATTCGATTATTACTTGGCCCCGATGGAGAAGTCACAGCTTTTTTGGAATAAAATTTGGAATAAAATATGATGATTAATTCACTAAAAAATCTTGTACTAGCTGATTCAGTTCTTGCCAAACCTGTTGATATCTAATCCCAAATAAAACTTGAATGAGTAATAAAATTACTGCAATAGTTAAAGCAGTAGTTACACTAGTTTTTAGTATCTTGATTATGCCAGTAAACAATAACCAAGTGATAATAATTCCAGCAGCGATCGCTATTAATTCTACAGACATAAACATTTTCGTCATATCGGCTCGATTATAACCAATTATTCTATCTATATAACTTGAGTACGGAGTGCCCTTCGGTAGTCAATACTGTTCGGTTAACTTCCGTACCTATCGAACTCACGTCAATAAGACAAGATTTAGAATAAGACAAGATTTAGTGTTATTAGTTCAATATTTGCTAATATGCAAAATTATTATGGCTCTAAAGGGAAGAAATATGACCTCTTCAACCGATAAACTTGGTATCGCTGTAGTAGGAACAGGTTTTGGTCAAAAAATCCATATTCCAGGTTTTCAGCATCATCATCGTACAGAAGTTGTAGCAGTATATAATCGCGATCTTGGCACAGCAAAAGCGATCGCAGATTCCCATAATATTCCCTATGCTTATAGTCAATTAGATAAAATTCTCTCTCTTTCTGAAGTTGACGCTGTTAGTATTTCCACTCCTCCCTTCTTACACTACGAAATGGGCAAAGCGGTTTTAGAAGCAGGGAAACACCTGTTACTAGAAAAGCCGATGGCGATGAATGTGGAGGAAGTAAAAGAGTTATATAATCTTGCAGAAAGGCAAGGTTTAGTGGCGATCGCAGATTTTGAGTTTCGCTTTATTCCTGCTTGGCAACTTTTGGCAGAATATTTACAACAAGGCTATGTGGGTAAGACTAGACTGATTAAAATAGATTGGTTAGTAACTAGTCGCGCTAATCCAGAAAGACCTTGGAACTGGTATTCTCGCAAAGATATGGGTGGTGGTGCATTAGGGGCGGTAGCATCCCATGTTTTTGACTATATTAGTTGGTTATTTGGTTCAGTTAAAAGGTTATCCGCCCATTTAAGTTGTGCTATATCTCAACGCCCTGACCCCAATGATAACAATACTTTAAAGCCTGTAGATGCTGATGATACCTGTCTCATTATGCTGGAATTAGCAGACGGTACACCCTGTCAATTATCTATTAGTTCTGTTACTTATGCCGGGAGGGGACACTGGGTAGAAATTTATGGCGACAAAGGTACTCTAGTATTAGGTAGTGATAATCTCAAAGACTATGTTCATGGTTTTCAACTCTTCGCAGCACCAGCAGGAGAAACCCTGAAAGAAGTAGAAATTCCCCAACGTTTAGATTTTCCTCAAGTCTTTACTGATGGAAGATTAGCACCTTTTATTCGAGTAGTAGATCGTTTTGTAGAAGCTATTGATAGAGGTAAAAGTCTGACTCCTTCTCTTAAAGAAGGTATCTATTCTCAGTTATTAATGGATTTAACTCATCAATCCCATGAAATGAGAACTTGGGTTGATGTTCCCCATCTAAAATAGTTATTCTGTTGTAACTAGTAGCTAAAAATTGTTATGAAGCTAAACTACTCAGAGTTAAGCCGTGTCATGTCCCATGCTTTACGGCATAAACCTGAAATATGACAAATTATGTCCAAATTCTGTACCTCATGAGGATGAGAAACCCTATAGAATGTCGGATTACTGACTAAGCCAGGGCAAAGCGACAGGGTTAATTAACGGCAAGTCCTAAATCGTACTTCACTCTGGAGAACGCAAGTTCATCAAAAGCATTTCTCGGTGGCGAATCGTGTTTAGTGCTACCTTCCAGGTAAAAGTAAAAGATTGAAAAGATTCTGGCGAAATTCTATCTTCATCTAGATCCATAACTACTTTCTCTAAAATTTCAAATAATTGACGACGGACAATTTTCAATCGCTCTAGATCTTTAAGGGAATGTATTTGGTTAATTAACTTCAGAATTTCCAGGTTATAGAAATCGGCGCGGTTTTTCTGCTTTCCCTGTAGCCACAGTTTTAGTTGCCAGATGCCAGAGAGACAAAGTATCGTAATCGAGAGCAATAAACCCATAACTTCAGCATACTCCACAAAAAAGCTTAAAATCAAACTAGGTTCATCTAATTTGTAGTATTTCTTGGCTCCTGGATGGAATGGCAAGCCCAGCTCTTGGATAGAATCTCGCTTGGGAATCATTGCTGCTTGGCGATCTTGCTTAACTAACTCATTGCGCGCTTCAAACAAAATGCGAGTAATTTCATAGATGACACTTGGATCTATATCTTGATGAGTAACAAGTAATGCTTGTACTGAGACGACGGGTAAATCTTCTGCTGGAATAGGAATTGCTCCACCATAAGTACCTTTGGGAATTTTGCTGGGTTCTAAAGCAGGCTGGAAAAGCTGTATTGCTGCGCCTTGATCGATAGGGACTAGCTGATTGTCACTCCTTTGCAACAATTCAGTAATCGCAGGATTGCCCAGGGAGATGACCTGAAACAAAGCATCCACTCTTCCTTGGCGCAGAGCAAGATGGGCTTGTTCTGATGGCAGAATAACAGGCTCAAAGTCTGTTGAGCGCAAGCCATAATGTTTACTTAAGGGCCAGAATAGTTGATAAGAGCCACTTCCTTTGGGTAATAGGGCAACCCGCTTTCCTTTAAGATCGCTGACGCTATTAATATTAGACTTAGTTGTAGCAATCAGATGAAACATTTCGGGAAATAAAACTGCGATCGCCTGTGTGGAAGAATCAAGAGGAGTATCGCTTTGGAGCAAAGCCAGTTGCACTTTTTTTGCCCTCAGAAATTCCTGGTTTTGTAGGGAACCTTCTGTTTCCATAACTTCGATCTGGATTTGGGGTTGATGTCTAGCAATAACTTGGGCAAAAGCCCTCGCAAAGGCATAGTATTCGCCGTCCTTTCCCCCCGTAGCTATAGTCAAGTAATGGACACGGTTTTCCTCGCGAAACCATTGCCAAGCAAAGGCAAAAACCATGAAGATACTGATTAGGGTAATTGGAAGAGCTAATTTATTCTGCATTGACAAAAAGTACCTGTGCAAAATTAATTTAACTCACATCTTGCACCAAATTTTTGATTTTGTAGGGGTTTGGCATTGCCAAACCTCCACCCAGATTCAATCTGTAGCCAACATTTAGTTTGTTATCTACCTGAACTCAGAGATAGACCTGAATATTACAGTCAGAAAAAACAGTTACCTGTAATTAAACAAGATTTAGTAACAGTAGAGTGGAGCAAAGAACTCCTAGATTTTACTGCTGTACCATCCCAGACATTACAAGAAGTGTGCCAAAGAGTAAAATTGGCGTTCCATAGGTATGTGGCTGGTGATAGCAAGGGGAAGCGTAGCGGTAAGCCCAGATTCAAAAACACGGCTCGTTTCAGATCGATGATACTTGAGGGAGTAAAGCTACATTCTTGTTCAGTGGGGGGTAAATTTCTCTATCTTTCCTTCCCCAAAATAGGTCTAATTAAAGCTCGACATCATCGCCCCATTCCTCATGGAGCAAGGCTTAAATCAGTTCAAATAATCAAAAAAGCTGATGATTGGTATATCAATATGAGACTTCAGGACAATTCTGTACCAGATTTTAAGCCTGATATTACCCCTACTTGGGAAAATTCACTAGGAATGGATGCAGTGCTTCATGAAGATGATTATCTAGCGACATCGGAAGGGTTTAAATTACCTAGCCTCAAATCATTTAGAAAATCTCAAACCAAACTAGCCAAGATATCGAAGCGCAAATCTGGCAAGAAAAAAGGTGGTAAAGCCAGACGTAAGCTAGCTAAACGAGAGGCAAGAATACATCAGCAAATAGCAAGAGCCAGAAAAGACCATGCTTACAATACTGCCCGTGCGCTACTTAAAACAGGCAAAACAGTTTTTTTCTACGAAAAGTTAAACCTTAAGGGATTAACAAGGCGTAACAATCCCAAGCAGGACGACCAAGGCAATTATGTTCCTAACGGACAATCAGCCAAAACAGGGTTAAACAAATCCTGGACTGATGCAGCCTTTGGTCAATTCTTCTCTATTCTTGGTTACATAGCCGAAAAAGCGCACCGCGATTAGGCCGAGGTTTCCGGGCGCGTAAGGACGGAGCAAGAAGCTGGGGCTAAGGCGATTGAAGTCAATCCTGCTTATACTTCTCAATTGCTGTCATACAAAGATGAATTTGTCTTCACTGATTGCAGCATCAGGGAATATTGGGATGAAGAATTAAATCTCTTAATAGATCGTGACATTTCCAGCTCGGTCAATATTAAGAGAGTGGGGCTGGGCTTGTTCCCCACTATAAAACGCCGTAAGGGGAATCCAGTAGTAATCGAATCTGCTACTAATAGTATCCTGAAGGAAGTTCTACTTGTCCATCAATTATGGGCAACTCGGAAGCCCACGTCTGTACCTCTAGGTCAGCGTGGGTAAGTCACCCAATTGGTATTAGGGAAAAGTATTCAATACCGCTTTTTGAGCGGCTAAAGTATTAGTTGCTCGGAATAGTTGATTTAAAGATTGATTGTACTCAATAATGGCTGTGAGGAGATTGCCTCTAGCAGTAGTTAACTCAGTTTGAGATTCAATTACGTCAGTTTGTGTCCCCACCCCAGCTTGAAAGCGAAGTCGTGCTAGTCGCAAGCTTTCCTCTGCTAAATCAACAGCTACTTCTGCGGTTGTGATGTTTTCCCTATTGGCTTGTAGATCAAAGAAAGCCTGTTCTATTTCTACCCGTACGTCATTCCGTTGACTAGCAAAGCCAACTTCATTATTCTCAATCTCTTTGTCAAATTGTCTGGCTCCGGCTCTGGCTCTACCACCGTCAAAGACCTTCCATCGTACCCTTGCACCTACAGTATAACCATCTTGTATATCTATACCATCATCCGTTATTTTCACAAAGTCGTAGATTGCAAAAATACTTAGTTGAGGTCGAATTTCAGATAGCCTAATCTGTCTATTTTCCGCGTTAATTTCTCGACGCACTAAAAATTGCTCTAGTTCAACTCTATTGTCGTAACCTAAAATAATACTCTCTTCCAGAGATGGCTGCCAAACTCCTGCTGTTTCAATTATATCTGCAGCTCTTAAATCTACTTGTTCTCCCAAGCTCAAAGTCCTTACCAATTGTCTGCGAGCGGTCTTTTGATTTGCCAGAGCTCTCGTTAGCTGTTGTTCAGCGTTAGCTAGTTCTACTTCTGCCCGCAAAACATCAAACCTGGTTCCTAAACCTGCTTGTTCTAGAAGTCGAGCATCTTTCAGGGTTTGAGCAGCATCTTCTACTGCTGCTTCTCGGATTCTTACTTGAGCATCCGAGTCTTGTAAATTGTAGTAGTCTCTGAAAGTTTCAAATAGGATTTCCTCAGTAACTCGTTCTACTTCTAACCTATCTAAATCTACTTGTTGCTCAGCACGACGTATATTTGAACCTCTACGTCCTCCAGTGTAGATATTATAGTTAAAAGTTAAGTCGCCCTCAAAGGCATTGATAGTGTTGTCTGCTCCCGTGGTAAATCGCTGACGATTTCGTTGCTGCCTTGCAGTATCACTATTAGTAAATTGGGATTGAAAATCGAGCTCAGGAAAGAGCTCACCAATCGCTTCTCGTAATTCTTGTTTGGAACGATCTAAGTTCAGGTTTGCTGATTGTAAATCTTTATTATTTCTTAGAGACAGTTCAATTGCTTGTTCTACACTGATGGGTTCAGTAAGATCTATCGTAACTTCTTCAGGTGTACTCGGTCGCTCTAAACGATTAGGACTTGGTTCGAAGTCTTCAATTTTAAGACTTTCCGCACTTGTTTGGACATCATCAGTTGTTTGGGTATCATCAGTTGTTTGGGTATCGTTAGTTGTTTGGGCATCATTAGTTGTTTGGGCTACAGTAGGAGTTATACAACTAGATAAAATGATTGTACTAATCCCAAGTACTTTTAAAATTAAATTGATCTTGCTCACACCTCACTCCTTATACATTAATTGCAAGAGACTTGTAACTAATATATACTCAGATTTGGAATTATATTCCTATGTCTTTTAAAATATTTTCAAGTTTTTGGTTAAGTAATTTGTAACCTTTTTGGTTAATATGTAATAAATCTTGATAGTATTTTACTTGATTTGGGTGTTTTCTCAAGATCATTCTTCCCATAATCGACGACGAGGAGAGCCATTAAGACGGTGATGAGCATCTTGTAGTAGCTTGGGGATGTCAAGTTTTTCGGGACAGCGAGGTAAACAGTCCCCACATTCGGTACAGCGATCGCCTTTGTTCCCTGGAAACCAATGTCCTGCATTTTCCAACATTCGATAGCGATATTGACCATAATCTGCCATGTCATAAGCTACGGCTAAATTACGTAACCGCAATATTTCAGGGATGTTAATTGTTTCAGGACAAGGCAAACACTGATAACATTGGAGACAGCAATCCCTGTTTAAACTGACAGTTAAATGATTTTCTAGTCTGTTAAATATAGCTGTTTCTTCAGGAGTAAAAGGAGCATCCCAGTTTTTTTGTCTAATATCTTTGAGAAATTCTAACTCATCAGGATTAGCAGCACCCACGCTGAGAGTAGTTATAGCAGGATTACTTAGTAAAAAACGGTAATTAAGCTCTAGAGGAGAAATAGGGGCGCATAAATTCTTTAGTGTTTCAGAAGGGGTGTAAAGTCTTCCTCCTTTATCAGCAGGAGAAATAATAAATATCCCCATATCCTTCGCTGCTGCTAGGGCGATCGCTGGTTGATTTCTTTGCCAAAAATAGTAGTAGTGGAGGTTAACAAAATCAAATAAATCCGTATTAATTGCCGCAGTAATTAAATCGAGAGAGCCATGAGTCGAAAATCCTAAATGTCTGATTTTGCCTTGCTGTTTTGCTTGAGCAATAGCAGCCATACAGCCGTGAGGAGCGGTGATCCAACTCAAATGTTGCCAAGTATTAACCCCATGAAGTGCTAAACAATCTAGATAGTCTATCTGTAATCTGGTTAAAGATTGATCGATCCAACTTTCCATTTGCTTAGGAGCGGGAGATGGTGGCAACTTAGTAGTAAGATAAAGCTGTTCTCTGGGTAAAGATAAATTAGATTTGAGAGTTAATCCGAGATAGGTTTCGCTTTGACCATAACCCCTAGCAGTTTCTAAATGGTTAATCCCTAGGGCGATCGCTTTACTGATAGTTTCTTGGGCTAATTGGGGAGAAGCCAAGCAACGCATAGTCCCCAAAGAAAACACCGATAGCTCGAGATTGGTTTTACCAAATCTTCTGTATTCCATTAATTATTAAATTATTGCTCATACCTCCCTAAAGCGACTGCGTTTGATTAATTCAGTAGGGCTAATATCAGCAACAAAGTCTCGAAAAGCCTGTCTTTCTGCTTCATCAGCATCTCGATCTACAGGAATAGAAGCATCCGCTACTACTTCTTCTACTACCCAAATAGGGCTATCTGCACGTAGTGCTATAGCGATCGCATCACTAGGACGACAATCAACTTCTTTCTTTACTCCCCCCTGATTTAAACAAAGAACGGCATAAAAAGTATTATCCCGTAGAGTATGAATAATTACTTTTTCTAAGTCCATCTCCCAGACATCGAAAATATTGGTAATTAAATCATGAGTTAGAGGGCGAGGGGGTTGTTGTCCTTCCAGTACACTAATAATTGCCCTAGCTTGATCCTGACCAATAAAAATCGGCAAGGCTCGACGTTCCGAACTATCTTTGAGTACGACAATGGGACTCCGTGTAGGAGCATCTAAAGCAATACCAGCAACTCTCATTTCAATCATTGGTTTAGCCTCTCAAGTAACTTTGGTAAAAGTACGATCCAAGAAATAGATACAAAAGTCTTTATATCCATTTAACAATTAAGATATTCTTAGCACACTCCCTTATTCTATTACCTAGAATTACTTAGGATAAGTAGGTAGTAAGTAGCAAGGTTTACTCACAGTATGCCTTAATTTTTCCCTCTTGCCCCTACTATTCAGAAAAAAATAACAGTTCTTCTAGGAACAAATGGTAAAGTTACTCGATTAACCGCCTCGAAAATATTTATTTTTAGTTATTTACTTTAATATTTTGGAACATTAATCTCAAAATCAAATGTTTACAGGTCTAATTGAATCTCTAGGTACAATTACTAGTCAAGAAAAAAACTGTTTAGAAATCTTAGTCAAAAACAGCGATCGCTCTGTAATTTTATCGGAGCTGGCGATCGGAGATAGCGTAGCAGTAGATGGAGTCTGTTTAACGGTAGAAACTATACTAGATCGAGGTTTTGTGGCAACTGTGTCCCCTGAAACTTTAGAGCGAACTAACCTAGGGAAAAAGGAACGGGCTGCTAAGTATGTCAATTTAGAAACTTCTCTGCGAGTTGGAGGTAAAATTGGGGGGCATTTTGTTACAGGTCATATAGACGGTATTGGTTGCTTAATCGAGTCATCAGCCTCTGCAACATCCTGGGAAATGCGTTTTGGTCAACCCCCTGGAAAAGAACAACAATGGCAACAATACATAGCACCCTATCTAGTAACAAAAGGTAGTATTGCGGTTAATGGCATTAGCCTCACTGTGGCAGAATGTGCTGTTGATGGTAGTTGGTTTAAAGCTGCGGTGATTCCCCATACCTATCAAGCAACTAACTTGTCCCATCTGCAACCAGGGGATTTAGTGAATTTAGAAAGCGATATTTTGGGTAAGTATGTAGAGCGCTTACTTGGGGAACGGACAAAAAGCCATTACCCTCAAGAAAATATTAGCTTAAGTTTCTTAGCGGAAAATGGCTACGTATGAATTAGTTATCATGCCACCAAGATAAGCTGAAAACTCTTTAAGAGCAGAGGTGGAAAGGGGGCTTCATATATTTGGGATTTGAACCCAGAGCCATCGACTTTGCTTGCCCTGCAGGAGGTGGGGGGACTTTAAGTTATCTGTCGAACTCAAATGTTTATTGATTGGAATATTTCCCCCCTTCGGTGCCCCTGCTTCCTTTACCAATTAAGGCTTTCGGCCTTAGCTTAGTGGCATTCCTCTATGAATCTTTCATTATTTAGAAAGACTATCTAGACTATCTACACTTAAAGGTACTAAATCACCGTAGATCGTAAAAGCTAGTAGCAATGGTTCTCCCTCTTGGATTAGTTTCCCAGTTAAAGCACAACTTTCATCTTTTCTAGCAGTTGCCTCCATAGTGGCGCGGATATCAGAAGGAGCAAATTGAGGTCGATAATCACCAGACTTTTGATGAACGTAATTCCAGAGAATATCCCTAATTAAAGCTTGATAGCCCTGATTGCCCGAAAGTTCTTTTAGTTTGTCTTTCAGACTTTTTTCGAGACGAATACTGGTTACTTCCATTTCCGTTGTGGATGTGCGAGTTAAAGTGCGCATAATTTTTTTCCTCTAAATACTAGACATCTCGGTAATATAAGTGTAGTATCAAAATGAAGATTTGAGAACTACTGCAAAATTCAATGTTACTTCTGAGCTTTTCCCATCCAAATTTTGTTGAACTCCGAGATAAAGACTCGGTGACAGCAATACATGGTGGATATTTATCTATGGCAAAGAGTACAGATTTTCAAGATTTACCAAGATTTGAACTTGAACAAGATCAGAATATACAATGTAGCTCCAATTGTAATGTAAGCCGACACAATATTAAATCAAAACTAAAAATTAATGGCGAGGAATGGTACACAATTCTACTAAATGTACCAAGATAATTAACAAACTTAACTTCTAAACCTCGTCTAGTTCGAGAAGTGGAGTTTTGACGGTGGTGGAAGGGGCTTAAAAACAGAGTTGACTAATGATGATTCACCTACCTTATCTAATGAAGCCCCTTTCCACGGATGC
>JAAUYM010016704.1_pt1 | contig 17601 bp, 20 predicted proteins | sample 7278001 | NCBI WGS metagenome assembly JAAUYM01 (sample SAMN14350224, study PRJNA611818) | marine sediment metagenome | isolation source: surface marine sediment (1.8m) | place: French Polynesia: Moorea | collected 2018-08
AAAATTTCCGATCCAACGTGTGACATATATGTGGTATTCTAATGACATGTTCCATTACATGTTTAAAGCAGAATTTGTTACGCTCGTAAGTTTAAAAGTCCCGTCGGGATCAGCTAAATTTTGGGTTCTATGAGAACCTACTATGTACGTAGTTACACTTTGCTGGTGTCGGTACTTGATTTTAATTATGCCAATCAGTCTACTTCAAAGATTCTCTCTTTCTCCGTCTCTTTCTCTCTTGTCTCCTGTACCAGGTCGCCTGTCATTTCAACGCAGCTTGAATTTTTTATGCGGTTATTATTTTCTTTTTTTTTTTTTTTTTTGCTTGGGCAAAAAACGGTACTCTACGATTTAGCCTAAACATATCGTGCATTTCTTGTCCGCATTGCGCTTGCCACACAGCAAGGATAACACCTTTGTTGAGCACTTTAGCAGGTACTGACATTGTTGGGTCAAAAGAAGATGGCACTGTCGACAAAGTTGTTGCTCTTCATTGCCCTCATGGCCAACCTGGCTGAGGGAGCCATCATGGTCGAGTTGGGCGCGACGGTCGTGCGGGAGCTCCGCAGACATCTTGGACTGGCCAACGTGACCATCATTTCCGAGACCATCGCTGAGTGGCCCCTCGAGACCAAGAGGGACCTTCTCGCGGGAGGGACCTGCAGGGTTTTCAAGAGCCTTCGCCAAGCATCGCATCATCTTCTGACAGAAGTGGGGGAAGGCTTGATCATCGACATGGCCGGACACGCGTGGGACGAGGTCGAGGTGCTGGCGGCCCTGCCAAAGTTGGGCTTGAAAGCCGGCAGCGTGTTCGTCCTGGAGAGCGAAGTCCTCCTTCCTGATCCTCAACTGTTTCTGCTAAACCAGCACGTCTACTTCTTGACCTTGGCCGACGGAAGGGTCTCCGAGGGGTACATCGTCGGCAGCGCCAGTGTGAGAAGAAGCCTGGCTACTTTCGATGCCGGCTCTGCCAGGTTCATGGCCCTTGAGGGAGTGGACACCAACTTCAAGTCGAGGAGGTCCAACTTTCACAGGGCCAACCTGCGGTGCTTAGTCTGCCCGCAGAACCCATACACCCTGATCGCACCTCCAGGTGGAAGAGGAGGAGGAGGAGGGGGAGATGCCGTTGAAGAAGACATTGATGGGTCCGGACTTGCGTTTGATGTTGTCCGTCCTGAGCAGCTTGGGGGTCTATTCAGAGATTTACAGGTCATCTCAACTTTGCAGCACACCAATAATGGCTGCTGTTCACTCTACTATATTTTTTGCAAACTCACAGGTGGTCATGGAGAAGGAGCTCAACTTCACTTGCACCTACTACCGGTGCAAGGACCGTGCATGGGGGGACAGGTTGCCGAACGGGTCGTACAATGGCATGGTCAGAACTGCTAAGGACAGTCATGTCGACCTCATCAGTGCCTCCTTGACACTTAGACCATCCAGGGCTAGCGCAGTCTCCTACCTCCACCCGATTGTTCATGAGACACACTGCCTGTTGATACCAAGTGTTGCTAGGTGGGGGTCCTTGGATGAGCCCATGACTCATTCACAACCTATTACTATTGCACGTAGTAATTTTTTGTTTGATATCGCAGTGAAGAATTCGACTGGACGACCTTCACGAATCCTTTCCACACAAAGCTTTGGACTTTGCTTGTCGTCCTTGCTGTCTTCAGTTGCACTGTCACCTGGACCGTGGTGAGAGCAGCAAAGGCATCCCACACCCTTCAGAGCTGGCTGGATCCGATCGGGATCGTTACCCTCTTCTGGGCTGTCATGAACACCTACGTGGGAAAGGACCTCCTCACCGAGATTTCGAACAGTGCCAAGATGCCGATCCGGGTGGCGATGCTGAGTGTCTTGCTCTGCGGAGTTGTGATATGGGCCATATACCAGTCCGCTCTAACCTCTGAACTCGCTGTGAGAGTGGCTAGGATGCCATTCACCGACCTGAACGAGTTCTTGAGTTCTGACTACCAGTAAGTTTTCTCAATGTACTACATACAGTAGGTATTTGGTAGTACGTATATTCCATATGGCATTTTTTCCATTTTTTATGAGAACATGGAACAATTTTACTTCAGAATTGGCATTTGACAAAAAAATAAGCCAAGGAATACAGAACCTGTACTTTGTTATTTTATGCTTGAGAAAATTTTTGCCAGATGCCACACAAACTGCTTATTTTTTTAACCGCACATTTGTTGCACCCAGGTTGATGCTTCTGGGTGGCGGACTGATTGAGAAGCTCCTGCGCTACTCGCCAGAAGGCTCAATCCACAACAAAATATTCACAAAGAGCTTTGAAACGGAGGAAAAGGTGAAGGTGCTTTAGTTGCTAAACACTGAGTCACTAATCCTACAATTATATATATAGTATAATATAGTAATTTCTTTTTATCCCTGGAAGCTTTCTAAGTATATCCTCCAAGACGAAGTGCAAGCGCTGGACATGCTACTGGCTGATCCAAAGGGCGAGAGACGAGCTCTCTGGTTCTTTGCTGAAGGAGCCTTATCCTTCCAGCAGTACCAGTGCAGGTCTTGTCATTCTTGCCAGCACGAGTTGTGCTAGTACAGTAAACACTAGACTTGGAGAAAAAAAATCTTACAGGTTCTCAATGCCTTGGAGGACCAACTTTCCCAACCTGGTATCAATGGCGACGCCTAAGGACAGCCCATACCTTCCCTTTATGAGGCGTTTTGTGCTGAAGCACGTTGAACAAGGTACTTGTATTTATGTACCTACTTATGTACCTAATACAATGGGACTTCAATATGGTGTACTCCACTATACACGTACACAGTGTGTAGCCAAACACTCTGCTATGGTAAAGAGTGCTATATTGCCAAATTTGAAATTTGTTACTATTCCACCTCTGCTATAGTAAACTTTTTTGCTGTTGGCCACCAACTTTAATATATCCGAGATCTACTGTTTACCTCAGGAACGATAACCAAGATCAGCACCAGGTGGTTGCAGGGCCCTCCCGCAGACTGCCTGTTGACCGAGGGCAGGGCCCTGGGGGCGGAGAAGACCATCTCTCTGTTTGCCATCTGGGCCCTGGGGGTCACCGGGGCAGCACTCCTCCTCTTGGGGGAGTACGTCACCCCCTTGCTGACCCGGCGGAGTTAGTTTGATGCGTTTTACATCTTACAACAGTCCATTTTAAACTAGAAATGAAGATTCTGTTGTGGTTTGTCTCCAAATATTTCCTTTTTTTCCTCTTCAATGTCACATGGTACATACTGTATTTTAAGATCTGCTTTTAGTCCATGAGTAATTTCAGTTTGCTTAGGGTGTGGCCGCACGACAGTTTCACTCTAGTGATGACGATGTTAACGATCCACGAAATGTCCGTGTTTACACAACACGTACTTTACCTTATTTTATGTACTTTCCACAGTCAGTTGAGTACACGATCCGCTGTCCACATCTTTTGAATAATAAAAGGACATTTGCGTAAATTGACTTTCCAAAAGAGTGCTAAGAATTGAATTCTGGCACCTGGCGTCAATAGCATTTTTCTTTCTGCAAAACAAAACTAGACGATTAACTGCAGTCTAAGGTAATATTTTATGGTCTACTGTACAGTACATACTAGTACAGTGCCTGTATTGCCTGCACGAAGACTGTCCAGTGTCCAATTGGACAGTAATAATGACTTATCTATGCTTAGCTCAGCACAATGGATAAGATTGTGAGCTGTTGGCTGAATTACCTGACAAACTCCAAGTCATAATGCTATGTACACGGTGTCCTAGCAACCGTTGCTGCTAGGGCCCTAGGGCAATGCCCATGAATAAAAAAAATACTTTCCGACACATAATACAGCTTGGTTTTGTTAGTCTTGTGCCACGACTCGAGTTGGAAATATCTCCCGTGATGATGATGCGTGTATTTGTCCTTTTCCTCTGTATCTCGTGTGCCACAAGAGTAACGCAATGTTCGATCGAACTTGACGGAAAAACTGTGGAGGAACTCAGCAGATTCCTACGGCTTCACGACGTGGTGGTTGTCGCTGACGTCTTCTCTGAAGGAATCCGCGTCAGAAGGAGCTTGCTCAGGGAAAGACAGACAATCAAAGTTGTCAGCTTGGAAAGCAATACATTAGTAGGCAAAGAAGACAGCTTAATTATAGACTTGACTAGACGCACTTTGAATGATCCTGAGATGCTCAACCTAATCGAACATATGGGAGGCATGACTCCCTGTGTCTTTGTGCTTGAAGATGGCAAGGGCCTTTCAAGTCTGTTTAAGATTAATCAGAGGGCGTACAAGTTATCCTTGGAGGAGGGAGTAATTTCTGAAGCTTACACGGTTGGAGAGGTCAGCGTAGACAAGGTCGTCGCCATCTACGATGAAGGCACCAACAGGTTTGTGAGCCAAGAGGGAGTCTCAGGTGCGTTTGAAGCAAGACGCTCCAACTTCCATGGAGCTCACCTGAAGACCTTGGTTTGTCCCCAGTCACCACATATGACTATAGCATCTCCAGATCCAAAGAGAACGGACCTCGTGGATCAACTTTATCAGGGATTGGAACTTGAAATAGTGCATTATCACCAAATGAAAGGACTGTTTAGAGACCTACAGGTAGTGAAAGGTTGAAATATAAGACAAACGAATTAATAATTAACTGGTGTCAGTTACTAAGGATCTCTTTGTACGTACTCGAACATTCTACAGCAAATTTCTTGCAGCAAACTTATTGGTTCGCTTGCGCCATTGCACAATTTCAGATTCTGATGGAAAGGGAACTCAACTTCACCTCGAGTTACTACAGGTGTCCACATCGTGATTGGGGTGACCTTCAGCAGAACGGCTCGTACAGTGGCATGGTGGGGATTGCACAAAGAGGCCACGTTGATCTCATCGGCACTTCCCTCACACTCAGCTCTTCTAGAGCTGGTGCCGTCTCTTATCTTCATCCCGTTGCATTTTCAAGACATTGCCTAATAATCTCAAGCGTTAGAGGGTATGAAACATTTGGATCGTTTACCCTTTGTGTGGCAAAAGGTTACAGCAAGCTTTTTGTTCTCGCAGGGAAGAGCTTGCCTGGACAACGTTCAGTGATCCCTTTCCTTCAGCTCTTTGGATCATGCTTCTTGCCCTTGCAGCAGTCAGCTGCTTGGTAGTGTGGGTTGTGGTGGTTGCACCAAAGCCAACTTCATGTCCGTCCGAGTCCAGCACTATTTGGGTTTTGTACTGGGCGGTGCTCCGCTCTTACTTGGGACATGATTCCGTCACTGAGGTTGCCAGTGGTGTCAAGACGCCAGTTCGACTGGCAGTTACGAGTATTTTGCTTTGTGGTGTGGTGATCTGGGCTGTCTACCAGGGAACACTCACAGCCGAACTAGCTCTCAGAGTGACAAGAATGCCCTTCAGCGACCTGAATGAATTCTTAAGTTCTGACTACCAGTAAGCACTTGCAAACTATCTTTTTCCATGAAATAAGGATTAATCTTTCTTTTGGGCAGGTTGATGCTTTTAGCTGGAGGCCTAACTGAAAAAAATCTAAAATATTCTCCAAAAACATCAATCTCAAACAAACTGTACATGAAAAACTTTAAAACTAGTGAACAGGTAGTAAAGAGTGCAATTTTCCAGAATTATTCTAATTTCAATGCAAGTAAGTGTAAGTTTCCATTTCAAAGAAATCTAAGTACATCTTCTACGAGGAAGAAAAGGCTTTAAATTTGCTAATGTCATCTACAACTACAAAACTTTCATTCTGGACTAACTTGGAGATCATCTACTCTTTCACGAAATATCAGTGTAGGTAAGTGCATATTCAGCGTTGCTTCGGTACCATGCGAGCTAGACTCAGCCAGCCTGTCATGTCATGGAGACTACTACCAGGATGGCATGTCTTCCTTTCCAGATACTCTGTTCCTTGGACGACCAATTACCCAAAACTTCTTTCAATGGCAACGCCAAAGGACAGTCCTTACTTGCCATTTATGAGATACTTTATTCTGAAGCACATTGAGCAGGGCAAGCACAGAGCAAATGATGTACCACGCACATAAACGTTAACAAACCTTAGCACTGTTCATTCTATTTAGGATCCATTGGAAATCTCCGAGCCAGGTGGACCAAAGCGCCACCTGCTGACTGTCTGGAGACGGAGGGAAGGGCCCTTGGGGCAGAGAAGATAGTCTCGCTCTTTGTCGTCTGGATGGGAGGCGTTGCCATGTCCATCGTTCTCCTGCTCATTGAATCGACTTGCACAAGGATTTTGAAGCAGGCACATCAATCACAGCTGGCTGACAAATCAGATTATCGTTTATCCCCATCTTAGGAAAGACTGCAGAACTGGATTAACGTGATGAAAGCAACTGCACATATCAAGAGCAAATTTAATTTTTTCAGATGCTGTGCAAAATGAGAAGGTTCGCATAGCACCGATTTTTGTGTGTCTTTTGTTATTATTTCATGGCAATGGTAAAGCTTCTACTATCACGTAGCAAAGAAACTTTTGTGAAAATGCGCTATGACAGGAAAAGGCCATTACAGTACCTATTATTTGACTTTTTTTTAATGAGGGCATTAATGTCACATACTAATGTACTGTACGTAGATGTGGGTGGGGTCTTCTGACATCTCTTTTTCAATAGGCATAAAAATGTAAACTCTACTTATGAGACACCCAAGTTTAAATGTCTATTGCTATATCTACATACATACTACTATATTAGAATTGGTGCTCGAGGTGCATCCTCATGATATCATGGAAATTTTGTACGGTACTATGAAGGCGTAAGAGACATAATTCATTCAATATTCAAAAGGTGTTTTTTAAAGTATAGGCTCTTGCCACTTGAAAAAAAACACATTTTTTGTAACAAAAAGTCAACACAATATTTGTGTATCTCATTTCCTAGCAAAAAGAAGAATTAGCTAGTAGTATGATACGTGCGTTACTAGTTACGATTTAGGCCCTCTTTTTTATGTTGGCGCAATCACCACCATTAGTCATGACTCATGAGGAATGAGATGTTGGTGTGCATTTCCCATTCCCGTTCCCTTGTTCCAACTGCAGAATGCTTTTTTTAATGGTCCAAAGTCGTACGAACGGCAAAAAAGAGAGCATTATTGCATTCTCAACACAACCGTGGGTTATTGATATTCGCACACCAGTTTGTTGCTGTTGCTTGCTGCTGCCCAAGGCACCTAATTTTTCCTGCTTTATTCCCCGCTTTTTGTCTATGTACATATGCTACACTGCTGCTCTGCAATTTCTTAGTGGGAACAAGCACTAAACAGCTGTTAAATTCGGTTTAGGCGTCCAGGCAAGCGCCAAATACCTGTAACACCTGGTCACACCTGGCGTACACACATGATTTACCCAGATATTAGATAATCCTTATGACCTAATATTTTAGTCACACATGCAAATAATATTCAGCATCATTTGATATACTGTACGTAGGTATATACGTTATATACCTACTACAGTACATAGCAAAGTTTATCTCCCACTTTTACCCCGGTCAAAGCAACTCCTAGAGACTTCTAGTAGGTATAGGTAGAGACAAAAAGGGGAGGAACTGGACAGAGAAAAAGTTGCCTTGTTATTGCCTTCTCGTGTCTGCAGGAGGGAGGGGGGGAGGGGACCATTTCTCAAACGTGAGGAGGAGGAGCAGCATGGGGGGGAGGGGCAGAGAAGCAACAACCCACCTTCGCGTATCGTCTGAATCCGGTCACATGGCGAAAGAAAAGCGACAGTACGTACAAGAGCACCAACAACAAAAAACAAATCTTTGACCTCGATGCTAGCGGGTGAAACGACGGTAGTTATCTGTCAAAGTTTTTCCTACCATCGTGAATATTATCGGTTTCACCAAAAAAAAACCCTCAGGAGATGAACAGACAACATTTAACAAATACTCATCGTTTGTTCGACATTTCTTGGAGAAAAATTTTTTGTTACGTAAAAGTGAAAAGGCTAGCATATCGACAAGCACTCTGTCAAAATTTCTCAACAAGGAAAAAAATTTACTCTACATATCGATCGATCTTTAAATTGGCATTGCTATACAAGAGAAAATTGAACTGCGAACAGCCAAGTGATGTTTCTACAAAATTGCAAAATTTCCAGGAAAAAGAGTTAAACCAACCAACAAGCTGCTTAAATTAAAGGGTGGTGTGTTTTTTTGCAAATTACTACGTACATCCTTTCTCCAACAGCGTCAAAAATTTGAACTTTAATTACCTCGTGCAACACAAGAGGTTAAAAAATATTGACGTCCGCGCAATATTAAAACTTTTTTGCCCGTGTAAAAGTAATTAAGTCTGAGTGTGAGTTCGTCCTCATTAAAAGTGCAGTGAAACAGGGAGAGAGAGAGAAAGAGGAGGAGACACGTTAGCTCTATCTCTACAGCTCCAGTTGCGTCAAGGAGAGAAGAGAGAGTGAGAGAGAAAGTCGTCATATTGCGGCAAAAAAAAGATTCGTGAAAGAAGTTTCTGTGATTAAGTAGTACAAAGAAACAAGAAATACAAACTACAACAGATGATGGCGCGCTTGTCCGGCCTGCTGCTGCTGGTGGTGGTGGTGGCGCTGTCGCCGCAGCAGCAGGCCAGCGGGCTGATGGACCCGGACATCCTGCGGCGGGTGAGCGAGGCCGTGCGGCTGCGCGGCGTGGTCCTGCTCAGCGGCGGCGGCGGCGGCGACGGCAGCGGCGTCGGTGCGGAGATCTCGTTGTCCAGTCGCCGCCTCCTCCGCTCCTCCTCCTCCCTGGGCGGCGGCACCACCGTCAAGATCCTCCCGGTCGACGTCGCGGCAGAACTGGACCTTCGCCTGGAGGAGAGGGAGGAGAGCCTGGTGCTGGACACGTCCGGGGTCCCGGTCGACCTGCTCGGGCGGATCCTGCGGACCAACTTGGACTCTCTCGGCGTCCGCGCCCCGGCCGTCATCGTATTCAACTCCGAGAGGGACTTTGACAACAGCGGGACCGCGCCCATTCTCCCCGACTTCGCTATCAACCAGGTATCGAATTGCTCATTGTTTTCATCGGGAGAACTCTTTTTTCCTGCCACAGAAGGGCTTGGGCAATTATTTGGTAATTGCTCCAGTCCGCTATTTCCGACATTTTTATGGCAACACCCCAATTGTATATAATTAAAGGCCTTCTTCCCCCCCCCCTCTCGAGCACAAAAAATAACAGCGTGGCAACTCTGCGCAATGGTATGATATGTACTTTATTTTGCAGCAAGTGTACTTCCTGGCGCTGGAGGAGGGGTCCATCAGCGAGCGGTACTCGGTGGGTGGCGTCACCGTGGCCGCCGACCTCTGGACCTTTGATGCCACCTCCGGGAGGTTCGTCCGGGTCAGCAAGCAGGCGGACGGGGACTTCCTGTCCAGGCGCTCCGACTTTCGTGGGGCCACTCTGACTGGCCTGGTGGAAAAGCAGGCGCCCTACCTCATCCTGAGCGGCCCGGGGGGCGAGGGCTCGGAGGTAAAGAGAACAGTGACGGAGGGAGGGACCGAGATGGAAGTCATCCACCCGGAGCAGATGGAGGGAATGTTCAGGGACCTGCAGGTGAAGTCAAGGGGTCCTCCGAGTGGCACGAAGCAACCTGCAGGTGAAACTTTTCCAGATTGTGATGGAGCGCGAGCTGAACTTCAGTTGCGTATACCTCCGCCGCGAGGACCGGCAGTGGGGCAACGGGCTGGGCAACGGGACCTTCACAGGCATGGTGGACGACGTCCACCGCGGCCACGTCGACTTCATCGCCACCTCCCTCACCATGAAGCCCAGCAGGGCCGAGGGGATCACCTACCTGCATCCCATCGGCACGGAGACCTACGCGCTGTTCGTCCCCACCAGCGGCAGGGAGGAGTTCGCCTGGACGGTCTTCCTGCAGCCATTCTCCACCGAGGTGTGGATGGCGCTGGCCATCAACGCGGCCATCCTGGCCGTGGTCATCAGGCTCTTCTACCTGCATCACCTGTGGTGGTCCGCGGGTGGCGGCGGCACTGCCAGGCTGCCCTCCTGCGTCTCCCAGACGGTGGACTACGTCTCCCTCTGCTGGTCCCTGCTCTGCTCCTACCTGGGCAAGCCTCCCCCGCCCTACCTGAGCGGGACCGGCCTGGGGTCCCCGGTCAGAATGGCCGTCTTCCTGGCCTTCTTCGGCGGGCTGGTGGTCTGGTGCGCCTACAGGGCCTCCCTCACCTCGGAGCTGGTCAACCAGGTAAAATGGAGGGCAGATGAGAGTTTGCAGACTATTGCCAATTATCGGCTTTTTATATTTTACTGCTAGCGTCGCTGCCGAAAAAAGTATTTCTTGTTAAAAGAACATTGGTTTTGCTTCTTTTAGTAATTTTTGTCATATGATTAAAATGTTCAATGCGAGGACATCAATTTGTGCACACTCTTTTAATGCTTGTTTCCAGAGGGTGGAAAGTTTGCAGTTTCCCTTGTTTCAAAACGTAGGGAAAAAAACTGTGTAAGTAGTACGTAGGTAGAGGCAAAGTATTGACACAGGAGTACATACAAAGTATAGGAAACTCCTGGGCTGAATGCCTTATTTGAACCGTCTACCATGTGTAGTTTGGTGATGGTTTTTTTTCCTCTTCTCATAGGTGGTGAAAAAACCCTTCGATAGCCTCCAGACCTTCTTGGAGTCGGAATATCAGTGAGTCCGGTTGCACCTGTGATGTGCATGATGATGAGCCTACGTGCTACACTTTTCCTGCTCCGCCCCCCTTTTTTTCTTTTCAGACTGATCGCCAAGACGGGCGGCGCCTCCGAGCAGGTCCTGCGCACCTCGCCGGAGGGAACCATATTCAACCAGATCTTTGTCAAGAACCTCCAGAGCAAGGAGCAGGAGAGGGAATTCTTTCTGCCGACGGAGGAGGAGGGCCTGGCCAAGCTGTGGGAGTCGGAGGTCAAGACCGCCTACTTCTACGTCATGGAGACCGTCATCACCTACGAGGACTACAAGTGCAAGGTGTTCGCCCCGTGGATTAGCCCCTTCCCCAGCTTCCTGTCCATGGCCACCTCGCACCGCAGCCCCTACCTGCCCTTCATGAGGCGCTTCGTGCTCACCCACGTGGAGAAGGGCACCCTGGCCCTACTGTCTGCCCGGTGGAAGCGCGGCATCCCGGATTGCAGCCCGGAGGGCGCACAGGCCCTCGGGTCGGAGAAGACCGTGTCCGTCTTCTCCATCTGGGCCGCGGGCGCCGCCGGAGGGGTCGCCCTCCTCCTGGCCGAGGTTGCCGCAGTCGGGTACAGGAAGAAGGTCGGGAGACACAGACGGAACAACAGCGGACAAACAGGTTCGGGGGGGTGGGGAGGGTGAATTAGGGATGGAAGAGGATCGCCAAGAGGTATGAAATGCACAATCTTCCAGACTTTGGCAGCAAGCCAGAGAAGACAGACACCAAGTTCGGGTGGAAGACGACGACGACGAAGGCGTCGAACTTGGACAACGACGGCATCGCAGCCAGGATGCGGGCGCTGGCGAAGCAGGTCCAGGTGGGGCAATTAGTGGGACAAAATTAATTCTCCTAGTACCATAGTCTAAGCTGTGGTGTTTCTTCCAGGAGGATCCCTCGGTGGACAAGCGGTTGTTCGTGTCTGGGCTGGAGGACCTGGTCAGGGTGCTCAAGAGCGCCAACGGGAAGGCGACCTATTCGTGATGACCGCATCTATTTTTCTGGGTTTCTTTGAAAAATGAAACAAAAATAAATCATTTTGGTCTCTTCCGAGAAATTTGTTGTTGGAGGCGGAGATAAAAATTGAAAGCAAAAAAATATCTGGTTACATATGGTTTAGCGCGCGCAGGAGAGAAACAGGTTTCTCTCCTCTGGGGGGGGGGGAAGGACGTCGGACCTGCCGGCCAATTAACGGAAGATGTGAGGAAAAAATTATGGTGTTGCATTGGGATGTGCGTCTGGTGATGTGATCGGCGCACGCGAGAAAAGCGTGATGTTGTCATCCACAATTTTTGGATCGCGTTGATGTGCTAGCAGAAAAAAGTTTCTGAGATGCCATAATTACTCGTAGATATATATACATGTATATAGAGTACAACATTGTTGCTACTTGATCACTTTAAACAAGTGTTACGTGATAGGAAAGACAGTCCGTGACATATTGGAGAATGTTGGCAGATGACAACCCAATACAATCCATACAACGGGAGGTTACCAAAAGCACTCGTTTCATGCCTCTGTTCTCTCTCCTCTTTCTTCCAGTCTCCTGGACCCGACCGAGTGGTTCACATCCTCCTCCTCCTCCTCCTCCTCCGGGCCCCTGTCCAGCGTCTTCTTCTGGGTCAGGATCGCCCTGGGGGTGGCCGTCTTCGCCGTCGCCTGTCGCGTCGTCGCCTGCTTCGCCGGGTGCTTCTTCGGAGGGAAAAAGACTTGAGGGCATCTTTTTTTTTTCGTGGGGGGCGAGGGGCTAATGTTGTAGCAACGCAACAAATGTTGCACTTTCAAACTTTCTGTCATCGTACATTTCTTAAATCAGTATTTAGTCCACTCCTCAACTATTGTACAGCAATATATTTGCAATAAAAGTGGTGTACCTTTGTAGTCTTATGATTCTGTACACAGTAGCAAACAACTGTAAAATATACCATACGAATATAGTCTTACAGTACTGGTTAAATATATTTGAGCATGTTTTGTATTCACGTTTTTTTTTAATCTTGCAAGAAGGTAAAAAGTCCAGAACCTTACCTACCCTAGTAAAAAAATTCGAAAAGATGGTAAATATTTGCTCGTCGGACGGAAATGTAAGTTTCATCTCTTTTTTTTTTTCGCCGTTTCGAAAATTCAAAAGCAAATATCAGAAGGCAAGGGAAAAGGAGGAAAAAAAATCCCTCACTTTACAAGTAACTTTACGTATGCAACTGTAGTACTTACACCACTACCTATAACGCTTCTATGGGAGGCAGCAGCTTGAAATGTGCAATGGAGCAGCAACTAAATGGGAAAGTGCCATTTCACCCTACCCTGTCTATCCCCCCTACTCCTCCCTCTCATGATGATGTGAACTTGAACTTTCCCTTATTTTATCCCTTTCTGCTCCTCCTCCTCCTCCTCCTTCTCCTCCTCCTCCTCCTCCTCCTCCACACCTGCTGCCAACAAAGTCATGTTTGCAACGTTGAAATCCTCTTTCCCTTTTTTCTGACATTAGCGCACTTGGTGCAGTTTCTCTCTCGTGGCCAGAACAACAGGGAAGGAAGGCTGTGTGGAAGTGGAAGTGGAAGTGTCGTGTAGTGTATGTGCATAGCAACAACAGAAAGATTGGCGGTATGAAGAGCTGGGAGGGGAGGAGGAGGAGGAGGAGGAAGGAGGCATTTTTGTCTCCCCTACTGCGTCAGGGTATCCATCATCTATCCATCCGCATCCATTCCTTCCACAGAAGATAACAAAAGAGACTTCAAGGCGTCGCCCTTTCAACTAACTCTGCATCTGAAGAAACTTAAAAAAAAAAGACTATGTTTGTTCATTAAAAAAAAAGAGTGCGCATCAAATAAATAGGTGTGCGATGGCGGTGGTGCCGGGGCCAGATTCCGAATCTCACGACGACTCCGGAGTCCACCAGCAGCACGGCGGAGTCTTCCTGCATGGCGGACACAGAGAGGTCGTCCTCTTCGCCTTCTGGACGGTGGAGACGCCAGGTTTGCTGCTGGCTGGCACTTGTTTCTAGCCTCAAAGACGTTACTGTATCCAATATGTACGTAGTAAAGTCAGTGGTTAGCCAGATAACAGATTGCTAGATATTATACTATGTGCTGACCTACTACCCGACCAGACATATCCTTTGTCTCGTCAGTACATACCGGTATCTGAATTTACGGTGCTGGCTGTCTGGTTGGGTAGTAGGTAGTATACGTAAAATGTTATTTGTACTGTAGTGGAGGCCATTATTGGGGAAATAATGGTGGCAATTTTTACTATGTTGCGAAGTTTTCTACTATTACCATATCTATATGTATTTTTATATTTTACTCTGAAGGGGTTCTAGTTCTACTGTATCATACTACTTATTCCATCACTTTTGCTTCCCAAGGAGAGTTGTTCCTGTCCTGTCTCGTCTGCTTCCTCCTGGCGGTGCTCTACGAGGGGCTCAAACTGCTCAGGGAGGAAATCTCTAGAGGAGGGGGAGGAGGACGAGAAGGGGCGAAGGAGAGAACAGAGGTCGCGAGGAGGTGAGAGATGAGATTCTTGACATGACATGATAGTTGCGTTGCTGTTGGAGCTGATTAACTTCCCAATTGTACTACGTAGTACCAGCTGCGGCTACGACTCTACCAGTGATGCCAAGGTGAGCGACGCCGCCGACTCTGCTGCGTCCAACACGGCCGCCGCCGCCGCCGCCGCCGCCGCCGTCCGCCGTCCGTCGCCGCCACTGGCCGCATCCGCGGCGCTTCACGTGGTGACGGCGGGGCTCTCCTACTCGCTGATGCTGGTGGTGATGACGCTGAACGCCTGGCTGTGCGCGTCGGTGCTGGCCGGGTCGGCCGCGGGCCACGTCGCCGCGGAGGGGTGGACCAGGAGGAAGAAAAGGGGGAAGTCCAGTGCGGCGTTGGGGGCATCCTACCATTCATGATCGGCAATAAACTCGGAATAGTGTACTGTAGTGTACTGTAGTACATTTTTTTCCCCAAAAAAATAACTGAGATTGTCGAATTGGGCCATGGAATTAAAGTGATTTGGACACTTGGCAATTTTTCTCCCAAATCTTCGTCTTTCGTCATAGACATTCTTTCTCTGTTTTCGTGTCGTGTACAGTTGTACAGAGTTGTACACATACGTTCAACTTCTTCTCCGGGGAATAAAGACATGATGAAACTTGTTCTTTTTGGCAAAAGAAACAACTGCACTAGCTAAAATTAACAAACACTGGATTCTGTTGGCAATACTTGTACCACTCGATGTTTGGGAGAGCAAACTGAGACATGGATTACTCTGGGGGTACCGGAACAGTGGAGAGGATGTTGTCCGCAGGCCACGAAGGTGTACGGACAGCCCTCCCCCTCCCCAGAGCACCAACTGGATTTTGTGGTACACATGTGTAGTGTAGTCAGAACTACAGGGCTAAGCTGCAATTATTTAACTTTGTTTAAGAAAGCGTGCCGCGAGACAAAAACCGTGAAATAAAAAGTAAAGTTATTCAATACGTTATTATTCTTTATTAGTTATTCTTTCGAGTTGAGATGTGGCCGCCGGACGACGTCCCCGCGGCCGCCCTGGCCGTGATCGACATGTCCGACGCCGCCCTGTCGGACCATGCCGGCAGGAGGGAGGCCGCAGACAGGTTCGTCGAGTGCTTCACCACCGCCGGCGTCTGCCTCATCACCGGGCTGGAGGGACACGACGAGGAGGAGCTGCTCAGATGGACCAGGGATGGGCGTTCCACAAGGGCTTTAATTGTTTGTTTATTCCAAAAATTCAATGCTGTTTCAAACTTGCAAAATTGAAAGAAGATCCTTTTTTATTAGAATTTATAACTTGTCCGACAAGAGGTTCAAGGACACTGTCCACCGCGTCCTTGACATTGAGAGGGACAGGCAAGAGACTTGCTCCTCCTTTTAAGGACCTCCCTGCTCCAATGCAGTGTTCTTGTCCCGCAAATGACGGTCCCTCTCCCTTCCCCCTCCCCCCCCTTCCTCCCGCTTGCAGGCTTGCCATGCCGTTCTTCTTTGAGCCCAACCTGGACGCCAACATCAACATGAAGCTCCCGCGGGCCCTCCTGCCCGCGGGCTCGACGACGTCCGGCCAGGAGGACTACTACCCGTTCGGCGCGTTAATGCTGAACAAGCTGTCAATCTACGTGGAGTGGTCCCACCTGCGCCAGAGCCTCCCGGAGTGGATGAAGCGGAAGTACTTGCTGCGCTACGACGCGCCCGAGGCCTGCTGGGCGGTGGAGAACGGCATCACGGTGGACATGGACGACGACCGGCGGAGGCAGGAAGAGGAGAGGAAGCTCAGGAAGAAAATTTAAAGAAAGAAAAAAGGGAAATCTTTACTTCTACAGTATATACAAGAATAAAACGACGATGTGGCGTGACACTTAGAAGTACTGTACTGTACCATCAAGTAAATAAAAATAAAATTATTTCACTGTTTGACTAACAACACTTTCTTATCTTAACTGAACATTGACTTTATTGTGTTGCTGTGTTGCTGTGTTGTGTTCTCTCCGGAACTCAATCGCACGCCTCCGGGTAGACGATGACGCCCCTGTCCCTCTCCCTGGCCGCCTCGAACTGCAGCGAGTCCAGGCGGTGCCTGCTGTAACCCGCGCCGAAGTCCGGGGGGAAGCAGGGCCCGGACAGGTGCAGCCGTGGGCAATGAACCAGGGCGAACACCTGCGCGCAGGTGGAGGCCTGCTCCAGAAAACAAAAAAAAGCATTATTGATTAATGAAATACGTGTACGTTAGTAGTACAAATTGACAAAAATTACGAAAAATGGCAACTCTAATGAAAAAAAAATCTTTTTTTTTCTACGTTGGAATATCTTACTGGACTCCACTATACTTAAATTTCTCCATGTAACGAGACGTTGATTTTGACACACCTGATCCTTGAGCGACCCTCCTCTCTCCTGGATGCACCTCTCCATCTCCAGGAACATCGCCTCTCTCTCCCCGTCGTCGCAGGCGGAGGCGGAGAAGGAGGAGGAGGAGGAGAGGAGCACCAAGAAGATGGAACAAAGGAGGTGGGGCGACATCACTTCTTTTGAACGACAACTTCAAAAGATTTTTTTTCTTCTTCTTCCTCTCTTTCTGTCTCTCTTGTTTAAGTGGAGCAGACGAATGGCCTCAGACTGATATGTACCTAGTACTATGTTGTGTTTCCAACAAGAAGCAAATTGTTTATTGCGCCTTTTTTTCACTTGTGTTTGCGCGACATGCGCTTTATCTGATGCGACATTAAAAGTTCTATTTTTTGGACTTAAAAGACCGATTTGCTCTTTCTCTCTCTCTCTTTCTTGTCTTGACACGAGCAGCGACAAAAAGGGATGAGAAACCAACGAAACTTGTTTGAGGTCGTTAAAAAAAAACTGGTGAGAATTCTCAGTTTCCAGGTAACCTGGAAATCCCCCTTTTCTCGCTTGAATGCTCCCTTGCATAAGAATTCCCTGTCCTGAGAGTCAGGAGACTGCCTAGTGCGCCTAGCCCATATAAAGATACCCAACATCCTTACACCCAATCTCATATGACATATACTATAAGAGTTTCTATCTTTTCCCTGACCCCAGTTAATGTTTATTTTTCTTGTCAACGCACAAAGGCAGTAATTTCGTGTGCTGCTCAAGAGACCCAACAAGTCGCCCTCAAGACAAATACGTAGGTAGTACATGTACTGTAACAAGGGGAAAAAAGGAGGTATGTACACTTACATCCAGCAAACCATTTGCTTGCCAAGAGTTCCGTTCCTGTCAAATATTTTACTAAGCCAACGGCGGTGGTCATGTTGAAACACCAGTTCCCGTTAGATCACTGAAGTTAAGCAACATTGAGCCTGGTTAGTACAGTCGAAACTCGATTTTACGTATTTTTTCGTCAGCGGGGAAAAATACGTAAAATCGGGTTGTACGTAAAATCGAATCTGGTGAAAAACTCAAATATTGGAGACAGT
>JAAUYM010100602.1_pt1 | contig 17601 bp, 15 predicted proteins | sample 7278001 | NCBI WGS metagenome assembly JAAUYM01 (sample SAMN14350224, study PRJNA611818) | marine sediment metagenome | isolation source: surface marine sediment (1.8m) | place: French Polynesia: Moorea | collected 2018-08
CTCTGAGTTCCTGAGGGCATATGATGCTAATGTGGGAAATCGGCTGCTGCAAAATTGTGTCATGTCAATTTTGTGCATACTCGATCGATCTTATACTATGGGGCTGCACTTTCTCCGTCATCATTAAATTGCGCAACTCTTGCACACACAGATTTTTTTAAAGTATCACTACCTCAATAAAATGTCACATAATTCTGATCATTGCAGAGAGCTTGACACAGTCGATCTCCGATATACCTCGTACAAAGTCTCTTGATCACCAGCAGAGAGTTTACAACATAGTAAAGTTTCTTCTTTACTATAGCTGAGGTGCATTAGACATGTCTTTTGTCGCAATCAGGGCAATCTTTACTAAATATTTTTACCATATACGTTATTAGTACCTTTGGTAATCTTTACTGCAGCAAAGTTGCATATAGTGGAGTTAATCGGAGTTCAACTGTATGTACTGTACCATTTGCCCGTTTCCCAAGTTTTTCGGCAATACAACTTAACTTTGGTTATTCCGGGGCGCATGAGCTGTATGACAAAAAGGAAGCATCAAGTCCAAAAGCAATTCTACAGGTACCTTGACAGTTTACCAATAGTTTAAAATGGTGTGTGAAAATTGCTGGGTTAAAATTTTGAGGCACGCTCATTTCCCAAGATTTTTTTTCTCCCTTTGACTGACCGGTGCTGTCTGCGGTGAGGGTGCACTCCAGTACGGCGTTGTCCAGCAGCTCCACCGTGATGACGAACACGGCCTTGGACGCCACGTTGTACTGGCCCTGCTTGGACTTTTTCAGCTTCAGCCTGAACGGCATCTTGGCTGGGATGAGTGGCTGGCTCGGATCAGTCACAACAGTCGACTTCGCAGACTCATCACTTTGATAGGAGGGTATTTTTTTTTTAGTTCCTCTTCGATAGTTGGTATTAGTCACATCTCTTTTTTTGTGTGTGTACGAATTAAAGCACCCTCGGACAAATTTTATATGGGAAAGCAAAAGTAGTTTGTGAGAATTTTTTTTTTGCAGTTGCTGCTGCTGCCTTGCCTCACTGGTCGTGTGGAATTGAAGAAGGAAAAAAGCCGCTGTCTGTCCAGTCCAACGGCCAGTGGATGCCGCTGCTGCTGCTCCTGCAGTTGGTTGGAGAACAGGGAGGAGATTGGCAATAATAATATTCACCTGAGGAAGCTGCCAGAAAGTTGCGGGAGGAAACTCAACAAGGTTTGTTTCGAACGCTACGTAGAAACAGGTTACGGAAAAAAGCAGTTGCAAAAGACTTTAGAAGAAAGGAATCTAATTGAATAATGCACAATTTTTTGCTGACATTTATGGGAAAAGTCAGTATGTCCAATAAAAGTATTTTATATTGTTGTATCTGCTAAAATAAACTTGTTTAATAGTGTTTGACTTGAGTTTTTCCACCGTGCTTGGCCACCGACCACTCCCACCTGTTCTCTTCTTCTTACCTGTCCCTCCTTCTTCCTACTGGGGAATCGGAATGTCTTTTCTCTTCCCGACTAGCTGTGACCAACCGTGACCAGGTGTAACCAGTTAAGCAAAGTCACCTTTTAGAATTGCCGACCTTGTTATGGGTGCGGACAAATAGCTTTTCATTAAATTAGTTTTGGTACTACATTAGTAAATGTTTGTTTTTATTGTCCGTTTGGTTCTCTAGGCAAGAATGATTGAGGTACCGATTCAGCTGAGGGATGAAGGAATGGCTCGTTCACCTTCTTGCATGTCGCCCTCTGACCTAAATCCCAATTTCACAAAATACTATTGCAATAATCATTTTTAACAGTTAAATTAGCTACAACACTAAAAACACATGCATTAATTTAGACTAACTTAGGCTTGTTCCATTTATTGCAAAGGCCTTTACAAAAATACAGAACATACAGAGGGCGATAAGTGCAAACTTGGAGAAGCGGCGGCTTTCGACTCTGCTCAGTAAAATAAACAAGTTATAAAAGAATTCTAGTACTGTACTATACCAAAAAGTAGTTATCCAAGGACGTCTTGGACCGAGATTTTCGTGACTTATCCAAGTATGTAGTTACAAGCTTACTGTACACAAACTGTTTTATTTAGGAGAACTTCCTTCTATTTTCCTGGACGGTAGAACGGAAGGGAGAGAGCAGAATTTTACATACAAAATTTGAGATTACTATTGACTGCTACTGCATACGTAGTTAGTAGTTATTGATGTAAATTTGAGTAGTTGCCTTGATTTTGTATAGTACTACATAGGATTTTTACAAAAAAAAAAAACTCGAGTTATGCACTTTAAAAAAAGTTGTAAAAAATGTTTGCTAGAAACTATACAATCTCAATGCTTTAATAAATTTTCTTCTTGAATGCACACTCTCTAGACAAAGGTCATACGAAAACAGGGAAAAAAGTTGCCTTTCCAGATCGGATCCCGATGCCCGATCCAACTAGAGGAGCCCAAATTCGCGTTCCATTAGTATGAGTCAGAAGTCTACTGATCTCAGAAGTCTAAATTTTGTGCCTGCTTTCCCCACCTCTCTGGTTTGGGTTCAGGAACTGGAAGAAGGGTCGGGTCGGGACTCGGCCAACAAATGAAAGAGTTGCGCGCGCAACCTTCCTTTGTGTACTCGACAGTCTACAGTAAGCTTGGGATGCAGTGCAGTGCAGGAAAGGGGAGGCGGTGGAAGAGAGGAGAGAGCTGCTGACTGACTCCTGTCTGTTCTGTTGTCTTTTCATCATCCGGTCGCCGTCCCCCGAGACGGAAACGTCGAACCGAACTTTCTCCTCCCGCTCCGCCGCCAAGAGGTCCTCTACCACACCGTCCTCCTCCTCCTCTTCCTCTTCCTCTTCCCGATGTCGTCGACCCCCTCTCCGGGAGCCAACCCGGGCGCCGCGTCGGGCGCGGCGGGGCTGTCCTCGCTGCCGTCGTCGCCGTCGGGGGCGCCGAACGAGAAGGCAAAGAGGTATACAGCCTAGTTGTCGTTGTGGTCAATTTCGTACATTATTTTTTGTAAAGTGTTTTTTTTTTCTTGTCGGTGCTTTTAACTCCTCCTGTTGACCTCAGGTACGACCGCCAGCTGCGCCTCTGGGGCGACCACGGCCAGCACCTGGTTGAGCGGGCCAGGATCTGCCTGGTCGGCGGCGCGGACGCCGTCGGCTGCGAGGCGATCAAGAGCCTGGTGTTGCCCGGCGTCGGCGCCTTCGCCATCGTGGACAACAAGCCCGTCACCAAGGAGGACGTGGGAAACAACTTCTTCCTCGACATGGGTGGGTATAGTGGTACTTGTGCATACTTTTAGTACCTCCCTACTGGCTGTTGACATAGGCGACACGGATGTGTACGTCTCTCCGAGGGACACCAACCCTGGATTCCGTGTTGTAAAGGCCACGGCCAAGACCAAAGAAGATCCCGCCCCTTGCTCCCATTCAGAGTAAGGAGGGGTCGAAGACGTGCAGCCCAGGTGTGGACTCACCAGAGGAATGGGAGATCCATGTATCTGATTGCACCACAGATTCTGTGGAAACTGTCATCTCTTTTCTGATATTATAATACTAATAGTAATGATGATGATAAGCCGCATAAAAACCCCTTCCAGACTCCATCGGCCAGCAGCGTGGGGCCGTCGCCACCAGCTACTTGCTGGAGATGAACAACGAGGTGAGGGGAGACTTTGTGGAAGACAGCACCGAGCAGGTCCTTAGCGACAGACCGGAGTTCTTCAGGTACTGACGTACAACATGCTAGTACATATGCATGCTAGGCATCCGTTAATTATTGCGCGATATTCGTCTTCAAGGACATTTACCCTGGTTCTCGCCACTGGTGGTCTCTCGGAGAAAGCCCTCCGCCAGCTCTCGGAGGTCCTTTGGGATGCCGGAGTGCCTCTGGTCGTCATCAGAGCCTACGGCTTCATCGGCTACATCCGCCTGCAGGTGAAGGAGCACACCATTATGGAGTCCCACCCGGAGAGCAAATTCGTGGATCTCCGCCTGGACTACCCCTTCCCGAGCCTGGTCAGCTACATGGATTCCCAAGATCTGGACGGGATGACGAAACAGCAGCACGGACACACCCCGTACCTCGTCGTCCTCCACAAGTGTCTCCACCAGTGGAAGAAGGAGCACGACGGAGCACCCCCAAGTTCATACGCGGAGAAGAAGGCCTTCAAAGAGATGATAATGGAAAGAAGACTCAAGAATGAAGACGGAGTGCCCGAGGAGGAGGAGAATTTTGAGGAAGCCTGCAAGGCCGTTAACATTGCTCTCCACGGGACCCACATTCCATCGAAGGTCCAGAAGATCCTGGAGGATCCTTGTTGTACCAATCTCCATCGAGGGTCCTCAGACTTCTGGGTCATTTGTAGGTAGGTGGCTCCTTCTCTTAAAGCTCTACAAGCACTTGTAGTATGTACGTTGGTAGGTACTAAGTTATCTATTTATTATTCTGTTTATTTATTTATTTCTTTTTTTGTAGAGCGGTGCGTGACTTTGTGCATGAGCAGGGCTCAGGTCGGCTGCCGGTGAGCGGGGTCATCCCGGACATGTTCTCGGACAGCGAGCGCTACATCCAGCTGCAAAATGTCTACCGCGAGAAGGCCGCAGAGGACGCGGAGTGGGTGCACAGGAGGGTGCAGGAGTTGTTGGAGAAAGTCGGCAAGCCGGCGGTGAGTGATGTACATAGTAATAGTAGTAGTACTAGTTGTGTCGGTAGCGCGATCGTTTCAACGTAAAATTCCCTGTGATCAGGAGTCCATCAGTGAGTCCGCAGTCCGCCTGTTCTGCAAGGAGTCCTTCCACCTCCGCCTCGTCCGCACTGGCTCCTCGCTGGCCGACGAGTTCGACGGCCGCTCCCCCAACTTGAGAGACGCCGTCAGCCACTTCGAGCAGCGCCCGGACAGCCCTGCCCTCTACTACTTCGTCCTGCGCGGAGTGGATCGCTTCCGCGCCGAGTTCAACGCGATCCCAGGGGCGGACGGCGAGATGGTGGAGCCGGACATCGGCAAGCTCAAGACGTGCTGCGCCAAGGTGCTGGCGGAGTGCGGGCTGGCCGGGGGCGGCGTCACCATGCGGGATGACTTTGTCCACGAGGTGTGCCGCTACGGCGGGGCTGAGCTGCACGCGGTGGCGGCCATGGTGGGGGCCAACGCGGCGCAGGAGTGCGTCAAGCTTATCACCTGCCAGTACGTGCCCGTGGACAACCTCTTCGTGTACGACGGCATGTCTTCGGAGACTCTCATGTTGAGGGTGTGATAAATGTGCTAGTGAAGAATCAATCTCCCGGGACGACTCCTAATGTCACGGAAAACCTGGTTAATGTGCTTGCTTAGGTCTCAATGTTACGCATTGTAAAAAAAAAAAATAGGAATGGAAATACACGGCTCATTGTAAGTTTTTAGGAATATGCCCGTATTATTTCTTTGGACGGCTTTTGACACCTTTACTAATAGAAATATATAACATATTAATCGTCATTCGCAACAAAATTGATTACGGCAGAACCCGGAAGTTGACCCATCTGTTCCAGCTTGCGTATCTTCATACTGTCCTTTGAAGAAAAGGAAGTCCAGGGCGGAAGCGACACCTAAAGAAAAGCAACAGTTATTGTCGCTCTTCCTGGTGAGAAAAAAAACCGCTAACGAGTTAAAATTTGCTTACAACGCCACTTTTGACGAGAGAGATGAGTTCCTGGCAGCTTTCGTGACTGTCTTGCACCTCGTCCGTGGCGTAGAGCAACTCCAACTCGCTCTTTTCCAAGGCCCGGTGAATGTAAGACGGCAGAATAGACGTCGACTCGGACGAAATCAGCACGCGACCATTCTGGTAGAAAAAAGGAACTCTTGAGTTTTGACTAAATTAGTGCCAGAGTAATAATTTTTTTCTTCCGACTTACTGTTGCCAAGCACGACAAAGCTGTCCGAAGCATTTTTGCCGTTGCGTCCAGGCTGACTAGAACGTTTGCTTCTCCTCGACAACAGTCTTTTGTCCGCTCGACTAGGACCGCCTGATAAGCGTCGTCGTTCCATTGTACGAAGCGAATCCTAAGAGAGAGAAAAAAATCATAAATGCAAAGTAATGAGTACATACGGTTACAATGTACATATATTAAGAAATCATTTGCTAACACTGGTTCATGCAGCACTCTCGTCAGTTTTAGCATGATGCTTACATGTAGAGTCCTTCTCTTCACCTTTTTTCTTCTTGAGTGCCATTTCTTTGGGTAAGAATTTTTTTCTGACATTTCTCTTAATATTTTTCGCTTTCTTCCTCTTCCAGCTGGACGGTTGATGATGTTTTCGATAAATTCGGGAGTGCAAATTTTGTATGTGATCTTTTACCAAAGTGTTTTTGTAAGATTCTAATCTTTTTGCCTTTTCTTTCTCTCTTTTCGAGGGAGTCATGTCCATTATGGTTTGGCGGATTCTCTGAACATCACTTTCTGCTGCTTGTCTACCACGAGCAATGGAAGCAAATGAACGAGTATCAGAAGAAAAGGAGAGCGCTGCGCTGCTGGAGGAAAATATAGTTTCGCTACCTATGGCACTGCTGTCTTCACTGCTACTACTAGACCTGTCGTCCGCTTGAAGCTTTTTGGTCTTGTGGCCGGGGTTGTGCATGCGGTAAATTTTGTGGAGCTCTTTGTGGTGAAGAAAGTCAGACAGGCCAGTGAGGTCTTTCGACGGGATTACGACGAATCGTCTGAAGTACTTCTTGTCACACAGCTCCATCCGCTCCACCCAGTAATGAAGTCTAGTTCCAGCTCCACCCATTATCGCCTCCATTCCAGCAACGGAGTGAAACACTACACGGTCCATCACCAATCGCGTGAATGAGTCCTTTTTGCTCTTCGTCTCCACAAAGTCCAGCGACAATACCACAAATCGTATCGTCCCTCCCTGGACAAAAACCGTGAAGAATATGACGGCCAAAGTGGTGGTGACGTAAAGATCCCTGTTCCTCTCGATAGACGTCGCCAAGGCGTAGGATACGGCCCCGCGCAACCCGCTGTAGGCCATCACGAACATGTGCCGGTAAGTCAGCATGCTCTGCCTGTACAGGTTGAGCAGGACGCTGATGACGACGACGGAGACCACCCTGTAAACCGTGATGAAGAGGACCGTCCAGCAAATGAAGGCGATGTTCCAGCCGGTGTCGATGTAGCAGTCGATCCCGAGCAGGAGGAAGATGAGCGCCTCCGCCATCGTGGCCAGCGTCTCCGTGCCCTCCACCACCGTCACGCGCGTCTTCTCGAACAGGTTCGGAAAGGCGTACCTCTTCTGGGTCAGCCCGCAGGAGATGAGGGCGATGAAGCCCGACCAGTGCAGGATCTGGGAGAGCACGAAGGCGAAGTAGGCGGAGAGCAGGATGATGAGTGGCTCCAGCATCCTGCTCTTCATGGACGTGCACTTGCAGACCAGCGCCGAGATGATCCCCATGGCGAAGCCAATGAGGAGGCCCCCGAGGGCGACGGTGAAGAAGGAGAGGAAGGCGAAGGCGTAGTGCGAGGCCCTGACTTCGGCCGACTCCGCCAGTCGCTCGATGCCCTCGAAGAAGACGATGGTGACGCCGTCGTTCATCAGCGACTCCCCGAAGATGACGATGTAGAGCGGGAGGGAGACGCCCAGCTGCCCGAAGACGGACAGCACGGCAACCGGGTCCACGGCGGAGACGATGGACGCGAACAGCAGGCAGTCCAGGGCGGACAGGCCGTTGCCAGCGCCGAACACGCCGTACAGGGAGAAGCCGGTGGCCAGGATGTTGAAGGCGGTGCCGACGACGGCGAAGGCCAGCACCGCGTCCAGCTGGTAGAGCAGCTGCTTCGAGTAGATGTGGTAGGCCGAGTCCAGGATGATCGGGGGGAGCAGGAAGTTGATCAGGTACTGGTCGTCGATCTCCTCCAGGCTCGTGTTGCCCTTGGTGGTATAGAAGACGGCGCCGATGGCCACGCCGATCAGGATCAGCACCAGCGACTCGGGGACCTTCCGCGTTATCTTCCGAAGCGGCGACTCCTTCATCAGCACCAGGAAGAGGGCGATGAAGTACATGGAGGTGGAGCTGGTGAAGAGGTTCTTGTACCTCTCCCACTGGACGTACAGGAGCAGCTCAGCACCCGCTTCAGAGCCGCTATGGAGTTCCTTAGCTTGGTTGACCCCCATTTCAATGATTAGATTTTCGCTGTTTTTTAGGACGCAAGTTGCTTCACAGATTTTTTTAAAAATAAAAAAGTCTTGTTTGTTTAATTTATTGCTGAGACATACACAAACTAAAAATTTAAATTGGAAATTAATAAAACGTCGACATTTTATTACTGTTATCCGAAGTCGGCTCTTACCCGCTCTGGCCCTTAGGTACGTACTTGCAAACTTCTCTTCCATTAGCCGAATGACTTACCGTGGGTACTTGTTTTTCGCCCTGAGCAGACTCTCGCTGGCGGTGGCGATTGTAAACTCCGGAGAACCTTTCTCCTCATCCTCCTCGTCTTCCGCTGGCGCGAAGGACATGGGCATGAGGTGCAAGAACCAGAGTAGTAAGGACTTGTCGCCCACTACCAACACCTTAGGAGACGCACTGCAGGAAGGAGAGCATTGCTTCAATTGTAGGTACGCAATTTAATATCGGTCAACTAACTGTGCTGTACCAGTTGCTGTAGTTGCGCATGACGACTTCCTTCAGCCGCTTGACCATACTGAGTGCCATCCTGGCCCCGCCCAGGATGACCACGGCCTCTTCCCGCAGCGGGAAGTCATCAGGCAACCTCACCAGGTAGTCCAGGTCCGGCACGCAGACGCAGTCAGTGTACCTGTAAGCAAAGCACGGACACGGCCAATCAAGGCCCTTCAAGAAGGAGAGAGCGTGCAAGTCCCACACACTCACTCGCTTCTCTGCCCCTGGAAGGGCAGGACGATGACGGCGTCCCCGACCCTGATTCCGTCCACGTCTCCCTCGTCGACGTCCTCGCCCAGCATCTCGACCCGTCCGGCCAGCTCGAAGTGGTGGAAGAGGTGTTGGTCCAGCTCACGAAGAGGGGAATACCTGGCTGGAAGAAAAAAGAAGGGTGCAGAAGGGGAGGTGCTTTAAAAAACCTGAGAGAGCATGGTCACTTTATCGTATCACTTTTCTGATGACTATGGCTTCTTTACCCCCTACCCTACCAAGCTATTAAATTCAGCTTAGCAGTGAAATAGTATAATTGTGTGAGAAACCTCACGCGAAAACGTTGTAAGCATATTTCAACTACTACTCCACAAAGGTCCCCAAGCCATCAACAAACAGGTGGAAACAATTTGAAACATCAGCAGCAACAGCACTTGCGGTGTACGAGTATCAGTGACACCAACAGGGCGGAACAAAGACTGCATCAAAAACAACTACCTACAGAAAGGTTCATGAGATACCACTTTGCAGGTTTCCGAAGCTCCTGTTCTTCTTCTTTCTGGTGAAGATCATCTCCGCCTCCGGCCTCATGAAGATGGTGGCCTTCCTCTCCCCGCTGTCGCTGTCGCTTCCGCTGCCCAGGCTGTTGGCGCTGCCCTCCCTGCTGACGGGTGCGCGGCGCCGAGGGGACAGGTGCGGGGCCACCCCGACGTCGGCGCGGTGGCCCCCGAACCCGTTCCGCAGGTACGCGCTGGCGAACGAAATCTGGCAGAAACAAGGAAGGAAGGAAGGGGGGAAAAGGAAAGGTCGTGTACTACCTACTAGTTGTACCCAATAGAGTACTACATTCCTCCTCTTTTCCCCGCGTACGCCGGCTGGAAACCGGACACCACAGACCGGTCCAGTCACATTCTACCATACGCGAGCGATGTCAACGAGAAAAAAAAGGGGAAGGGGAAGAAGGTCACTACTAAATCATTTCGGAGGAGGAAAAGAGCTGAAAGGAGGCGGCAAGAGTGAGAGGAGGTGGAGTTACAGTCAGCATTGGATGCATGCACACCACCAAGGGATGATCTTCCCAAATGTCGCGGCTAATTCATAATTTCTAGGATGGAAATGTGCCTCATTCGGGTCTCTCTCACCTTGACCAGCGCCCCCCTTGGAGCGACTTCGGGTATGGATTCGAAGTGCCTGAGCGGCGCCCTCTTCCATGGCATGATGCCGAAGGGCCTCCCAGAGGGGAATGAGGTCTGAAGGCCCGCGTTGATCAAGACCTTCTGCGCGAATGGTACCTCTCCCCGGTCCACCAGGTCAGGTAGCGGCGATCCCGCCCTTCTTTTCTCCCCTGCCATTGGGAGGCGACGAGTGCATCACGAGCTCCAAACGGAGACTTTCCTGGAAGAGAAAGCGTAAGCTCAGGACTTTGTTGGTGGCTTTCCTTCTCTCCCTTTTCTCTCTGTCTCTCTTTCTTCTTAGTCCCTGGCAACACCAGCAACGCCGGCCTGGCCCATGAAGAAGAAGGAGAGGTATTAGTGCTGGCGGACTCTCTTTTTTTCCGAATAGGCCTAAGGAGCTTGGTCGACTGAGAGAGCAAGTATGGGCATAGTAGGAAAAAAAATCTTTCTAGACCATTGGAAGCTTCTTGTTTGATCGTTTCTGGACAGACACTATGAATGAACCTTCCTCCAACCCGTGCCATGGCGATTTCGTAGACACCCTTTACAATATTTTTTGGGTATACCTAAATAGGTCAGATTGTACTACAGGTCCTTGATGCAATACCTGCAAAGACTCTTCAAGAATCCCCGTTCCTATTACGTAATAGCAAAACAATAAAGAACTGCGTTATTTCCCTGCCTCCCTCCCTCCTTTTCTCCTTCCGCTCAGCAGAATATTTTTTTTTTTGCAGATGTGCGTCAAAAGCTATCATCCAGGTCGGGTTTCAGCTTCACACTACTTGAAGGAGGGGGAAAAAACCAGCAATGGCGTCGTTGTTTATCCGCCTCTTCAATAATAGTCCTGACTGCAGTACGGACTTTCTTCTCTCAACTACCTCAGATAACGCAAGGGTTCAGAGAGCACAAAAACACCTTACAGTCGACGTTCGGCACCTAGTACAGTACAGCATGAAGTGGGTAGATCTACAGTAACTAGCCAAGAATGAGACGCATTAAGACCCCTTTTGAATAAAGTCAATAGCGTTCTTTAGTTTAACAGCCATGATATCAGCTATCTACCCAAATAGTAGCTAAGTACTGTACTGTACATATATGGTAGCTAATGCGGGTAAAGGCCTTGACATTTACGTAGAAGGGGTTTCTGCTTCACTGAGTTGGCCGAAACTATCACATTCGACATAGTGACATGTCAGTTACCTCTTGGTACTTTCGCACAGAATCTCCTTTGTTGACAGGAAAGTGGGAGAGGAGAGCTTTTTTTCGTCTGGCTCCTTCTCGTCCTCCTCCTCCGGGTTCGATGCCGGCCGCAACAAGACTACAGGGGCCAGGAGGGAGCGACTCGGGGCGACAAAGACAGCCTCTTTCCTCTCCCCCTCTCTCTCTCACACACACACGCACGCTACGGTACATCTGGCAAATTACTCCTGCTCTAAAAGGAGTGAGTGTGTGCTGGGTGGCTGGGTCGGTGCATGAGCAGGCGCTGCTGCTTGCTCTCTCTCTCTCTCTCTCGCCTGCCTCATGCGAAAGCGAGTGTTCAAGCCCCACTCCGACCGGCGTCCAGGGCATCATCCTGCCCGCCTTGACGACACAGTCGACAGAGACAGAACACACCTTTTCCGCCAGCCTCAATTGCATGGAGGCGTTTTTTTTTAAACAAGTGTTTGCCGAGAGGGAAGCAAGCATGCGAAAGAGAGATGAGACGAGCATTTTTTTGCTGCTGAGAAGTGATCGCCCACTTCTTGAGTTGTGACATTAACCGTCACCCGCCAAATTTTCTTCTTTGCGATCAAGGAAATGACCTTTGTCTGCAACTGAACCGCGAGAAATGCTTCTTGCGCCATCGGAAGAAAAGGTCAAGAACTCTCCTATAATTCTTCTTCCTTCTCTCGTACCATTTACAAAGAACGCCACGCGAGAAACGCGTGATGTACGACATAGTACTAATACAGTGGTGAAGGAGGGACAGGCCTTTCTTTTTCCGCCTCTCCCCCCTTTCCCTCATGGACCTGCTGCTGTAGTACTACCTAGTACAACGCATGCAGTTGTTTTTCTGGGGAAAGAAGAAAGGTGGGGGTGGGGGGGAAGAAAGCTGCATCATCAGTGGAACGGACGAACAGACGGTGACGATTTGTCCCATCATCTTGAGTCACCGGCAAAGAATTTCGCAAGAATTCCTCTTGCAAGTTTTAGGAGATAAACAAAAAAATATTTATCTCAGGCGCGAAATTACTCAAGTCTGAGGGGGGATTGGGGGTGATGGTGCCAGGAAGTATCGAAATAAAAGCCGTAATCACCAAAGGCATTGGACAAATCCTTGTTTCTATTACAGTATTATTATTTCAGCTATACCGCATGTAATACATGAAGTCAAAACAATGTTTATAAGATGACCCTGTGTTCCTATCGGGCCAGAAGCCCTTCTCTGACCTACCTGCAGTATTACCATACTTTTCAGCTTGAATCTTTGATAGGCTTGCACTTCACCCTGTAAAACTTTGTTCCCTGCGGCACCCTGAACCTGTTCTCTGCCTTCTTGGCCTGGCAGTACTCCTTCTCCACCACCTCTGCCGTCATGTAACGCCGCTTCCCGCCGCCCCCGGCCACCAGCCCCAGCCCGGGCAGGCTGTCCGAGTGGAGGAAGTTGAGGGGCGCCTGCGGAGACTCACTGTAGACGGCGAAGTTGTTGTGCTCCTCGCTCCACACGACCATGACCCGGTCGCCCTTCTCCGCGGCGCCGTCCACGCTGACGGATCCGGACTTGCGGAGATGCTCGTGCATGCTGGAGGTCAGTCGAGCGCGCAGCCTCTCGTTCTCGCGCTGCAGCTGGGACGCGGAGGAGGAGGAGGACGACGACGACGGCTGCGGCGGCGGCGACGACGGGTAGATGTTCAGGGAAGACGAGGAGCCCCTCTTCAGGTCGTCCAGCTCGGACTGAAGCTTCTGAATCTTCTCTTGAAGGCGTCTCGACTCCTCGTAACTCTTCTGGGACTGCGCATGCATTAAAGCAAAATGTAAAGTAGTACTACGCCGGTAATATGCAACAAGTTAGTTATATGATCAGTTGTAGTAGTATTTACCTCTTCCTTGAAGTGCCGCGTCTTGTCTTCCAGAGCCTTGACCGCCTTCTCCCTCTCGTCCACCGCCTTCTTAAGCCCCTCGTTGAACTTGACCTGCTGCTCCGCCGTCTCCCTGTTTCTCTCCTCGCTGCGCACCCTCTCCAGTTCCTCCTCGTGCTGCGTGTGGAGCACCCTCACCCTCTCCTCGTGCAGCGTCCGCTCCTGCCTCAGCATGGCCTCGTGCTCGGCCAGGATCGTCGAACGAATGCTTTCAATCAAGTCTGATTTCGGACTCTGAAAACAAGAAAAAGATGTAATAGGCGTGTACAAGAAGTTAAAAAAATATCGACACTCTGGCGCTAGGAAAAGCCAAACGGGGTTGGAATGATTATAATCCACAATTGATCAGTTTCGTATTATGATCACATGATCACATCGTAATACTACGGTACTACCTTTTTGATTGTGGGCTTTGCCTCTGGTTGACTTTGCCAACACATTGCTTCCTTACCTCTGTGGGTAGTTCCGACTCCGAGGAGGTCGGGCTGCGTGCCATCCCGCTCGCCGACTGCATCACCTTGAAGCGCGATCGGAGGGAGTCAAGCTCCTTCTTCGCCTTGATTGTCAGCTCGACCTCCCTCTGCTTCATGGCCTTCGCCTTCTCCTCCTCCCACAGCCTGCGGGCCTCCTGCAGTCTCGCGGCGGCCTCGTCGTCCTTCTTCCTCAGGGCGTCTTCGAGTTGCATCTTCCACCCCTCCTCGCGCTCTTGTATCCTCGTCTTCTCTTCTTCTCCGAGGGTGGTCCTGATCTCGCCCTTCTCCCTCTCGTGCGCTCTCTCCAATCTTTCCTGCACCGCCCTCTCCCTCTCCTCCATCACGGCCTCCATCTCCTCCCTGCATTTGTTGACCGCCAGCTTTTCCCGCTCGGTAAATCCTGCTTCCAAAATCTGCACGATCTTATCCTTCTCCGTGTGGAACTTCTCCTCTTGGGCGTTCTCCATCAGCCTCGTCTTTTTCTTCAGAGCGGCGATCATGTCCTGATGGTCCTCGCACGCCTTCTTCAGCCTGGCGATCTCGTCCTCCAGCCTCCTGACCACTTCCTTGTTGCTCAACGACTCCTTCAGCGTATCAAGCTCCACCTCGTGCTCCAGCAGCATCTTCTTCCTGGCTTCATCCGCGGACTTGGCCATTTCCTCGCACTTCTCCTCCATCTCCGTCCTCCACGCCTCCTCGTCTTCGGCATGATCGGCCTTCAGCTTATCGACCTCCGTCACCGCGTCGTTGAGTTGCTGACGATAAATGTCAATCTCTCCGTGGCAGTCCGCCAGCTTGTGAGCTTCCAACTCTAGCTTCTCCGTCAATTCCCTGACAGTCTCGTCTTTCTCTTCGAGACATTTCACAATTTCAGCATCGTTGACGGTGTGAATCTTCCGCACGTGCTCGCAAAGCGAGTCCGCCAGAACTTTCAGGTCGTGATTAAGCTGGGACTTTTCGCTGGTCACCCTGGCACGCAGCGCAGGCAGAGCCTTCCTCAAGTCTCCGAAATTCATCTGAAGCAGCGACAGAGACGTCCTCAAGCTCGCCTTCAGCCTGGCCAAGCTGGCTTCCGTCTCCGCCAACTTGGCGTTCAGGCTGGCGACCTGAGCGGCGCCGCTGCTGCTGCTGTTGGTCTCCAGATGTGCCAGGGATCCCCCTCCGCTGCCCGCCTCGGCCGTCTGCTTCATGACGCTGCCGTCACTGGAGCTGGAGGGCACCACGCTGGAGTTGTTTCCCGTGTTGGCGCTCGAGCTAGTGGCGGGATCTCCGGCGCTGGACGACGACGCCGCATTCTCCGCCTTGAAGGCGGCGGACGCCAGCGCCTTGGTCAGAGCCGCGCCGGACACCTCCTCCTTGAGCACGGCGGCGGGTTCCAAGGTGAGGGTGGAGTCGTCCAACGGCAGGGACTGCGTCAACTTGCGCTTGGCGTCTCCTTTCCTCCTCCCGTTGCGACTGGCCCTGCTGCTGCTGCAAGGCGCCGAGTCGTCTTCGCTGTCCGTGTCCGACTCGTTTCCAGTTCTGTCTCTGGAGGTGGAGCTTGCCTTCTGGCCCGGACGATGCTTCTTACGCTCTCCGATCACTTTGGTGATGAGGCTGATGGTGTTGACTTCTCCCCCGCTGTTCAGGTTAATCTTCCTAGGCATGTTCTTGAGGAAAAGCCGGGTCTCGTCGTCCTCCTGAGTCAGCTCCTGGTTGATGGACTTCGACAGGAGGTTGGCAATGGCAGCGCCGTCCGGGATCTGCAGGGACTTGGCCAGGTCGGGAAACTCCTTTCGGAGTCTCTCTACCTCGGCCAGGCCGATTGCCGGAAGTTTGTTGTCGAAGACCTCCGGCTTCCTGGTGGCGAACTCGGGAGGGACGTCTTCCATGCCAGGAAACATCTTGGAGAGGAAGTGCTTCCTGAGCTTGCCCTACAAGAAGGCCTCAGCATTGAGCAAGTTGGCCGAAATTCTCAACATCCTACCAAGGTACTACGTAGTTTACCTGGAAAACATTGCGAGCGGAGAACTCCTCCCTGTGCAACTGGGTGAATTTATCAGAGAGGTCGGCGGACTTTTCAAGGTATCTCTCTGAAAACGCTCTTCTGCGTACCACCTCCACCGCTGTAGCGATGTACATGCTCGGGGCTGTGTGCAGTTGCTCGATGACCTCCAACTTCCGCTTAAACCTGGAGAAGGAAAGGTTTTTTTCAAGCTTTTCCAAGCTTTTCCAAAAGTCCCCCTGCAATCACACGGCTGTGGACAGCACTTCTTACCTCCTGAGCTCCTCCGCGTACATGATAATGTGCTGCCCTGCCTCCGCCATTCTGTTCTGCACGCCCACCACCCACTTCATGCGGCTGTGCAGCAGCGCGCACATCTCCAGCTTGGAGGACGCGCACCTCCGACGGATGCTGGCCACGCTCTGGTAGTTCTTGGCCATGACCTTGAGCTGCTCTCGGTGACTGGCGCACAGGTCGGGCAGGATGGATGCGGCCGCGTCGCGCAGCCCTGACGCCCTCTCCCGGTTGTGGGCAAAGGCCTGCGCCAGCTCGCCCTGCTCCTTCGTCAGCTTCCTCGCCTCGCACAGCAGCTTCTCCAGGCTCTGCAGCCTCTCTCCAACCCCGCGGATTTCCTTCTTGGAGTCGTTGTGCGCCAGCGAGGCCGCTTCCCTCGCCCGCAGGTCCATGCTGGCGGCCGCCTGGTCGTCCATGCCCTCGATGGTGCGGAAGCAGCTGTCCGCGATCTGCTCCAGCGACTGGCTGCTTCCTCGGGTCTTGATCCACTCTAGCAAGGAGATCTCCTTCGTCCGCTTTTCCTCGTCGTCCGGGTTGAGGATGACGCTCCCCACCATGCTCTCCTGCGACTCCACCGCCAGCAGCGATGGGAAAACGGGGATCCGGTGAAGGATTGCCATGTCCTCGTCAAACATGTCCACCATCTCCCGAAAGTCCTCTCTGAAACAGGAAGCAAGGGGTCCAGATTGCTGCACAACATCAGCACCAATGAATCCAGCAAGCATAAACACCTTTGATCCAGGTACTCTTTAAAAGCGGCCATCAACTTTGAGTTCTTCTTGATAAGGTCCGACGCGGTGTCCTCCACGTTGGCCACGACCGCCAGCCAGCCCTGGTGCTGCAGGTGCTGGTCGTGGATGACCCGCTCGCAGAAGGCGATCTGGTCCTGAGAGGCAGCGACGAACTCTTGGGCCAGGGACGCCCTGCGAGACACCGAGTTCTAAAAGGGGGGGAGGGGGCACAGCTTTTCTTTATTCCATTCCATCTAGTACTATGCTACCAAGGCCGAACAATTCGTCGCCACCTGGGAGTCCGGCAGCCTCATGGAGGCCTCCGCCCTGGACAGCAGATCGTCGTGCATGGAGCTGCTGTCGTGGTCGCCGGGAGGGAGGTCGGGCGGGTGCGACCTCTCGATGCTGGACATGGAGAAGAGGAAGATGGGGTTGGTGTCCGTGCCGGCGTTGTACTTGCACACCCGCTCCTCCGGCTCGAGGCTCTCCCCGCCGGAGATCAACAGCACCTGCGTCGAGACGAGCTGCGGTCAAGTCAAATCAGCCTCCCTTCCCGATCCCCGCCCTCCTTCCTCACCTGCTTTTCCTGTGGGATCCCAAAGGCGGACTCCACCACCGCGCAGAGTCCGGACACCGGCTTGAGGGCCAGGTCCACGTCCAGCGTGAGCATGGACCCCGTGTCCACGAGGAAGATGTACAGCATGGTGGAGCTGCGTCGTCGTCCTTGGCCAACACTCCCTCGTCCCCCCGAGATGTCGGATCACCTGATGCTGACTACCGACGCTGATATCCTCCTTTGGACCCGGTCCAGACTGTGACCAATCCTGTCCAGGTGGAACTAACTCATTATTCCCCAATTTGAAGTTTGTTTTTTTTCTGAGCGTGATTAGTTTTTTTTTTCCTTTGTCCCAGGGCAAAACGATTCTGCTCTGCTGCTTACGATGACAGCGTGACAGCTGATCCTGTCCTCGCCAGCAGC
>JAAUYM010011590.1_pt1 | contig 17582 bp, 21 predicted proteins | sample 7278001 | NCBI WGS metagenome assembly JAAUYM01 (sample SAMN14350224, study PRJNA611818) | marine sediment metagenome | isolation source: surface marine sediment (1.8m) | place: French Polynesia: Moorea | collected 2018-08
AAAATAAAGTTTTTGGGTAGACATGCGTAGGTTCGTCTGCTTTCGGTAAAGAGACGATCGAAGTGAACCATTCTTCTTAATTTGTCTTAATCCTCTTGAAGAAAAAACCCTTTTTTCTGGGTGCTAACTCCCGTATCCTTCGTATCTTTCACAGTATGTACAGTAAGTTAGCATACACAAAGTTACCAGCCTCCCCTCCATCGTGGCCTCATCTTTCTTCCCCCCGTCTAGGTGACTTTCGAGTCGGACTACCGGCAGCAGCAGTCGGCGGGGGGCCTCCGGGTGGTCGGGTCCTCCAAGCAGCTGCACGACGAGAAGGTGCACGACGCCATCCGCGAGGAGATGGGCAAGGGCGGCCGCAGCACCGGCGTCATCGACGCCGGCGGCGCCAGCGACTCCGACGACTCCGAGGGCGGGATCATCCTCAACGTCAGGCCGACCGCCCCCCCCGCCGGAACCACCATCCTCAGCGGTCAGTGGGTGGAGCGTGTTGTTCGTGTCTCCCTGATACTTCCTACTCCTTTCTGTACGGTACTTGGTGTTGTGCACTTCTTTCCAGAGGATACCTTGTCTAGTGTGTGTGTGTGTGTTTCTCGTGTGCGTGGCAGAGTGCGTTTCTTCCTTTCATCTCACGAAAACAATGTCTTGTTTTGGAGTAAAAATTACTCGAAAGCAAGACATTATAGCTTTACTGGTAACTGATTATAACTTTTGGCTGATAGTGTATCATAGTACCGTAGTATGTACAATAATGAGTGAGAAACCAACATCGTAGTGTTTTTTCTTCCCGTAGTTCTGTCTGTTAATTACAAGAGGGCATTGCGTACGTAGTAAAAGTTCTTGCTGTGTTTTTCCTTTTAACGTGAAGTGCGTGTTTGCAACGTCCTTAATATTTTTTTTTAAAACTTCCCATCCCTCTCCTCTCCCTTTCTTTCCCCTCCTCCCACCGCCATCAGTGAACACCACCACCACTCCCACCGCCAGCCCCCGCTCCTCGCGCAAGCCCAACCCCAAGATCACAGTTATCCCCACCGCTCCCTCTGCCTCCACCACCCTCGACCTGCCCCCTCCCTATGTGGTCGCCGTCTCCAGACACCCGACGGTCCCGCCGAGGGACCCGAGCCCGGTCAGCACGCCCTGGCTCATCAGAGGTAAGGAAGGCAGGGGAGCCAATTCAACAACAACAACAACAACAAGATTTGATCTTGCCCTGATCGCTTGCTGCAATCTGTCCAAACACGGGAGGGGAAGCTCCTTCTTTTGCGAAGCTGTCTTTCCCATATCTTAAGGGTGTTTTCCTACGTCGTAATTGTTGTACTGTATGTACGTGTACATGTAAAGTAAAGTAGGATTATGAAACCCTGCTTAGTGTTTAGATTACTAAAATACTTTATTTTTACAGATGAGTGCTTTGTAGACGTTTCAGTACCTGGTAAGCCGAAATTTCATCAGAGTGGCTAGTTTTCATGGTCTCTACTTTTTTTTCCCAGCTTTTTTTTTGCTGAGTTCTAAAACACTTGACTTGATTAATTACCGAGTTAAGTGCACTTGAAACTTTGTCTTATATTGTAGGCAGTAGACTTCATGCACCTGTTTGGAGGTTGCATTTTGCTTCTGCAGCATTTTTCAATCCAGTTTTTTTTTTTCGTTTCCCGTGGAAACCCATAACACCCCTTCTCTTTCTTTGATCCAGGCGGTCTCACCAACCCCGCCTACGTGCGCGACGACGACGAGGACTCCTTGGACGGCGGCGGCCGCGGCGGCCGCGGCGGCGCCGACGAGAGAGAGCCCCACGAGCCGACAGCCCCCGAGCGCTCCCTGCCGTGGAAGAGGACGAACGAGGAGGCCGACATGTGCCCGGCACCGCTCAGGCAGAGGGAGTTCCCGGGCTGGCTCAAGAACGAGGAGTACATGGTGCACGGGACACCCACCCAGGAGATGATGCAGGAGATGGGTGAGTCGGCCAGTCGGGAGAACAACGATACCCCCGTGCGGTGTTTGTATAACAGAGGTTCTCAACCTATGGGTCAAAAGTGAGCGGGTCATGCCTCCACAATTAGTGAGTCGCGGGATGCTTTGGCGAGTCGTAAAATGGGTCTCGGTCCAAAATGGTTGAGAACTTCTGCGATATACGGTACTGTAGTACTGTGTACCGTATAAGAACAAACGGATCTGCAAGTGATGGACTTTATTTTGATGCGTTATGCTAGGCGGAACGATCGATTCCGGCTCGATGCCGGGCTCGCGCCGGGAGTCAGTGCAATCCGGGTTCGACTTCTCCGAGCCGCCGGTGTCGGCGGACGGCAGCACCAGGCGGAACTCCGTGGCGGAGTACCAGGAGCGGCCTCCGATGAGCTTCAACCACCCGCGCAGGTCCAGCATCAGCAGGCTCAAGACCCAGATTTCCAAGAGCAGCGTCACTGATCAGGTACAGGATATGGCTACACCAGTTAGTTGATCTCTGCGGCTCACCGTGACGCGATTTCTTTTCTTTTCTTTTCTTTTCTTTTCTTTTTTTTTGAGCAGACCATCAAGGAGGAAGAGAAGAAGGAGCCGCGCAGCAACGACGACGACGACGACACCTGGTTCTGAGAGGCCGGTGTGGGATGCTGCGTTCCTTTGTCCATGGAATTCATCCATTCATTCATTCAGACTGCTCGCGGAAGAGAATTAAGAAGAACTTTTTGATTGTCGCCCTGCTAGCTGCGCGGTGGTGGCGCTGTACAGTACTACATTCGCTTTTCTGCTTCCTGCCCATCCCCCAGCCGCCCCCGACATAGTCGCCAAACATTGTGTCAGTGCCAGAACCGATGAATGAGCCGACAAGTGGTGGTCTGGCCTCTGTCTTCCGCTCGAGAAGACAGTTGATCGAGTGATTCCACACCCACACCCACACATTGTGACGTATCTGAAGTGCCTATAATAATACCGTACGTACCCCAATACTGTTTCGCTTGCGAGTGGAAGGTCGAGTGAGGAAAAAAAAGAGTGTGTTTGCTTGATGTACTGCTGCTGCTGTGAGGACGCGAGATGCGTCTCTGGCACGTATGATAAAGTGCTGTGCATGTGAAGAAAAAAAAAATAACGAATATACAAATAATCAATTTATCCTGAAAGTAGTCTACTAGTGTATGCCGTGGATGTCGAAATCTTTTAAGATGAGGAGCGCTCAACCATGGTCCTCCTCCCTCTCTACTGACTTGTCCTTTTTTTTTCTTCAACAAGCTTTAACCGTAAGGGGGGAGGGACAAAACTGGAAAGCAGTAGTTTGAGCATGAAGGTCTCTCAGTTCACTTTTTTGTGCGACCTACCCATTATTGCATCATAAAACGTCCTCTCGCGGAGGAAAAATGCTTGTTTCTTGTGGTGGGTGGTAGGAGAGGAGCTTGGCAGGGTTATTGGTGCCAGCCAGCCATCCCACCTGCCTTTAGTCTTTCGAAAAGAGAAGTAAATCAATTACGTGTGGGGGGGAGGAAGAAGGGAGTGAGGGCGGATTACATAGATGTGTTTGGTTTCTCCGCGTTGGTACTACAATAGAACTCACTTAAGCAGAAATGGGCGGGAGCAAATTATCCCACTTATGCAAGATTTCTACCTATTCAAGCAATATTGCAAAACAGTCTCTCGAACTGTTCCTCTCAAATCTATTTAAAATTGGATTCCCACTTAAGGTTCGCCTGTACCACTTACGTACGCGCTCTCGCGCACACAAATGTGATCGAATGAAGGAGTGAATGGAGAAACAGCTCAAAGGGATTGGAGAGGGACCTCGTCCCCCACCCTTTGATCCTTTTGAGACCGTGTCTAGAAGAGACGCGCAATTTCACTTTCTTTTATTGACCCGAAAGTAACTGCGGCAGGACTAATTTAGTAAGGGAGAAGCTGGTGTACTAGTAGTACATACTAGTATAATAGTAGAAAAGTAGGTTCGACGCATCGATCAGGCATGCAGAAAAAGAGGTCCTTCTCTCCCTCCCTTCGAGATGAGGGGACGAATGCAGATTGCTTCTTAAACATTGCTTGCACAGTGGAGTGGATGAAGAAAAGAGAAAGAGGAGGAGGAGGAAGAGGAGGAGGGATCGCCTGGAAGGGGAGGAGGAGGAGAAAATGGAAATTAAGTCTGGTTCGATGGCCAAAAAGGAGGAGAAGAGAATGCCGCTCCCTCCCGACAAATCTGGCAGTCGACTCGGACCTCAGAGATGAAAGTTACGGCGGGAAAGGTAAGAGTGGGGGAGGGGGGGGGGACTGTTAAAGGGATCTATTTAGGGACACCGTGTTCTTATTTTTCGTCTGACGTAAAGGGTCTCGCCATCGTGGCCGCCGTAATTCCTCGCGTCCTCTTCTTCCTCCTCCTCCTCCCCTCGCCTTCCACTTCCACGTCGGCTGGGAGGAATCTGAGGCGACAGGCGAGGCCCATCCGTTTCAATGAGCACCACCCGACGACGTCGACGGAGGAGGAGGAGGAGAATTGGAAAAGTTTGCCGAAAGTAAGTGGGAAAGGGGATAAATTATGACATACTTTTTTTTTTTTTTAGAAAAAAGAACTTTCCGCGAGTTGACTCAGCGCATAAGACTGGCTTACTTTTTATTTGGCATGCCTGCAACCTTAAATCAAAATATGGGAAAGCGGATAAACGATTTATAACATGCTACATAGTAGTATAAGCGCACACAGTGCAGGACGAGAAAAGTGGCGAAAACACAATAAATAAAGTTGTACTGTACTATTACTGTGTACGTTCAGTAGCCATAGTTACCGGTACATATTCTACTCCAGCAACATCCTGTTTCCTAATTATGCCTGTTCTGCCTAATAATTTCTTTTCACCCTCCCCTCGTTAACGCCTATGTTGCTTATCGTACAATTTTTTTCTACATAGGATTTGGGGAGAGCCAAGAGTGATGAACGCAGTCTAAGAATTGATGGTATTCTAGTACCAAATAGCTTTTAGATGCATTTTGCTAGTACGTACACTCATAGATAATTAGTACACTTTCCAAGATGGCGCAGTTTCTTATTAACATTGTTTAATGGTCTTTTTCTGAACAGGTCGCAAAAAGTTTGATTTCCCAATCTGGGAGGACCTCCGCGGTGGGGGCCGAGAGGATCTGCATGAAGAAGGTGGTGTCCGAGGAGACGTTGGAGTACGACGAGGAGGAGAGGTGCCACCACGTCACCAAGCAGAACTGTTACCAGGTCTTCAAGACCGTCTACAAGAAGGCAGTGGTGAGTTCACCCGAAAAAACGACCAGGCGTGCCTCTTCACAAATATCCGGGAATCCCAAGCATTATTCGGGAATGGGATGAACTCTAATTACACGCTGCGCTTCCCCGTTCGTCACCTCTTTCTCGCTCAGGTGGAGGAGTGCAAAGAGAAGTTCCTGAAGGAGTGCACGATCGAGTACGAGCCCCGCTCGGAGCCCAGGGAGGTGGAGGTCTGCGACGAGAGGCTGACCAGGGACTGCGACGACAGGAGCGGCAGGGAGGTCTGCTCCACGGAATACCAGACAGGCACGTTGTCAGTAGTACTAGTGGCAAACTGGCGTACTCCATAGACAAGTTTCTGCAGACGTTGCAATTTATCCACGGAAAAACTACTAAAAATTCTCCAGTTTGTCGGAGCGACGAGAGGGTATACGAGGTGGAGGACGACGCGCCGGAGTGCCACACCGTCCGGGAGACCGTGTGCTCCGGGGAGGACGAGAAGCACTCCTGCGCCGAGGTGCCCCGGAGGGTGTGCACGCTGGGCCGGGAGAAGGCGAGAAGGAGGCCGGTGGGCGGCTCGTCGCCGGCGGCCGAGTGCCAGTCGGTGCCGGTGGAGGTGTGCGGGCCGGAGCTCTGTCCCATCGTCAAGGGGGAGCGCGTCTGCAGGAGCGTCGTCAGACACGTACGTACGGTGCTTGTACCTAGTAGATGCAGATACGGTAGATTAGATTATTCATAAATTATTCATTGATTTGACTGCAGTTGCATCCTCTCTTTTTTCAAAATTACCAGGTTGTTCAGGACGTTCCCCGCGAGCACTGCTCCGTGGTCCCGTCCCGCTCCTGCGCGCCGTCCACCCGGATCGTGCCCAGCCTGGTGTCGGAGGAGAAGTGCGTGGACGAGCCCCGGGAGGTGTGCGCCGTCGCCAGGGTCAACCCGAGGAGGGTGGTCAGGCCGGTCATCAAGTGGTGGTGCTCATCGCCCAAGGAGGAGGGAGAGGATGACGATGAGGCGGTAGGAGTAGCGTTTTAAACCCGGAACCGAATATCCGCTATTTTCTCGGACAAAAGTTTAGCTGCATTACCGGAAAAAGGCGTTAAAAACTGATTTTTCCCCTTTCCCCCTTTCCCCGGATACTTATTGTCCAAAGCCGAATAATTCAGAACCGGTTTTCGTAAAAATAAATGTTCGGCCATCCCCTATGGGTACTACTACTGCGTTTAACCCATAGGGATCGACCACATAACTAGTAGTATGTGGCCACTACTGCTTTCAGTGACATATGCAACAGCTGAAAGGGGAGAATCTCTTGCTGGCAGAACAAAGTGGCGCCCTAGCATAAATGTTCACTTTTCTCACGTTAAACTGTAATATCTCTTCACTGAATGAAGCTTTAGAGATCTTCTTAAGTATTTAAAGTGAGAAAAGTGAGCATTTATGCTAGGGCGCTTTTTTTTTGCCAGCACCAGATTCTTGCATTTCATCTTCCCTAAATACTTGCTGCTGCACAGGCAGGCTAGCCAAGCGGACACAAATCGATCTTTATTGTTGATCTCTGTGGTTTGACCACGTTGCCAAGGGAAACAAGTCCTTTCTTCTCCAACCTCTTCCTCCCGATCTGTCTGGTTAGCCTTTTCGTACAACTACTACAATAAATAGTAAATACGTGCTGTGCGTACTACGTAGGTTGCAACTGACAGCTCGTCTGGGGAGGACGAGGAGGGGAAGGAGAACTTTCAGGCGGCCTTTCAGCTCCCCCCAACGCTGGAGGACGCCGAGGAGACTTTCGAGTGTGAGTATGTAACTTACTAGGTACAGTAACATCTCAATATAGCGATAGATTTCGGCATAACAACAGCTCTTACAGTACTACTACCGTACGTACTGTACAGTACAGTAGCATCTCGATATAAATAACGACAATTTTTTCCTGCTGACGAACAGCATTTGCTGTCTGGAGATTCCGCTGTACCGGGCGGGTGAAAGAGCACTCTCCATACCATCACACAACAATATTCGTGCGTCACTGCGCTAACACTGCTGCTGCACTTAATGAATATTTCCCCCCAACCCAGGTTGCGTTGATAGTTGTTACAGTGGAAGCTCGATATACTAATAACATTGCTGCTGGTGAGCAAGAAAAAAATACAGTTACATACAGGAGGGATATAACGCTATGTCCAGATACTATTGCACTGCACCATAGCCTTTTATCATCGTTATGTCGAGATTTCTGATATTGAGATTCCACCGTATTGTTAATAAGGTGCGGCCTGGGAGACGTCGTCAGCACGAGTAATCATTATGGCGAAGGAATGCTGGGTTCTACTGTACTATAGTTGTGTGCGTGTCCCCCCCCCCGCCAAAAAAAACCCCACACCTTTCCAGGTACAATGGAACTCGGTTTAATGGGACTCTCTTCATGGGAATTATTTTTTAGGATACAGAAGTAACAATTATCCCAGTTCCACTACACTACTGTACCGGTACACATGTAGTACATGCCTACACTCAGATTACTCCCACTTCCTGATGCTGAACGGCGCCGGCCAGGCTGCCCTGGTCACCTTCGACGCCGACGGGGACAACTGCCCGCTGCGGGACATGCCGGAGCCCCCTCAGGTGCGCGAAAAAGCTGCAATGCCCCCACTACTCCATGACTACCGTATATGGCATCCCCCCTCGGCAAACGGCACTGTTGCTCCCGAAAAGTGTCTGGAGTTGTACCAGACACTTCCAGGCAGATGTCTCTCCTAAGTCAAACAAGCATCTCTGCCTCTCATGTGTTCCCAGTCAGGAAAATTTGGCATGCTCCTGGACGGAGCGCAAGTCCTCCGGGTGTGCGGCGTCGACGACGGCGACGACGGCGACCTGGCCTGCCACGACTACGACGCGTCCTCCCGCTCCTTCGCCCCCGGCCGCGGCTACGCCGGGGGCGCCGGGAGGGTGGGCGCCGCGGTCATAGAGATATCTCCAGAAGTGTGAGCACCACTGCGTACACTATTTATGTTGCTGCTACTACTCCCGCTCCTGCTGCTGGAGCAGTATTGTTGAACATACTCTTTTTAGGGGAGAGAGAGGGGGAGATAATGTAGCAAGTATTGAGCAACCAGGATGCTCCATTTGCCACGTCTAAAGTGCGGCCCCTCTCGGTAGATTGAAGTAGTACGAAGAAATGTTGGTTGTTACTGAGCTGGTGGAATGTCCTTTATGACGAAGAAGGGTAGTCAGGGAGAAGGACAGAGAGAGAGAGAGAGACAAAAGAATGGTCGTGTCATTACATCACCAGACAAGAGAGATATTATTACGAACATGGAACTGACAGCAAACAAGGATGCTGCAATCTTGGAGTAGCCCTCGCTACCCATAGGTTGAGAATCTCTTGCTTAGCACGTCATCGTCTTCCTTCTGTGACAGGTACTGGTCGACCGGGGGCATCCTGGCCGGGGCGGTCACGGCTTCCACGGTCCTCCTGCGGGAAGGCGGAGAGCCGGAGGTCGGACCCAGGTGAGGGAGGCTACGAACGTAGCTAGTACCTACTGTAGTTCAGACAATAATCAGGTAAGGCAAGATGCCGTCAAGATTAAAAGGATGTCTAATACTCGTATACTACTCGTATACTTCTTCCTTCTTCTTTCTCCTTTTAATTAGGCTGCCCCTTCCCCTGCACTCCCACTGCGTCGTCCGCGTCAACGCCACTCACTTCTTCTTCCACGGGGGCAGCCAAGAAGGTGAGCAAGCACTGCTGCCAGATGGTTCCAGAAGGAACCCAATTGAAGGATCAAGACATTTGTCAATAGAAAGGCAGTAATACGTGATTTGGTGTCTTTGGGAGGGAACAAATTAATTTACTTTTTTTCTCTTTTTTTCACTTGAAAAACCTGGCAGCCCTGTCTTTGTACAGTAACCCTAAACCCTTGTTACTACTTGTCAACGAGGGAGGAAGGGAGAGAGAGAGATTATCTCTTGCTCCTGGATATATCACATTCCCTTTCTGCCTGCGAAGAAGAGAGAGAGAAAGAGACAACAGGAATTATCATCACTGTCTTATCGGATATCCTACGTGCACTTTCCTACATCAAATTCTGCTAGAAAATGATGCGTTCTTCCGCCTAATTATCAAGGCCTGTTTGCAGGCGTACTGTACTACATAGGCGTGATGCGAGGAGACAGCAATTAGGAGGGGAGGTTGAGGCTGCACTTACCTGCACGCACACTTGCTACGTCGTCTGTTTCTTACTACAGTACTGCCCGACCGGACAGTCATTTCTGATGTGAGCCTGTACATAGTGAGTCTGTACTCACCACAGACTTTTCTGTACCATATGGCGTCACGCTTAAATAATTAACCGATACTGCCAATTTGCTTGTAACGATACGTGTACAAGAATCCTAAATGTATGATGTCAGTCTGTTCTACAGTCTGAGAGACTGAGCCGACGTGAGCAAGGGTATGTCTGGTCGGGTGTAAGTTTATCCTCAAGAACAATGTTTCCTTTCGCTTTCTTTCGCAGTTGATGCATCTCGGGCCTCCAAGCGCGACTTCCTGTTCGACGCCACCAGCGGCACCTTCAGCGAGGTGGCCGGGGAGGCGGAGGACGGCGGCGGCGACTCCGGCGGCTTCTCCGGACACGTCTGCGGGGTCGTCCGGGAGGACGGGCTCCGGGTGCTGGCCGTCGGGGGAGGAGAAGAGGGCAACAAGGCAAGAGAGACAGAGAGAAGGACAGTAGGATGTGTCCGTACTACGTAGTAGTACTAGGTACGAGTATATTAACCAAAAAATGACCTGATTTCAAAATGATTTTAAAACGTAAAAAAAAAATAATTTAGTTACGGTTAGCCGCATCGATTTCCTCTTTTTTTCAGTCAAAAATAGACGGGAGAAAAATCTGGAGATATCACACCCTAAGAGAGAGAGAGAGAGAACGCAATAATAGAGATGGAAAAACAAAAAAAATAAGCAGAAAGTGCCAAAGAGCAAAAGGAGTTGCTGCTATCCAGATAGAAAAAGTTTTCTCTTTTCAGCTCTCTTTGGGCAATCTTCTCCCTCTCGTTCCACGCGGCAGCTTGCCAAATCAGCTTAGGAGAAAGAAGTTAGTTGCTCCTTTTTCTTGAAGTACTGGTATATACCTTATATACCGGTATATCCAGTGCACTTTCTGTCCTTTTGTTTTTTTCGGGAGCTCTCTTGGGAATTCAGCTGCAGCGAAGTGGAAAATCTCATCTTACTTAACCCCTTCTTGTCACGAGTGTCACAACCACCATCTAGCCGCCTTCCGCTTTGGTGCGCAGGGAAGAAAGGCCCCTCTCTACCTCCTCCACTGTGCGCAGACTCAAACTGATTTTCCATATAAAAGTGCAGTAGAATACGCGGAGAAAAGTGGATCACTTTGGGACCTGACAAATTGATCCACTTGAGTGGCATGGTTCACTTATCATTAGGGGATGGATATTGTACGTACGTAAAGACGCCACACGATTTGATTCCAGCGAATTAGATCCGCTTTTGCGTTTGATCCACTTGCTGCGTCTCTTCCGGTCTGTCATCCTCCTCCTCCTCCTCCTCCTCCTCCTCCTCCATATACTGTTCCTCTTCCGCCTCAGGTGAGCAGCTTCGACGTGTCCTCCGAGTCGTGGACGGACCTGGGCCCCTTCCCGGACGGGCTCGACCCCAGGGGCATCGAGAAGTGGCAGATGGAGGGGACATTTATGGTGAGTGAGTGAGAGCGTTGGCAGGCCTGGAAAGTCATATAAAAACATATATTTGTATGCACATATTTTTTCAATATAGCCGTTTTGGGCAGAAAAAAATTGTGATGAGAAAAATCGGCACTTCTTTAAAAAAAATATGGCTAACAATTAGCAAAACTGGCAACGCTGGTATGAAGCGCCCATATTAAGTTTGCTCTTTACTTCAGGACAGTCGGTGTATAAAATTACCATTTTCCTCCCTCCCTCCTCCCCAATCTATTTTATTATGTTCCTCCAACCAGATTATGCACAGCCTACTGCAGTACTACCTGTGGTTCCTTTCTCTGTGCTGGTACATGCATCAAAAATGTATTTTGTCGTCAGTTCCTGCCATATGTCAGAGAGGTGGACGGACTTTCCCCACCCCCATCAACCCATGCCACCGCCGCTGCTGCGGTTTCTGTTGGGTTTTTTTTGCGCTTGCTGCCCTCATGTTTTACATTTTACATTTTGGATTGGTTGCTTCTTGACTGCAACATTACAGTATATGTTACAATTTCCAAGTAGGTTACGAAAATAGTCAAGAATCCGAAATGAAGGATGATGGACTTGATGTAAGGCAGAGGGTTGAAGAAGAAGAAGAAGAAAAACCCGGATGCCTGGAATGACCGCCTTTCCCTATACGTAATTACTATTACTTTACTTTTTTATCTGTCGCCGAGGCTGGTTTTCAAGAACTGCGCATCGGCACTTCAGAGTCCATCACTTATTCAGTTTTCTCAAAGTAAAAAAAAATGGTTTATTAGTTTTTTTTCTATGCATTTGGCCATTTTACTGGTATGGCGGAAGTCTACTGTAGTACGTACTTTCTACCTAACCTACCCGCAGGTGATCGGCCTCCCGTCCCCGTCCGCCGGTCGCCGCAGCCTCATCTACGAGTTCGACACCGCGGAGACCCGCTTCGTGCGCGTGGACACCACCTCGGTGCCGCTGGAGGTCACGGCCGACGGCGACAACGTCCTCCTCCCGGTGCCGCCGGAGTTCGCGCAGCAGTGCCTGGACGTGGCAGCGGCGGAGCAGGGAGGGCAGCAGTAGAGGACGCTTCACCGTTCAGGGAGAAAAAGGGTGGTGGTTGAGGATGTACCGGTACAGTAGTATACAGTAGTACCACAGCATAAGCTAGAAAAAAATGATAACTGAATGCAACAACAGAACCCAACGAAACATTTGCAGTCTCTAAGTAGTCTACAACCCCTCTAGGACAACAGAAGCCCACCAACATCTGTCTCCAGGGAGTGCTACTAGATATCTTACGGACAGTTCCCAGACTGGGTTTCGCGACCGTGTTTCGTTGGGAATGTCTGTCTTCTTTTGTTTCTGGTCCAAAACAATGAAGGAGTTAGATTCGTACAGTGTTATAACACCAGAAAAAAATGATAATTACAAAAACGTTGTACCTATCAGAACGTCGGTTCTTTTAGTGTTGGTTTTCTTCTCCCAACAACAAACAATCTGTCAAAGTGTGTGCAGTACGTATTTTACATAGGTACAGATGCTAGATCCACGTCTTTCTGTGGTTAACCAATGCGATATTTGGTTCCTATTGACAAATAATTACGTATAAGGGAAAGGCGGTCATTCCAGGCATCCGGGTTTTTCTTCTTCTTCTTCTTCAACCCTCTGCCTTACATCAAGTCCATCATCCTTCATTTCGGATTCTCGACTATTTTCGTAACCTACTTGGAAATTGTAACATACTGTATACTGTAATGTTGCAGTCAAGAAGCAACCAATCCTTGGCGTCGTACGAATGGAAGGGTAGCATCAGTGCTTTTCTCTTGGCGGAGAGAGAGAGAGACTACGTAGAGTAGTGCTGATAACACTATATCGCCTACTTGACAAATATGAGGAGCCCCCCCTCCCCCCAAATGTCGCGGGCGGACGATCTTCTCTTTCCTCCATCCTTCTTCTCCTCTTCCTGTATCTCCCACCATCTTCTCTCCCTCTTCTTTTCCTCTTTCTCTCTCTCTCCTCCTCCTCCTCCTCCTCCCAAGGCCTCTCTCTCTCTCGCTTCACTCTTTCCCCGCTCCTCAGTTCCTTCCCGACCCTCTCTCCCTCTCTCCATTCGGCGAGAAGTCGGGAAAGCGAAAGTCCCACTTGTTGGGGAGGATCGGACTCGGTTGAGCTGGCTATCATAACCGCGGGCCAAAAAAGCAAAGAAGGAAGTTTCTGCCGCCGTCGTCGTCGTCGTCGTCACCACCGCGTCCTTGGAGGATCCATCGAAAATTTGGAAGAGGCACCCAGAGGTCCAGGGAGTGAGAGAGGACAATCTAGAGAGGGCCACAAAGGAAGGTAGGTCGAGGTGTGAGTGTGTGTGTGTGTGTGTGTGTGATCCATCACGACGGAAATGAAGCTTGCCTGAAAGGAAGAAAGACCCTTTTCACCCTGATACAGCAGAACTTCCATATATTATTAGTACGTGGTACCTACTACGTAGTAAACTTTGCTGTCCGACCAGACATACCCTTTGTCTATTACGTACACACCTGACATATTTCAAACTTGTTTAATAGTTCATAGTAACTACATTTTTTTTTCTCACACATGTGTATGAGACATTAATTAAACGCACAACTGGCATTCATCTGGGGAGAAAAAAATTCTTTTGCTGCCGACAATCGACTTTTCTAGCACTGTACCTCGTTCTCGTAGTAAAAAGTAGATATCTGGTCGTGTTAGGCAACAGAATCGACCAAGGCAACTCTTTTTTTTTCTTCTTTTTGGCGGGCGGCTGTCGTCCCAAATCGGATTCCAACTGTACCATCCTTGACACCCCGATGTGCTGCACACAACTGTACAAACGACTTAACTAAGAAGTGAAGGGGCCTTTTGTGGGAAGCTACTACTACTATTACTAGTACAGTGTTATGTGCTACTACTGTGTAGGCAGTACACAGTTTGTCCCCATCCACCCAACCAGGCATGTTAATAGTTACCATGATGCCAAGATAAGACATTTTATGATTATCACTTAAGAGACGTCCCCCGAGCTACTCCTAAGGTCAAATTAACTAGCCCTCAAAAACCCTTCTAATACATAGGAGTGGATGTCTGGCTGGTTCTTCAATTGGGGAGGGGGAAAAAACACGAAGGATTATCCCTTTGCTTCGTCTGTCCGAAGCGGCTTTAGTGCCAAGTCTGACGTGGCTTGTCATCAAGTGGGGGAAAGAGTGCACTGATGAGGCTGAAACAGAGAGAAAACAGAAAGACATTCTCCTCCACTGCTGTACCAAATGCTAATAATGATGCTTGTGCATGCCTCTCTCTGCCAATCGCGTTGTCAGTCCGAGTCGGAAAGACGCGGAGAAAGTTTTTTTTTCCCGTCTCTGGTGTCGGGTGATTATGCGGGATTTGCCCGTAGGAGGAGGAATTACAGGTGGGAGGGAGGATGTGTGTTGTGCTAAACATGATGAGATTATCGCTTGTCGTATTAGTACGTAGGTACTAGTACGTACTATGTAAGGACAGCTTTGGAAGAAGGTTCTCCAACTCTTGAAATATTTGGATATGTTGTAGCCATGTTGGTAAAAATCCGGTAAGTAGTGGTACTGCATTTGGGACCAGACGGTCTTTGGTCTCTTTTCCAGGGAGTGGGAGATGTTTTTTTATGCCCAGAGAATGTACATGTAACTGTACTAAGCAACAAGAAACAAGGACACTTCGTGCCTCTTCCTCATTATTTCTCACGAATCAGTCAACTGAGATAAATAAGAAAGAACAATTTCCTCTCCCCCCACTTCTCCCGCCGACCGATTCTGAAGCAGAGTGCCAAGTAAGCATCATCGTTATAGTGACGACGTCCTAAACACAACACTGTGTACTCTCTCTTCTTATATCCGGGTCCCCGCCCTCCCCACCGCAACGGGGGGCGTGGGGTGGGTGGGGTGGAAGGAGTTTCCGAGACAAATCTAGTACGCTAGATTAAGCTGGATAGATGTGGAAAACCAGCGGCAGTAAAAGAGGCCAAAGGTTTTTCTGTACCTAGTACTAGTTTTACCATTTCAGTAACAGAACAGGAACTTGAGCACAATTTGCTTTAAATTTCCGCACTCTTTTTTGCAAATGTTCTCGGCAAAGGCCTGAGTAGCTAGTATCCTCCCAAATAACATTGCAACAGATTTGTGGTGCCCTCCCTCATGACTTAGTCCGTCCAGGGTGCAAAACAGAGAAAAGTCTCTCAAAAAAAAATTGGAAGCGTTATCATAAGCCCAGAGGCCCTCCTCTTTCTTGCAGGGAGGGCCTTTTGAAACATGGTACATGGCAGGAGAAAGAAGAAGACGGGAAATGGAGTTTCGGGTTGGTGAAAAGGGAAAACGCCTTTATGGAGAAGAGGGCTGCACACAGACAGACACTCGTCCTAGCTTCTGTGTGAACAGATTGAATAGAGAGAAAGGGGAAAGAGAGGGGCAGAAAGGCCAAAGGAAAGAGGAGGACCTCACTCAAAATTCTGTCCGGTCACCAAGAAAAGAAATCTTGAAACTTGAGTCAGAGAGCCCGACAAAACAATTAGGCATTTTATTGAATATATACTGTAAGCATGTACCGGTATTAGTAGTAGTAAATTTGTTTGTCTTTACTAAACAAGAAACATCCTTTATGCCATTGGTAGGAGTGGTAAATTGTTCTGATTACAGATTCCAAGAGTTCCTTCAATACTTGTATATCATCTGTTAATTATTTTTAGTCTGAAGCACTGCTTTGATTGTTAAGAAACATGTTTTTAGAGTGCTGCACATTAAAGATGCGCTTCAAAGTAAGGAACGTACCCTACTCTAGATATGTTTCCTAAATCTGAAAGTCTCGTCGGGTATCACGACGTGAGTGGAGGGGAGGGCTGGTGGTGTTTGTATCATAGGGGAGAAACTTTGCAGAATTGCCTCCATTCTTCTTCTTGTTGTTTTTCCTGCGCTTTTAGAAACATGAAGCTACATCTTCAAAACAAAAAACCTATCGAGCTCTCACGTGCTACTCTAGGCCAACCAAAACCCGAATTGTAGGGGGAGATGATTCTTATCGTACGCCTACGGTTTTAACATTCCCCATTTTTTTATCCTCTTTCTACCAGGTACAACCGAGAAGCCAAAAAAGGTGAATCAGATTTAGTAGATCAGTTTTTTCGTGATTTGTGACGAGTGACTTCGCATACTGAATACGAAGGCACTTATCTCTTTATAAAATTAATAATGGAAGAAGCTCCTGACACGAATTTTCCATCAGTCGATCTACAGATAAGTGCACTCAATCCTCATTTACTATGTAATGTACTAGTACTACGCAGTAGCACATCTGTCTATCCAGGCCTCCTTGCATTCCTTTTGGCACACATTCATTGTTGCTGCCACCTGTCAACTCCCATTTTTTTCTCTTTCGATTTCAGAGACGGAGAAAGCAGAGGAGGAGGAGGAGGGAAAAGGCATAACAAAGGGTAGCGAGAAGAGTTTCTCTTTTGACAAGAAGAAGGAGGAAGGTGAAAGATGATTCTGACAAGCGAGGATCCCCTGTGGAACCCCGACGAGACGTTGGAGGAGGTGAGTTGCAGACTTGCATGATGCGAGGAGTGCCGTTAAAGAATCTCGATTTAATAAACTTTATAGGGTACACGTGGTAGTAATCAGGATTTGGGAAATCATTTGGTTTGGCGTTCTTCTTCTCCTCCCCCTCCCCCTCCCCGACCGCACAGTTCGAACGCCGCTGCGTGGCCACCATGTCCAACATGAGCAGCGACCTTGCCGTGGGGGCGGGCTCGCCCGAGAGCGCCTGCGCCTCCATCATCGACTTCAAGTACAACGGACTCTTCGGAAACAAGTACTTCGACTACAGGAGGATCATCATCCTCTTGCTCTACGGGTGAGTGAGTGACTCAGTGTAGGCATGGAAAGAAGCTTAGTGCGCCACACTCAGGACCTGACCAAAACTGGCTTATGTTATTGATTGACATACAAGTGAGGAGCTGAGTGGGTGGGTGGACGTTGCAACGGGTTTTTTTTCTCTCTTCCACCTCACCCCTTACTCGCTCCCAAAGGCCCGTCAAGTCTTTAAGTTAAGGGGAGGAAGGGCGGGAGGAGGAAGAAGAGAAAGAAAAGAAAGAGCTCTGAGAGCCTTTCTGGGAAATGAAACTGCCGTACTATGTTACAATTGATTTGTCTGCCTCTCTTTGGCAAAAAACAACAACAGGGAGGTGGGTTGAGAGCACCTGGCAGCGCCTACTATCTAGTACACAGTCAGAATCAAATTGGCGGGCAGTCAATGTCCAAATACAGAAGAAGAGGGGCCACAGACGCAATTTTATTGCTTCTTTGGAGGAAGAAAGAAGATTTTCGTTAAATATTATTTCACGATTGAAAGTTTTCCGGATGTCCGTCGGTCTTGCTATCTAGGCATATATTTATGCATACATACTAATTGTGCGAAAATTAGGTCAGGTTACCAATAGGCCTGATTTGCATAACTTTCCGTAGAATTATTTGAGCCTCAACGAGGCTCAACGAGGCTCAACGAGTACATAATTTATAAGCAAACTTTAGCAATTAGCTCTCTTTTTTGACATGTATTTGAAATATCAAGAAAAGTTTCTTACGCATCTTTTGGTACTTTAGAGATAGGATAATTTGGGGGGCAGGCGGGG
>JAAUYM010085440.1_pt1 | contig 17573 bp, 18 predicted proteins | sample 7278001 | NCBI WGS metagenome assembly JAAUYM01 (sample SAMN14350224, study PRJNA611818) | marine sediment metagenome | isolation source: surface marine sediment (1.8m) | place: French Polynesia: Moorea | collected 2018-08
CAAAAAAAGTAGGGCACTTAATGATTTTAATAGGTGTTTTAAAATAAGGCATTCTTGACAATTCTGCTTCTCTCAAAAACTTTAAGATGAATCGCATTTATGCAGTTTTACATTTTTTACACTTGCATTGTTCTGTAGGACGAACTAATCCGACATTTCTAATAAAACGTCAATAAAATGAAGACTTTTCCTACGTGTATTTAAAGCAACTATCAACATAAAATCGAATATTTTAAGCCGAACATGAGTTTCCCGGCCGCCTTTCATCGCGTTTATTTTTAAAAGGTGGCTTTCTAAAGCACCCTGAGGAGGTGTACGGAGCCAGCGTGGCGTACTGTGAAGAAGTACGTGGGGTACCCCCTCCCCCCTCGCGTGAACGGGAAACAGAGGAAGAGGGGACGGCATTTGGATCACATTGCTCCCACAGATGGCGTGCTTCCCGCCCATAGACAATAGTAGTGAGATGGGTGCGAAACCAGAAAACAATGTTGAAGAAAAAACACGAAGAAAGATCTCTCGATCTCTCTCTTTTAACTTATGGTCACTTGGAACATTTTGGAAAGATCAAATCTCATCTCTTGTTCGTCTGCTTGTGACGTCACGTCACATGGCTCACAGTCACAGAGGAAGGGAAGGAAACGGAGGGAGGGAGGGAGGGGAGGGAGGGCGAGCCTGCCTGGAGCTGGAGGAGAAGAGAGAGAGAGGGGGGGAGGGAGGGAGGGGGGAAAAGAGAAGAAGAATTGGAGGGAATTCCCGGATAGCAGTTCAGCAGAACTAAAAAAGAAACAAAAATTGTGCGCAGGTTCGAGAAACTTGCAAGATGGGGGGGAGGGGGAAATTTGTGAGAGGCCTTCCTCCTCCTTCTTCTTCCGCCAAGATGCTCTCCAGGTCCATTCCATTTGGCATCCACCACAGAGTAGCAACGTGCACTTCAAAGGTCTTTGTGTTGTTGTTGTTGTCGTTCCCCCCCCTCCCCCCACTTGCCGTACGTGAAAGGCGCGCGCTCAACTCTGTCCTTCCTCCTCCCTCATTGGTCGGTTGGTCTCTTCCCTGCCGGCCACACCATTGGACGAGAAGAGAGGAGCGACCTTGGGTGGTGTCGCTCTCGCCCTCGCCCTCGCCCTCGCCCTCGCCCTCGCGCGCCACCCGACAGCCACATCTCTCCCTCTCTCTCTCTTTCCCTCCACTTCTCCTCTCCTCCTTGGTCGCCATCTTGCTTGTTTATCTGCAGCACAGAGCAGAGCAGGGCAGCGCAGACCAGGCCAGGCCAGGCCAGGGGAGGAGGAGAGAGCGACAGCAGCAGCAGCAGCAGCAGCAGCAGCAGCAGCAGACGAAAAGAGAAGAGAGAGAGGGAGGGAGGGAGGAAAAACTCGACCAAAACAAAAACAAAAGTTTTGTGGAAAACGCGAGTTTGCGGACAAGTCGTGGTACAACAACCGCGTCAGGTTGGAGTTCAGCGTTGACGCGGACTACGTCGGCGCCGAGTGAGCCTTGGAGATCTTCAGGATTCTCCGGTCCCACCCTGAAACGTTCTCCCCACCTTCCCCTAGAGCTCCCTGGGGGTCCCACCACCTCCCCCCTGGACAGGTCAGTGTGGATGAACGAGTAGTAGTAGCAGTACATCTGGGGTCCCCTCCACGGTGCCACAGGGACATGACTTTTAAAAGGTGGGAGGTGTGACTCGAAGCAAGCAAGCGTTTCCTCCGAAAAAGTGACTTTTGCTGCATGACGCAATCGTGCTCCCCAACAAGTACCTTATCCACTTTGCCCTCTGGGGATGGTACTAGGTCGGTTAATTTTTGGGCAAAGTTCTACCAAGATCCGGGGATGCGCAAACACATGCGCCCCATGGTGAAGGGGAAAATTTTGCCAGATAGCATGAATTTCAAAGGTCTTTAAGGTGCCTTTAAAAAGCACTGGACTAGTGTCAAATAAACAAATGGGTAAAATTTAGGGATTAGTCATTTTAGAAGTTTTTGAAAATCAGCGAAACGTGATATCATCTGGTAACTCTACATTTCTCCCTCTTCCCCCCTTCCGTCTCTGGTGTCCGTGTATTTACAACTTTTTTGCATTCACTATTCCTGTGGCCAGTGCAGGTGAAGGAAGACGAGATAGGTCATGGCTTTTCGTACGTACACGTAAGCTCGGCATTTTCGCACTCGGCAACTGCAGATGACATTTTTCTCTTCGATATGGTATTCTCCTAATCTTTATTGCTCATGCCTGAAGACACACGTAACAGGGGCAAAGTGAAGGTAAATTGGGCTGTCTATGCTCTCGCGAGCCAGCGCACTCTTGCGATTCTGTACACTCGTCTTTTTCTCCCCCACGAAGCCAACCAACGTCCTCTACTAGTTCTGGACACGTCCAGTTTTGTTTCGCCATGCATTCCGCCTACTTTTTTTCGTCAGAATGCTGCTCCGTTAATGTGTACTACTACTTAGGACATGCTTTCCGGTTTTGCAAAACGGAACCGGATATCCGGTTTTTATGCGAAAAGTGGATAACTTCTTTTGTAAAATTGAGTCGTCAAAACTGTTGCTGTTTAAGCATGCCCTATGAGTTGAGATGCAGGAATGAGAGGCGGAGGCGGCTTTAGTATGCTTACTAGGTACATTTTGCCCCCGTGTGCCCCCGTGGGCGCGTGTGACTGCACTCTGAAGCTTCCACTGCGTCAGAAACGATGCTTCCCCCCGCCCCCCCCCAAAAAAAAGCAAGCATTAAATGCGCCCTACTACTTTGTCCACCTCCGTTCGTCTCTCTCTCTCTCTCCCTCTCCCTTCTGCATTCCCCACACTAGAATCCGGTTTTTCTTTTCTTTGAATCGACTCTAACGTACAACGAAGATGACCAGTGCCCCTGTTGTCTTTGTCACGTGTGTTTCGCACAGAACTTGATTCTCTTTCGGACTTGGCGGAAACTTCAGGCTTAGTCTCCTTTATGAAGCCACCTCTTTCTTAAGCTACACCTTGAGCGTCCACTTGGTGAAGTAAGCTAGCATCATTGTTAAGGGATTGCCAATGGTTGTCTATTTCCCTCCTTCCACCGTACCAGCCAACACTTTTTTCTTAGTGGTGCCACGTGATAGGAGCACCTTGCAGTGTCGTGACTAAAGCTTCCAGCACTACGTACAAGAGGTGTACTCGTAGATAGTACTAGTACGATAGGTGCACGGGCGTTTTATGCTTGTATCCTCTTATGGCATCTGATGTTATACACCTATAGCTGGAATACACATCTAAGGAAAGCACCGCTTTCCTCCAGACACAGAAAGAACACTCTGAATAGGGAACTTTCATTCACCCGTCCCATGCTAGATTAGCTTTCTGACCTTTAGCAGGGCGCCACATAAACTGTAATTTTCCAACTACCAGTGCTATAGTCAAATAACCCCACGGCTCTTCGTCCATACCCTTTAGCGTCACACAAAGTCGAGCTTTCTCATCTCAAGAGCAGGCGGAGGTGCAGCATGTCCGCCAGCAAACGAAGTTAATCATGGGAAAAAACTGTGTGATTGCTACGACACATGAGACCCTAAGACACATGCGCGCTCGTTAAAGAGCTATCAGAAGGCTGGGCGGCAGCAGGCTTCTTAATAACGGGCTTCGCTGATAGGGAAGAAGCTCTCCAAGTACGTAGAAGTAGTAGTAGTAATTGTGTAAATGACCTCTCCGCCTCCTCCAGCGCTCTGTTCATCCTTCTCCTCTCGAGTCGAACGACAGATGCGGGAAGGAGGGGGGGAAGAGAGGAGAAAAACATTCATTGCCCGCTAGATTCCAGGAAGTGTTAGGAGCGCTCTCTCTCTCTTCTGAAGTGTGTGTGTGGGATCTTCCTTGTCCGCGGCGCCGCCGCCGCCGCCGACGGCGACGCCATCGGCGACGACGCCATCGGCGACGCAAACAAAAACATGGCGCGCTCTCACGATCTCTCAGGCACGCGCCGGGCCTCTCACCACTCCGATCCGAGGCCTCTGCACGTCAGTGGAAGGAGAGCGGGGGAGGCTCGGTCGCCCTGCGGCTGTGCTTGCCGCCCCTGCTGCTGCTGCTGCTGCTTGGCCTCTCTTTTTCTCAAACTAGATATTCTAGTACTAGAGCGGCGGCGGCTAGCGGCGGACGTCAAATGTTTCGGATCTCTTTCTCTCTCTCTCTCTCTGCCAGTTTTCTTTCTCCCTTGTCCTCCCCCACCGAAAAAGAAAACCTGCTTACTCGTGACACCACGACTGCTGGGTGGGTTGGGCCTACTACAGGCAGGCTCGATCGCTGGAGAGAGAGAGGTGTTTTTCCCCGTCCCCGTACAGTAGTAGTAGAGAAGGCAGCGAGCGGGGTGGGTGGGGAGCTGGGATGGCAGGAAGGATTTGCTAACGTCACGTTTGCTAAGGGCAGCTCAGTTGTGTTCAGCCTCTTTTCGTCAGTGACAGAACAAGATTCTGTTGTACCACTCTGCTGCTTGGAGTGAGGTGCAGCTGCATTTTTTTTTGCAGCAGTCTTAGTTAGCTTCGCGTGAGTAGCGCCTAAGGAGTAGGGTAAAGAAGATGTACTAAAAAAAGCCGTCTACTACCTAGTTTACAGTGGTGTGTCAAACGTCAACGTGTTTACTTTTTTTTTTTTTGTCTTGCAGGACAGTTTTGGACCCGGACCTTGCAACATCGATTTGGGGGGGAGAAGGAGTCAGTGAAGAGAGTGCATATGCGTCAGTTTGAGTGCGAGAGCAAGGTGTGTGTGTGAGAGAGAGAGAGAGAGATAGCTGCTTCAAGATTCAGGAGATTTGACGGGAGGAAGTGTGGGAACATTGCCAGATCTCTCTCCGACTCCTCCACCTCGGGAGAAAGAAAGAGAGAAAAAAAGTAGTGGAGGAAAGAACGGATAAAAAAAGTAACGGAAGATAAAAACGGACCCCGAGACAGAGGCGGGCACAAAAAAAGGAGAAAGGAAGGAGTCGTGGACATCGGGAAGAAGAAGTGTGAAAGAGAGAGAGGCAGACAGGAAGGACACATCGATTTCCCAGTTTTCTTCTCTACTCTTCCTCCTTTGAACACATTCACGGGAGAATCCTGTAAAAAGAACTTTCGTTCTTCGGGAGGAGAGAAGGCAGGCAGGCGGACAACATTGCCCTTTCCGTCGTTACTCCCGACCGCCATGGTGACATCATGGTAAGGAAACAAGTATTTTCTGTGAAGAATTCGTTGCCTTGTGATTTAAAAAAAATATGAAAACGGCAAAGTCCCCTTTACTGGTAGAAATATGAATGTTGCTCTGCATTCCTCCCACGTTTTAACTGGGGTAGCTCTTATTTTTTTAAACTATTTTTATTCAGAGAGTTATCTGGCATGTTGGGGACATTGGCATTAAGGCTTGGACGCAACCAATTTTGATACCATTACAGTCGGCACCAGCCGCTATGCCACTAGAGGTTATTAGTGATGAGGTGGTCGAAATTTGGGTTGCTCCAGTTGACCTAAGTGTATTTTTTTCACTATTGTAACACCTGTCCTGGAGTTAGGACAACCCATCACTAAATGCACGCTAGCGATATTGGTTGGGGAGGCATTTTTGTTCGATCTCCTTTTGGGGCTGCCTGCTTTTTTTTTTGTATGTGCCCGCCCTTCCTTTCCCGTCTGACTTTTTAGCCGTTCAAAGAGGTGAATGAACTCCAGACAAAGCTGCTGACAAGATTTTTTTTACATTGCAACGGACTTAACCGATGCACTTTTTCCGCGTTCGTTATGTCTGGTCTGTCGGAAAAATTTCCATATCGGATTTCTGGGGGTGTCCGGAGCAACCTTTTGTTCCTTCGTCTTTCCAAACCCCTCTTTTCGTCTTCACCCCTCCTTTTCCTCTTCCTGGTGCTACCCTCTCTCTTCCCCTCTTCCTTTGTTCCGTCTTCTTACGTGTGTACGGAATCATTTAACAACCTCCCATTTCTGTCTTTTTCTTCCTCAGAAGCCGAATGACTTGATTGCAGTGGACAACACCAGCAGCATCATGTCGCAGTCCATCAAGAAGGAGGAGGGCAGCCCGGCCGTAGGTTCGGACGCCCTGGAGTACATCATGCCCAGCGAGGACTCCACTTCCCTCGACGCCAGCTCTCTCATGTTCGACTTGCACGAGCTGTTGAAGAAGGATCCCACCCTCTCTAGCCTCAACACGGTCAAGGAGGACCCGGACCTCGCCCTGGACAACGCCGGGCTAGGGATGGGCGGGGGTATGCCCATTCCGCAGGGAGCCAACAACAAGAGGAGCCCGCTTCACATGCCCGGACAGGTCACCACCGGGTTTGCCGGCGACCTCGACGACGCAGCGTCTTCACTGGGCGCCGGCGCCACCAGCAGCGCAGCATACGGCGCCTTCGGCTCCTCCATCGGCTCCAACGTGACGGCCAGCCCCTTGCTCGCGTCACCGCCGCCCGCCGGGACGCCGGTCTTTGCCGCCGCCGCTGTCGTGCCCAACCTCCAGGGAGTGACACCAATGCAAGTCCAGCAACAGCAGCCGCAGCAGCCGCCGGTGGCCACGGCCATTCCGCCGCACATCCAGAACATTCGCCACCCGCTGCCCCTGCAGAACATGGACACGACGCCTCCTCCCAACACCACCGTGGTCAGCGGCACGGCGGACCTAGACTTGGACCTAGACATTGGAAACGACTTCTTCACTAACGCCGCATCTAGAAACGTCTCGCTGTGCCCGCAGTACCAACAGCAACAACAGAAGTTGAGGCAGCAGCAGCAGCAACAACAACAGCAGCAACAACAGACATTTGCCGGCGTCACCATAAAGCAAGAGCCTGGCCAGCAGCAGCAACAGCAGGAACAACAACAACAACAGCAACAGCACCGCGGTCCGAGAAGCAACACCGGGGCGCACTTCCTGCAGGCTGACGACAGCCTCCTCTTCTCATCGACCTCCTTCGGCGGGCATTCCGGCGGCGCCACCTTCACCTCGCCCGCATCCACCTCGGGCATTGCGGCGGCAGCGGCCGGCGCGGGCGCGGCTTCCAAGGACATCCTCTCCTCCTCCGTCCCTGCCTCGATATTTCAGAACAGTCCGCTTAGCGACATCCTGACAGATCTCTCGCCGGCCGGCGCAGCAGCAGGCGGTGAGAACGAGGGAGAACTTGCACGTCAACAGACCCATTTAGGTTTTTTTTTAATTTCAGGCTTGTCCGGTGGCGTGCTCGCGAATCCGGGAAGCCCGTCGTCATCCTCGGTGAGCCCGAACCCTCCGGGCACGTCCCCTTCTCACGCGGGTCCTGAGCGCCACCTCACCCTGCACAAGCTGCTCCTGAGGAAGGACCCTGCACACCGGCCCTCGCCGGTCAGGTCGCCGGAGAGCAGGAAGACTCTGGACCAGATGAAGTCGTCGCTGTCGGCGTCCAACCCGCTCCTCTGCCAGCAGCTGTCCAAGTCGGCTCCCACCCCTCAGCAGTCCGTTCTCGACAAGGTCTTGTGGTCGCGCAGGGAGCCCAGGCAGCATATTAGGTACTACAGTATCTTCAGGATGTCTCTGGATCATCTTTTGGGCGAACGAAATGTGTTAAAAATGCCATTTTTTGCCGTAATTTTTGCAGAGTGAAGTCTGGTAGGTACAGAAAGTAACACTAGTATATATATACTATATATATTGTTCAATAGCTCCGTGTGCTCCGTGGGTGGAGAGTCGGTGGCTGACGAGGTGAACGAGGTTCTCGGCGGTCTCAGCCCCAACGACCTACCGGACATTGAGAGCGACGATGAGACCGAGGAAGGCGCCGCCGCCGCCGCCGAGGGCATCGCCGGCGTCGGGCTCAAGTCCCACGACACCGAGGACGACTCCGACGACGACGATGACGACGACGACGACGACGAGTACCTGCAGGACGACAGGGAGGAAGGCGGGGGCAAGATCAGGAGTCGCGCCGGCAGCGCCAGCATGAGGCCGCGCGCCGGCTCCTCCGGCAAGAAGGAGCGCCACTTCTGGCAGTACAACGTGCAGGCCAAGGGGCCCAAGGGACAGAAGATTGTGGTCTCCACCAGGATCGAGGATCCGCACGTCCTCAACGACATCGTCGACCCCGTCTTCAGCGGCGCCGTCCAACTGCAGGGGATCAAGCACAGGTACGACAATAGGGGTGTGCTAAGTGACAGCGCACAGGTGTGAGGAGTACGTAAGGTAATTGCTCTGGGCAGGTGGTTTTGCTTCCCACTCTCCTTTGCGTCAAATCAGGCAACTTGGTACACTTGGCAACAAGCGACATTAACGTAACGTGTCACCTTTTTACCACCACATGCTTTTTTCCCCAGCCTTGAACCAGATATACGTATTTTAGTGGGTGGGAAAAAGAAATAAAAAATGGACTAGTTTCATTAATAATTGACCCTGGTTATTTTTTTTTAGCGGCAAAGCTCGTCGTGGCGACGGCAACGACTTGACCCCAAACGCGAGAAAACTGGCAGCCATCGGCAGGGAGCTGGACCAGCTGAGCAAGGACATCAACGACCTCACCCCGGTCAGCGAGATGCCCTTCAACACGCGCTGCAAGAGCCGCAAGGAGAAGAACAAGCTGGCCAGCAGGGCGTGCAGGCTCAAGAAGAAGGCGCAGCACGAGGCGAACAAGCTCAAGTGTCACGGGCTGGAGGAGGAACACCGTGAGTAGTAGTAGTGATGGTGGAAGTTGAGACAAATTTCTCATGAAAAAGAATCAATCTGCTCACTACAGTATTTCATAATATCGAGGTTTTTTTTTTTTGCTTTTTCTTGTTAATCGTCCTTCACCCTGTTCTTTCTGTTCTTAGACTCCCTGTCGGTGGCCCTGACTCGCGCGCGCGACATCCTGCGCGCCAAGGTGGACCCGAACGTGGCCCTGGAGCAAGGAGACCTCACCGCGGACATGGACAACACCGTCAAGACCGCCACAAGTGAGAGAGAAAGAGATATATTTTTTTGAACGTGTGATTCCGTATACTCGTAGCATGTGACTTGTTTTCTTCCTATTCCAGGAAATCCTGTGGCAGGACAGACCACCGAGTTTGTCAACAAGCAGATTCAGAGGTACGTGAGGAACATGTGAGATTGCGCATCTTCAGCGGCCTCTCCTGCAAACGACCAACTCCCGGAAACTTTGATGTTGAAGCTCTCCCGTCGTGTAGATCCCCTCCTCCTGCAGAACACAACGCAAGATGTTATTTGTGGTCACCGGTTTATTGTTTCGACGTGGTGTGAGAAAAAAAAGTCGAAAAGAAAATCTTTTGGAGCGATGGTGACTTTTTTTTTGCAAAGATAAAAAGAAAATTATCCTCCCTTTACCTCCCTTAGAAGAGGCTGTGAGTGTCCGAAGTGATGACGGCACTTGTGCGTTTTAATTTTTTCGGTGAAACAAAAGAGGAAACAAGAAAACTAAGAGCGCCTGTGACATCGGAAACGAAAAGCTTGTCCAAAAAACAATTGTGACGATCCAAGAAAAAAAAAAACACAAAAGAAAGAAAAGAAAATCTCTCTTGCCTTCTAGAAAGTGACGTTGGTTTTGGATGGAAGAAACCCCCCACACACATAAAAAGATATCAAATCTTCAAACTGTGGAGCGTCTTCATGCTCCCAAATTTTGTCGGAAGTTCTTGTTCAGTCTCTCGTCTCTCCCAAAACAGAAAGTTGTAATTTGGCCTTTTTTTCTTGGCAGGTGCGAAGTAGCCTCGGTTAATTTTTTTTTTTTTGCACCAGAATTTTCCTCATGTTCCTTAACTGTGATAACCAAGTTTATTGCTCCTAATTTTTTCCCACGCCCTTTTTTTGTCTTACAATGAGCGACTTTTTTTTTCAAATCCCCTGACTACATAACTTTTCTTTTTTTTTTTGGCATGTGCAATACCAACGTATAACGCACTCCGCTTATAGGTATGGTACTGTTTTTTTTTTTTGTTCCAGCGTTTCATGCTACTTGCTACCTGTATTACTACTACTACCGTACAACTGTACTACTATCTTCTTTGGAGACTTACTTTCACGTCCCCCCTCCCCAGGTGCAAAAAAAGAAAGCAAAAAGCCCGACAAAGCGAATGCACTCGAAGGAAAAGAAAAATACTAAACCAAAAATGGTCTTAGTAGCTGCAGCAGATGGTCTGTGTGAGAAAGAAGAAGAAAAATGATGAGGCTTGTGACTGTAATCAAACAAGAAACAAAAATCCCGTCATATCAGCAAACTATTTTTCTCCCTCCCCGCCCCACCACATACAAGTACTATCCTTTCGTGTATAGGTATGCAGAGAAAAAGTCCACATGCTTATAATCGTTGAGTGTTGCCTCCCGGACAACTGCAAGAAGAAGAAGACAGAAGAAAGTTGCTTGTAATGTATACAACACAACTACATACATGTTACTACGTACGGTAACCATAAAAAAAACCGATGTGTGTGTGTGTTTTTTTCCCCCCATGCTGATGGCGAATTGTGTCTACTGTAGGTTAAGGTGCAGCAAAAAAAATACAGATTATTTTTCTTGCAACAGCAGGGCAACCCGTGCGCCTTAATTTGAGCGAACCGCAGGAATGTAACCAGTCAGATATGCGGAGCCATTATTGAAGGAAGGGGGGGGGTTAGCAACAGCAGGAAACTTGGAGAAAAGGGAAACACGACACAGACAGGCCGGTAAGGTCTCTCTCTCTCTCTCTCTCTTTCTCTCTCTCTCTCAGGTACTGCTGCTTGTATTGCGTGTGTAACAACACAGAGAGAGGTTGAGACGAACCTAAAGCAGAAGAAGGGCCGTTTCAGCCTTCAGGCACTGCCGCCATTGAAAGGGCCATTGTGTACATGTAGTGAGACGCCTCCCAGAGAGAGAGAAAAAAACCGGTCTGCGTCTGTGGTAGAGGAGCTGGCAGCCCTTTCGTACCAGGTAGTTCCTACTATCTTGATTGCATTTTTCATCAAAATTATAATTGGGTGTACTGGTATGGAAAGCTGTTTCCAATCTGTCGCGCTGCAGTTGCTGATCGTGTTGTGTTTGTGCACCTTGATCCCCATTTTGGCCAATAATTTTTATCTCCCCATATGTATTTGCCTTTGTCCCCGGCCTGTGCATGTTCCCTCTCTCCCTCCAATTTTTGGCATTGAGATAGCTGTTGCCTGCCTATTTTTGCCATTTTTTTTACGAGTGTACATAGTCTTTAATTCGACAATTAAACAGGCACAGGCACAAGAGTAGAGAAGCCACAAAAGATCGTCCGAGATGGTCGTGACGGAGCTCACCAACGTCACCTTCAAGGTCAACGGGACCGAGGTGTCGGGTGAGCCAATTGCAATGTACTGTACTATGTCATACTGTATGGGAAAACCAAAATGTTCCCTCCCCCTTTTTGAAGTGTCCTCTGCGGAGGTTCCCGCCACCATGTCCCTGGCCCGCTTCCTGCGCGACCGCCTCCACCTGACCGGGACCAAGATCAGCTGCGGCCAGGGCGGCTGCGGCGCGTGCGTCGTCGTCGCGGAGTTCAAGGACGCGGCCGACGGGGCCACCGACGTAGTCAGGAGCGTAAACTCGGTGAGAGTTAGATGGTGACTGACATGCTGGCAGTTTTAAGAATCTTGGACGTTGGTACTCATTGGAAGAAAACCTTTTAATCACGAAATTTTGCAGACAGCCTTCTCTAATGTCTCTTGTTCTTACGTCTTCTTTTTCCTCTAGTGCTTGATTCCGGTGATGAGCTGTGGCGGCTGGTCGGTGACGACCGTGGAGGGCCTGGGATCCACCCGCGACGGCCTCTCCGCGGAGCAGGACCGGCTCTCCAGGTTCCACGGCACCCAGTGCGGCTTCTGCACCCCCGGGATGGTAATGAGCATGCACGGGCTGCGAAGGAGGACGGAGAAGGCCAGAGAGGAGGAGCCGGCGCTGGAGACTGTGGAGGGGGTGCTGGACGGGAACCTATGCCGATGCACCGGCTACAGGCCCATCCTGGACGCCTTCAAGTCCTTCTCTCCTGACGCTCCGGACGAACTAAAGAAGAAGGTTGGACCCATCAAACGGTTTCTCAATTACAGCATTTTTTTTAAAGTTGACATTTATTTCAATTTCACAGCTTTCCGACATAGAGGACCTGGGGAGGTCCAAACTCCCCAAGACCTGTCCCAAGTCCGGGCGTCCCTGCGTGGGCAGCTGCTCCGCTGACGCCGTCGGCAGCGGGTTCGCCGCCACCGTCGACCCCAGAGAGAAGTGGCACCAGCCGACAAACCTGCAGGAGCTGCTCGGCGTCCTCAAGTCCATCCCGGACGGGACCAAGTACGTCCTACAGGGCGGCAACACCGGCTACGGCGTCTACGAGGACCTCCGCAACGGGGCCACCGTGTTCGTCGACATCAACCGCGTCAAAGAGCTGAGACAGGTGTCGTAAATAAAGTAATTGCTCTGTTCTTCATTCCTACAGTCGTTTATAAACATGCCAGCTTTTGGGGGTTTTCTTTGTCACAGGTGGTGAAGACTCCCCCTCTGGCGCTGGGCGGCTCCGTGACGCTGGCGGAGGCGATGGAGGCGATGTCGGAGGCGGCCACGGCTCAGCCGGACAAGTTCTCCTACCTGCGCGAGGTGGTGGGGCACTGGGGAAAGGTGGCCAACGTGGCTGTGAGGGCCGCGGGGACGCTGGCGGGGAACTTCATGATGAGGCACGCGCACAAGGAGTTCCCCTCTGACCTCTTCCTGGACTTTGAGGCCGCGGGGGCGCAAGTCGTCGTGGTGGATGCTGACGGAAACAGAACTAGGTAACGACCATATGTGGAAGTACCACACGTAGTAATATAATGTCGTTTTTAGGAAACAGAGGTTTTGTTTTAGCTGCCTAAAAATCATGTCAGCAAATGGGGGCAAGTGACAATCCTCACAGCACTTTTTTTTTCGTAGGTACTCACCAGACCAGTGGCTCACCGTCAACATGAAGAAGAAGGTCATAGCGCAGTTTATTTTGCCTCCGATCGGGAAAGACGAGGCGTTCAGGTACAAGACAATGAAGGCCTGGTATAAAAGAAAGGCATCGCAAACAATTAACTTTTGTCGTTTACAGGTCCTTCAAGATCTGTCCGCGCAGCCAGAACGCTCATGCCTACGTCAACGCCGCCCTGAGGGGCAAGGTGAGGAGGGAGCCCGGGGGCGGCGTCTCCTTTGTGGGGAAGCCCGTCCTGGTCTTTGGGGGCATCAGCGACTCCTTCCTGCACGCCTCCAGGACCGAGGACTTCCTGAGGGACAAGACGATCAGCGACGAGTCCGTCTTCAAGGGAGCGCTGAGGGCGCTGGACCAGGAGGTGTCGCCGACGGACGCACCCATCTACGCATCCGTACAGTACAGGAAGCACCTCATCCAGGCTTTGTTCTACAAGGTTGTGATTACGAGTACATAAAACCGGTAACACATGGTCTAAAAAACTTACCTAAATATTTGCTTACACTGTTATTATAGTTTGTGCTTGGCATCCTGGGCGACTCAGCCTCCGCCGGCGTCCGCAGCGGCGCCGGCGCCATCCCGCGCGGCGTCTCCCGCGGCGACCAGTCGTACCGCACCGACCCGGCCCTCTACCCGCTGGGGCAGCCCATCCCGAAGGTGGAGAGCCGCGCGCAGTGCACTGGGGAGGCCGAGTACGCCGGCGACATTCCGCCCGTGCCCGGCGAGCTCCACGCCGCCCTCGTCTTCTCCTCCAGAGCCAATTGCGAGCTGGGCGCGGTGGATCCGGCGCCCGCGCTCGCTATGCCGGGAGTCATCGCCTTCGTCGATCAAAGCGACATTCCTGGGAAGAATCACGTAAGGAAGGGGAGCATAGTCATCACTCATCAGGCTCTCTTTTGGTGCAGAGCGCGATATTATGGCTCAATCTGGCTTCAAGGTTTTATTTCCTGCCAGAATATTCTGCGGGTTTGCGAGCCAAATGCGGCCCACGAGTTGCAGGTTCCGCTAATTATAAGAGCGTCGCTTAGATCACAGTGCTGTGTATGTCAATATTTTAGTGTGCTTTGGGAAAGCATCCCGTGGAGATCTTCAGCAGCGGGAAGATCCACTGCTCCGGCGCCCCGATCGCCGCCGTCGTGGCAGAGACCCCCGAGTCCGCCAGGGCCGCCGCCGCCGCCGTCAGGGTCACCTACAAGAACGAGCGCGCTCCCGTCCTGACCATCAGGGACGCCCTGCAGGAGCCCGGCAGGGTGACGACCGAGGGCTGCGGGCCCGTCTACTCCGTCGGAGAGGTCGACATCTTTGACGACGAGAAGCTAGAGTCCGCCCTGGCCGCCCCGGTGAGGGTGGTGAGGGGAGAGTTCGAGATCGGCTCCCAGCACCACCTCCACATCGAGACCCACACCACGCTGGTGAGGCCGATGGAGGACGGCATGTACGAGGTACACTGCGCCACCCAGTGGATCAACATGACGCAGGAGCTCATCGCCAAGGCACTCGCCGTTCCCATCAACATGTTTGAGATGAAGGCAAGCAAATATATGCGTTATTAATAATAATTTATCACGTGTTAAGTTCTACTATAATAAACTTCTTTCAATATCTCAGGTTCGCCGTCTGGGTGGCGCCTTCGGTGGCAAGATTGAGAACTGCAACATTGGTGCCACTGCCTGCGCCGTGGCCGCCCACAAGCTGCAGCGCCCCGTCAGGCTCGTCATGGACATCAGGACCCAACTTGAGACCGTCGGCAACAGGCTGCCTTACCTTGCCAAATACAGAGTAGGAAAACATCCAAAAAACATTTAAAAAAATACAATGGTAAAAAGAGGCTTCTCTTCGTGACAGGTTGCTGTGGATCCGGAGAACAAGCTGAGGGCAATAGGGCTGAAGCTGTACTGCGACTCCGGCCACGTCTTCAACGCCATCACCTCCCCCATGGCCGCCATATTCTCCCAGAACGTGTACGCGTCCAAGAACTGGAGGGTCATCCCCAACGCGGTCGTCACCAACACGACTGCCAACTCGTACGTGCGCGCGCCGGGGACCACGCAGGGCCACGCCATCATTGAGAACGCCATTGAACACGCCGCCACCGCGCTGGGGCTGGACCCGCTCGAGTTCCGCCTCAACAACCTCCTCAAGAAGGGGGACAAGCTTATCTTCGGCAACGACTTCGCCGACGAGGACGACGTCATCGGCGCCGTCATCGAGCAGGTTAAGGTGCAGGCCAAGTACGACCAGAGGAAGATGGCCATCAGGCAGTTCAACCAGGACAACAAGTGGAAGAAGCGCGGCATCTCCCTCGTTCCGATCCGCTACATCCACAACTACTTCGGCATGGCCTACAGCGTGAACGTCAGCATCTACGCCAACGACGGCACCGTCGTCGTCTCCTCCGGCGGCATCGAGATGGGCCAGGGACTCAACACCAAGGTGGTCCAGACGGTGGCCAGGACGCTCGGGATTACCGTCGACATGGTGCGGACCGTCCCCAGCAACAACCTCACCTCCACTAACGACTCGGTCACCGGAGGCAGCTACGGGTCTGAGGGTTGCGCAGCGGTCAGTAGTTATCTTTTTGGCCTGAAAAAAAAAATCTTTTCTAGGGGCTCCTAATTTTTGTGGCGTTTCTCAGGCCGCCTTGGTGGCTTGCCAGGAGCTGATGGCGAGAATCAAGAGGGTGAAGGCGGACATGGATAACCCGGACCCGACCTGGCAGGAGGCGGTGGCGGAGGCCAAGAAGAAGGGTGTGGACCTCACGTACCGACACTTGTGAGTATACCGGTTATTATGCAATGATTCGTAATTCGTGGTATAAACTGCTGCTGCTGACTCTGCTCGGTCAGCGGACACCCTGGAAACGACGAGCACGAAAGCTACACCGTGGTGGGGGCGCTGGTGACTGAGGTGGAGCTGGACGTGCTGACCGGGGAGCTCAACGTCCGTCGCACCGACATCGTGGAGGACACTGGCACCACTATCTCCCCAGAGGTGGACATTGGCCAGGTGGAGGGAGGATACGTCATGAGCCTGGGGATGTGGACTACGGAGAGGGTCAGGCACGACCCCTCCACCGGAAAGTAAGACACATACTGTAGATATTGGAAACAGTACCGGTTTTAAAATTTATGAGCTGTTGAGCAAAGGTACATGTATGTTCAATAGTTTGAAAACATTAAACTGTCTGCTTCTCTCTCTGTTGTCATTTGTTAGACTGCTGTCCAACAGCACCTGGGACTACAAGCCCCCGGCCAGTCAAGACATCCCGGAGGATCTGAGGACGACCTTCTTCGACAGCGGCCGCAACCCGGTCAAGATCCTGGGCTCCAAGGCCACCGGCGAGCCCTGCATGCTCATGGGGTGCAGCGTCATCTTCGCCATCAGGGACGCGCTCAACTCAGCCAAGGGAGAGGTCGGCTACGACGTTAGGAAGTGGTACAAGCTTGGTGAGTAAAAAAAGACAAGACTGAAGTACTGTAGTAATAACTTCATGCTAAAGAAAATCATTTTTTCCCATGATTTTTGGGACAGATGGACCTGCTACTGTGGAGAAGATACAGAAGGCTTCGGGCGTTTCTGCGGAACACTTTTCACTTTGAACGAAAGAAACTTAAAGATAAAAAAGTAATGTATCAATCACACTTTGCCTAACTTTCCAATGTCTATGTGCATTATGCTGATTAATTTTTTCTAAGTACAACCTACATTGTGGTGGCCTAATACCTCTTCGCAAAGAGCGCCAATAAAGATTATTATTATATTTTTTTTCCAGTGCAGCATAGGATTTTTTCTCCCCATGTACTAACAGTGTGCAATGTTGCAGAAGTAGGTAGGGGAAGGGAGAGAGGTTAAAACCGGCCTAGCAACAGCAACGAAGCCAGAGAGAGAGACATAGCGCAACAGGTCTTTCCTCTTCAGCTGTGCATCTCCTTCCAAGCACAAGTTACGAGTACGTCGACATCTGCCCATGTGGGAGACACTCGACTAAAGTAAGGAAACAAGGGGGAGTTTTTTTTTTCCAGTTGCCCTGGGGGCAGAGAGGCAATAAGATGGATCGGTACAGAGAAAAGGTAAATCGGTGTGTCATTCATATCACATTGAGTTCCTCCTACTCAGCATGTTCTCGTATTGTTTCCAGAACCTATAGTAAGAGTAGTACTGTACTAAAATTTGAGAGCAGACTGAGAAAAAGAAGTGACAAGTGTCCTTGTTAAGATGCCAATTGTATTACCTTTAACTTTTTTACCTCTGATCGTTGAGGCCTCAGAAGCGATGGAGAAGTTGCTGTGCTTTCCGTCGTCGTCGCCCTCCTCGTCGTCGTTGCCGACGGAGGAGGCAGAGGTGGTCCTCAGAGTAAACGGGAAGGAAGTGAAAGGTAAACGGCACTAGATGCACAGAACGGAATGAATTCAAGAAAGATTAAATATCCTTCCCCCCCTCCCCCCCACCCCCCTGCAGTCGACCCCAAGTTGGTGGCGCCTTCCCTGTCCCTGGCGCGGTTCCTGCGGGTGAATCTGGGCCTAACGGGGACCAAGGTGAGCTGCGCTCAGGGGCGCTGCGGGGCCTGCACCGTCAGCGCGGTGGTCGCGCCAGCCGGAGGGAGGGATGACGGCAGGGTCCTCACGGTCAATGCGGTGAGGGATGAAACAGAATGTTTTTGCATAAATATAGTATGAATATAATTG
>JAAUYM010059756.1_pt1 | contig 17542 bp, 20 predicted proteins | sample 7278001 | NCBI WGS metagenome assembly JAAUYM01 (sample SAMN14350224, study PRJNA611818) | marine sediment metagenome | isolation source: surface marine sediment (1.8m) | place: French Polynesia: Moorea | collected 2018-08
GAGGAGAAGGGGGAGGAGATGAAGGCGATGAACGTTTAGAACAGAACTTTCCCAGGAAAGATATGCTGTCCTAAGTTTGTACAGAATATTTGATATTCATGCAATCTTATTGTATATATATTTGTCGTTCTGTCTGCTTGCTTGCTTGCTTGTTAGATAAAATAATAATAATTGCATGCTTATCGTAGTTATGATGAAACGTACTCAGAAAACATCGCACACCGACAACGGTAGCAGCAGCAGCGACAACAACGGCACCAACAGCAGCACCAACAGATACCTCAGTAATCCTTTCTTCTGACCTTGGATATTTGCTGTATGCCGACGGTGCTGACCGTTCTCCCGCTGTCAACGTCGAAGACGACGAGGTCGCTCAGCTCGACCCTTACCCCGGAGCAGGTGCACCTCTTGACGGTGGAGGTGGTGGTGCACAGGTCCCCCGCCTTCGGGTCCGCCTCCGTGGACGGGAGGTCTGAGACGCACTTGTGGACGCAATGGTGGCGGGTGTAACCCAGGCTTGAGCACTTCAGGTCGTCGGCGGACCAGTCGCTGTGTGCAACATGGTGTATGTATAGTATGTACAGAACACAATGTTTCCAAGTAAAACCTTTGGCCCTTTTTAAATTTGCTTTACATCCCTTTTTTTAATACATAATACTGCAGTATTAGAACTTAGATATTAGTAGTGTGGAACTGAGAGCTTTCTCACCCGTCATGCGATCCATCTCCAGCGCCGGCAGACAAAGCGAAGGACGACAGCCAGCCCAGGAGGAACGCGGATATCCCCAAGCGACGCATCTCTCATTCCCCAGGTCGTCTCGACAGCTGAAGCGCCGGCGGATGCTGAGGACACGCGCAGATTTTCGCGTGGAGAATCAACGATGGCCCCCTGGATCTTGCACATCTCGCCGCAGCGCGCCGCATGCTTTTAAGAGAGTGGGGGGGTGGGGGTTGGGGGGAAGGGGGGGCTAGGAGGAGAAGGAGGGGACCGAGCAATAAATTGAAATTGGATCTCCAAAGGGCAGAATTTTTTTGTTTGTCCCCTCCCTCTATGCAAAGGCTGAAGATGCGACGCTCTCTCTCTTGTCGCCGCAGATGGCCTAACAAGAAGTTGGTCCTTTAGGATCCGCTTTCCCCTAGAGGAGTAAATTGTGAAGAAAAAAACATAAAGCAAGTCACCATGGTCTTGACAAGGTTGCTGTGCAAGGCCTTGGTGGTCTTGGCCTGCATGGAAAGGTGTGTGCAATGTACTACTTAGGCACAAGAGCACCCAGCAGGCCTAGTAGAGGGTCACCCACCCGAGTACTGACTGGGTTCAGGTTGGCTTAACCTCAGTAGTATAATTTGGATTACTTTTAATGCACGGTTGCAACTTGCAAATATTAAAAACAACCAGCATTTACTACACAACCATTTTCATTTTTTTCTGTGTTTTGACAAGCAAGTTTTTAAGAAAAGAAATTCTTTTGCAAATTTTAAATCTCTTGGCCAAACTGGTTATTTACGCCAACGCGGGTGTTGTCCCTTCCCCCCCCCTCCCTCACAGAGCGCTCTGCACCAACGAGCTTGTCCGCTGCGACGACCCCGGCGCGGTGCGCACCCTCTGCCACGAGGAGTGCCTGGGCCGAGGGGAGTGCTGGCAGCAGACCGTCATTAACAAGTGCTCCTGCCAGGGATTCCAGAGCCACCTCAAGGAAATGGCCGTGTTCGGCCCCGACGGAGAGGCCAGGGGAGAACATTTTATAAAGAATATTCACCAATACAGTAGATCTGTAGCTACAAATTTGCAAAAAGTGACTACATTGCTAAGAACTGTCTATAAAGAAAAGGGTTTTTTGCATTTGTCCCCAGGTCGGCCAAGGGATACGGCTACATCAATCGCTGCGAAAGGTGCTCAGAGTCCTGCTCCGGGTCGGCCGAGTCCGGGTCGAAGAGGACATACAGGTAGGACGCCGGTGGGGGGGGGGGGGGATAAACACGCCGAGTTTGGGGGAAGGGCAAATCGAGCCAAAAAACGGGTACCGACCAATATTGTCGAGGTATTCACGAGGTAGCATCTAGGTCTCTGTCCTCCTCCCATGGTAAGGCAAAACACCGAGGTAGAATTCAGACATAATTGACTAGAGTGCCAATTTTACCTGGAAATGCCTCAGCAATACCTCAGAGGTATCCCTGAGGTCACCAAAATCGATCGGCTAATTAACGGAAGGTCATTACCTTATTACCAAGACAAATAAACCTAAAAACGGGATATTTTCCGGTTTTTAGAAACGCATCTGCTGACTTTTTTTCTGCCAATATTTGACCGAAATAACCAAGAAGTGGGTAAGCTTTTTTTTAGTCCGGATAGTCGCCAAAAAACGTGAACAGTTTTTTACTTCTATTCCGCACGCTCTACCTATGTATGTACACATAGGGCTCCCTGGTCTGAGGATGACGACGAGCGGGAGTCCGAGGATGACTGCGACATGATCCCGGAGACGTCCGGCGGCGACACGGTGCTGGACCCTCCCCGCGAGACCGGGGAATGCTACGACCCGGGCAACCTGACCCGCCTGTGCACGGAGCGGTGCCAGTCGGACGGACTGACCTGCGAGATCCAGGTGGACATCGACGCCTGCACCTGCGGCGGGAGGCACCTCCTGCTGCACGAGGTCACCAGATACGACATGCGCACGTGAGTAACTTATGCCACAGTGCAACAGTGTACTATATGAATTCCTAAATGTCCCAAAATTTTCTATTTAATCGAAATTTATAAATAACCGAGTTTCGAAAAAAAAACCAAGTTTGACTGTGTTATAATTAATTAACGGAAATTTTTTTTTTTCTGGGACGCTCTGTAGGTACAGTATACGGTACATCTTAAAAAACTTTTTCCTTCCAGCAAGGAGGTGATCTTCGAGGGCTCCCCGATGAGTGAGGCCGGCTATTCTCGTGTCTGTGGTGACTGCGTGGACTTCTGCAAGTGGATGCCTGGAGAGACCAAGGAGTACCACGTCAACTCCTACATCACCACCTGCTTCGACAAGGCCGACTACGTCAAGGAGGAGATGGACTGGCTCGGGCGGCGAAGTGAACACGGACACCAGGTACCCAACCAACGAGGAAATCTTAATAGGAGAAAAATTTCCTTGTTTGCTGTGCACACCGTACCGTACCATTCTGAACATCCATTTCACGTCAAACCTGATGGTTGGGTACAGAAACAAGGAGAGGAAGAAGAAGAAGAACCACTGGGAGAGCAAGGACAAGACCTGCAAGAATATAAACAAGACCTACACTATGAAGAAGACCTGCAGGAAGGATCGGAGGAATACTACAACGAGCAAGACCTCGAACAGCTGCTGGAGAGGGAGCAATTGAAGGCGCTGAGGGAAGAGGAGAAGCAGGGCTCGACGGAGGAGGAGCTAATGGGACAGGACCTGGAGCAGTTACTGGAGCAAGAGCAGCAGCAGCAACGGCAGCCACGTCGATCAAGGCGATCGGTGAGGCTGGTGCAGGAGGCCAAGGGGCTGAGGGAAGGCCCTGTGGAGAGTCTGGACTACCTTATTAAGAACAGGGTGAGGAAAAGAGCTGAAAAGCTAATGCCAAGCAAGGATTACAGTTCTTTACTTATGGGTGCTGACCACTGACTTTGCTATGTCATACAGTTCTACTTTCACAAGCTGATTTATTTACTATAGGACTTTGTCGGCAACGGAGATGAGTCGGAGGAGGTGGAGCTTGAGCTGGATGAACCCTACTACTAAACTACCATGTTTGATCCGTGTGTACAAACTAATAAAAACTGCAGTGTAGGAGACAGTTTATTGATAAGTTTGTATATAAGTCCAGCTGTTCATTTCTAGGCATGACAGATAGATAATACATCATGAGGAAGCAATTTCACACTTTTCTTTCCAATAGGCAAAAAGAGAAGGGAGAAATGGGAAGAACGAAGGAAGAAAGAAAGGACCAGATTCTTGTTTTGTTTTTTTAACCAACACTTTGAAGCAAACACTAGCTGTAAGATACGCAAACGGACAAATTTAACAAAGTGTCCGCTCAGTACGTCTATTCCGACCCACACAACGACGCAAGGCTGATGATGAGATGCACAACGTCCGATAACACTTTTTCTTCTTGTTCTACTTGTCCTTCTTGCTCACGCGTAGAGTTTCTCGAATTCCCGAATGTTTGTGTAGCATGCGTAGTAGTGCCCGGGTATCAAAGCATTGACGGAAAGGTACCCAGGAACTCTCGGGTTCTTTGACCGGGAAAGAGATGGCTTAACATTAACCCGGGTGTGGGTATCAAAACCCGAGAATTTCTCGGGTTTTGTCGACATCCGATTTCCGGGAAACGGGAGAGATGCCCGTCGGTTACCCGCAGGTATGTCCGCGGGTTCGGGGAAATCCAGATCGACAATAAACTCCATTGTTCACGCGAGTCTCCCCCTGTTGAGGAATGCCGGGTCCAGCGAGGCCACCTTGGCCGTGAGGAAGGCGTGCATGAAGAAGAGCAGGTTCTGCAACTTGGGGCAGATGAGCTCGTGCTCGGCCAGCTCCGCCCGCGCCCCACGACCCTCCTGGAAGAGGAGGGTGAGCTTGGCGGAGCCGTCGTCCCTGGAGCTCTTGAGCTGGGAGAAGGAGTACACGAAGTGGTAGTTGGGAGAGGCGAAGGGCTTCAGTAGAAAGCCGTCCGTCCAGTCCATGGTGAAGGCGGCAGGCAGGTGGCGGTACACCACGTGGAACGTCTTTTGCTGCGGAGGGAAAAAATGCATGAAGTTTTCGACGGCACACGATTTCGCGCAATTTGCAAGAATTTTGTTTTTGCTAGTGTTTTTGCTACTGTACAACAATTCTTATTTAACCATTTATTTAACCATAATTCGCAACCGTTTGTTGCATTGTTATTATTTACGACACGCGATTTCCCTTAATTCACTCACCCTGAGTTGGCACACGGTTGAGCACACGGCCCTGTGCCATGCGCTCTCCAGCCTGAGCAGCTCGGCCCTGGTCTCCACGGAGAAGTACCTGGACTCCTGCCCGGCTGTCTGAATGAGGAAGCAGTGCTGCCGCTCGTCCACGTTCTCGCTCTCCTTCAGCACCCTGAACATGGCCTCGTAGACCCTGTACGACTGCGACTGCGCCGAGCCTGAGCTCTGCGAGGGGAACCAGTCAGACACCTCCAACTAGAAAAAAAAACTTAGTTACAGTTGTGTCAATTTTTTCTCGGTCTTTCTCCTCACCGGGGGCTGCTCAAAGACGCAGACGTCGGAGCCGCGGAGGGCGAAGAACTTGGGCTTCCAGTTCTGCCACGGCTGAAGTGAAAGGAGAAACTGTCACAATTAACAGAACTGCTACTGGGTGTTTCCCAAAAAAGCTGAATTTAAATTCAGGTACATACATGATCAGGCTTTCCTAAAAATATTTCAGGCACTTTAGTTCGAAAAGTTAATCTCCTACGTTCGTATTGAAGGGGCAACAGTTTGTTTTTCTTTGGTGTACTAGGTATAGTATGTACAGTTTAATATAACGGAGTTTCACAGCACCTGGTTCCTGTTGAGGACCCCCTCTCCCACCCAGCTCATGTAGGAGATCTGCTCGGAGGAGGCGAACTGCCTGTTGAACTGGGCGCCCCTGCACGCGTTGAGCGCGTTGACGTAGTCCGTGACCAGCTTGATCCACTTGGAGAGGACGGCGGGGTCGCCCACGTGGATGACGCCGGAGTTGGCGCCGTTCATGCCCCGGACCTCGAACGAGTTCTGGCGAAGCTTGTCCGTGCCGAAGATGTACCGCGTCACGTACGCCATCAGCAGGGGGACTGGAACGCAGACGTTTAGTAAACACGGTTAGCAGGGACTCAGCCACTCGGTTAAAAGAAAAACAATTTTACGTTCCTCACCTTCCACGACATCGACCCACTTCCGCCGCACGCGGGGCACAATCCCACGCCACCAGGAGATGCCGCCGCCGCCGCCGCCGCCGCCGCCACCGCCGCCGTCGGACGCGACGGAATCCGCCGGGGAGTCAAGCGGCATCGCCGTCGGCGGCGCCGTCGGCGCCGCGGTGGTCGTCGCGGCGGTTCCCTGGGTGGCGGCGGACGACTTGCGGGAGGAGAAGGAGGAGGCGGAGTCGGCGGCGAAGGCGGAGCTGTTGCGATTGCCGTCCAGACAGTCTGGGGAGAAGAGAGGAAGGAAAGCGATTTAGTTATTGATGTAGGCAAGATATGGCATGTTCTTTATTTTAATTCTTTTTTTCTGTAACAAGCAAGCAAGCAAGCAGACAGAAAGGCATATATATATGTATAAGATCCTAGATACGTACCTACATGATCTTTAAGGTAGCTCTCCTGACTATATGTGCTGAATGCAAAACAGAGAGATGCAACAAAGCGTGGCTTCTTCTGCTTCATATGCCGCATTAACAACGAGGAGGAAAAATTTTGGGTCTACTCATAAAAAAACTTCCTTTGTGATCTTTTGCAGACTGTGGTTGACAAAGGTGCTTTATTTTTTTTTCCTGAAGCTTTTCCAATAAACATTGTGTTCCTATATAAGCAATTTCTTAGGCGGCTCTTTCTCATCCCAGTATCTATGTAGTAAAAAATACAATAAGTTTTGAGGTCTGAAGAGCAGCACCAGCACGCGTAACTATAGTACAATATCATCCTCTTTTGTCAAGGTCACTTGGGAATTCTCGTCATCTTTTTTCCTCCTCTCTCTTTCCCTCCCCTCCTCCCCTCTGCCAAATTGGACTGACTGACGGACCCCCAAGCAGTGCTGCCAGATTTTATCAGTGAAAAGAACCGAGGGCTCGTAAAAAAATTGCCTGAGAAGGGACCAAATCAAGTTTTGTACAATTTTAATAAAGAAAGTTTTCTGGACTCAATGCTCAAAAGAAACCAATTTGGCTCTATATAAAACCATCTGGCAGCACTGATCCCAAGCAGCAAGTCAAGTGACCCATGCAGTCGCCTGCGGTCACGAAAGGGAGAGACTCTCTCTCTAACGACTGTCCTTGTGGCTGTGGGCGGGTGGGTAGGTAGGTGGTGGACAGGAGAAGGCGGGATCGAGAAAGGAAGGAAGGGACACAAAGGAAAATTTTTGCACGCTATAGGAACTTTCGACTTTTCGACTGACTTTCTACGGGCACACTTTCGACATACTACGCAGCATGTACAGAATGCTCAAATAAAGCTGAGCACCCGCTTTGAGTTTGTCTTTTGTCTAAAATACTGAGCGGACTAGAACCAATGATACAAGATGTCCCAGAAAAAAACCAACATACTTGGTCCTTCAATAGAAGAGACAATGTAATTGCTGCAAAAGTCAAATACTCGTACTGTAAATAAGGGGCGTTCTATACTAGTAATACTCGTAGTTTGATCAGTATTCATTTTTTATATCTATTAGACAATAGCACGAAGCAAATTCAAAGTCCTTTTTTATTGGGACACACTGTATAGGTAGTACAGTCGTTTCGCCTACCTCCTCCCCTCTCGTCTCCCGGCGTCGTGGTGGTGGTGGTGGTCGTGTTGGGCTCCTCCGCCGTGGCCGCCGCCGCGGCGGCCGCGTTGACCAGCGACGTCTCCGAGTGCTCCGGCACCAGCTGCCTGAGGTTCCTGAGCAGGAATGGGGCGGCGGAGCGGTAGTGCATGACCGACAGGGTGACCTCCTCCCCTGCCTGGCGGAGGGCGCTCAGGGCCTCGTCGTGGGAGCACGACACCAGGGAGGTGTGGTTCACTGAGAAAAGAGGAACGGGAGAATTGTGCACCACATTGGTATACAGTGGACTCCCGATATGTGTACATAACTGAAACCTTGATCATTTCTCAGGAACCTAAATTGGACATTTGGGATAATTTGTATGTAAACTACCCTGCATTTATATAACAATATCCGCCTATATCGACTGTTTTCGTGATGTGGATATAAGAGAGTTTACTGTAGTACTGTACTATGTACCACATAGTTGCGTGCGTGCGATCCGACGACAGGTCATTATTATGTGGGTAGCTGTACTCTCAAGCACCTACTGCGGTGAGAAACAGGAGGAGAAGGAAAAAAAAGGTTTTTATTATTCTATGGCTGTCCACTGAAAGAGCAACAAAAAACTCTCTCCTTCTCCCCCTTTCTTCTTTGCTCTGTGCGGTACAAAAAAAAAGGTACAAAATGTTTTATGAGGGTCGCATTAAAGGAGGCCTTCTATCTTCTCTTTCCAGCCCCACCACCCCACACTACTACCATCCTTCTTTGTCCATCTCTCTCTCTTTTGCACCAAATTGCTTTTGGTTGTGTAGAACATTTTTCTTGCTTTCCGAAATGTGTGTTTCTTTTCTGCTGCGGTGAGAGATAGTACTCATCTGGAGAGCTCTTAGAATAGCAGTTTTATTTGTTGCATTGGCTCATAATTAATACCTGTAGTTAAGGTGCTTTTATTGTTATACCAGCCTTGTAAGATTGAAGCTTGTATGGTCTATCTCAAGTGTTTTTGCTCAGCTCTGATGCAACATCAGAAGTTAAAAAAGTGAATAATGCTTTCGGGAATTGTTTTTGCTGTTAGTACCGTACTGTATATGTACATTGTACTATGTACGGTACAGTGGCTGCTAACAGAATCTAAAAACCGCAAAGTTTGGGTATTTGTCAACAGTTTTATTGTTTCGCTGCTGACGCACAAGGAAGGCATGGACGCCAGAAAAAATGCAGATGGCCAGAATGCTGAGCACGCTGGCCAGGCAGTAGATGAAGCCGGGGTGCCAGTCCAGGGTGGCGTTGTAGATTGCGTTGTAGGCCGGCTCCAGCATTCTGGCAGTTGCCGCGCACACTGCCATGACGCCCTGGGAGCGGGCGACCTCGTCAGACTCGACCAGCATCACAAGAAGCAGTCTCGTGCCAATACTCCCGGTCTGGTTCATGACGCCCAGAGCGGTGCCAATATATAGCATTTCTGCATAGAGGAAAAAAGCTGTGAGACAACAACCTATAGCAGTAAGAACCGAAACAAACTATTTTGCACTGACCAACTTGCTTAACAGAGAGATATATTACATCCATGGCTAGAGTGCTGACCGATGAGATGACGCTGAGAATGGCAGGCCGTGAGTGAAGCCAAGAGTTAAAGATAAAAACAATTGGAGTGTCGCCAATAAAGCACCAAGCAGAGATGGAGGTAAACTGTTAGGAAATGGTTGGCTTACTAAGTATCGTAGGTAAGCAAAAAGAACAACTATTTGAGCACCTGTGGATACCACTCGTTAAATTCATCTGAACTCTCCCAATCAAACGCTTTTCTGAGGTAGAACGAGTCCATGTCATGTGCGCCACTTCCGACAAGATAGGCAAAGCCACCAGCTGCAGAAACTGAGATGATGAGGCGTTTGAAGCCCTCCCTTCTTCTCATCACCAAAGAGATGGAATCCTTTGTCAGCTGTTTCCAAGTCACTAGCGCATTGTAGAAATAGTTCATGACATTCCTGAGCTTGCCAATCTTAGCTGGATCATCATTTCTATCAAAAAAGATCACTGAGAGTGTGTTTAAAAGGAATTTTAGTAGAGTGCGTACTACTCACGAAGCACTTTTGCCCTTTTCCATGTGTCCAGTTTCCTTCATAATAAGCGCAATATACAAGACTGTGATAATGTAGAAGGATGCTGACAAACAGAGAGACCCCAGAAAGCCGTAGGAGCCATAAAGGACTGATGAAATTTCTACAAATTTTTAGGGAATTATTGCCATCACTGCTTAAAGACATATGCAGGTTTTTGGGCCGCGAGTTTCGTTTTTTCTCACCTCCACCGACTGTTTGACCGAGGAAACGAAAAAAGTGTTGGGCCAGCATCACTCGCACAAGCAACCATTTACCTGCAGGCAGAAGCAGCAGTGCTTAAAGACAAAGCACACAAAGTTTTTTCCTCTTCGTATCATCACTTCTTTACGAGGTGAGACGTCACTGATGATCGAAGTGCTCATGGCAAAGAACGTTTCGCCCCCGCCCACGAGACCATGCAGACCGTAGAAGATGAGCCAATCCGCACTCATGGCATCATAGAATATGACATTCAGCAGCACGTAGGTGACGGTGAGCAACTCTCCTGCTTGACTGACGATGAGGATGGGTTTTCTGCCTGTGAATGGCGGCATGAGTAACTAGCACATAAAAGTTGTTGAAATGCCTCACTGACTCCTGCCTACTATACCATGCTTGTCTGCCCAAGCGGATGCCATGACCACGAAGATTACTATTGGCACCTGTGTCAGATAAGTCTCTGCCATTGTTATGTTGTTTGCCTGCTGCTGGACGTAGTCTTGCTCGTGGTCGTGCTCCCCATTGTCCAGCTCATCGCAGACTTCATCCGAGTAGGTTGTGCCTGAAGTAACATTTCTTATAAGTGCAGTATTGTTTCGCGTACACCTTTGCGTGCCTGTCAGTACCGTTTCCAAACCAGTTTGTTCCAGTCCTGCAGACCTTGTCAATCTTCAGGTTAGTCCAGACGGAGAGAAATGCATTGTGGCCGACTGACCGGACGAACATCAGTGGCTCCATGGTCACGTTGGCCAGCACCTTCAAGGTCAAGGCCTTCAGAGCCGCCCAAGAGCAGTCCAACCTTGTCATTTCCGTTGCGAATTCGAAACTGCCCTTGCAAGACTTTTGACTCTTCTGCTGGTGATGCAACTAGTACATACAAACGCGTATAACTCGCTCCTCATATGACAATTGCTTATCGACATTTCTACCTTGGAAAAACAAGCGGCGTGAGAAGAAGAGTCATATTACAGATGCATTGCATGCAGTGGGAGCATTGCAAATCTGCTCCACATAAGAAAAAAACCGTTGTTTTAGTAATGGAACCATACGGGTAGAATCTTGGACACCGCACAGCATTAAGCATCACGGAAAAGTAATATTACGGGTGGGTATTGCACAGATGTTGCATGTGCTCTTAGTGTTCTACATACTACATAACTACGTGCTTGTAGGTACGTACTACCTACAAGCACGCTGAAGATTACGCAATCTGACCGAATTTAGACGCACCGCAAAATCGAACATTACGTTAGCAACTACGTACCTTCTTTACACCCGCCACACTCAAGTTCACTGTAGTCAGTCCTTGCCAAATTTCACAACTTGTGCGACTTTTTAGGCTCTTCTTGCGACTTTTCTGCGCCCATTTGCTACTTGTAAATTCTTGCGAATTTTAAAAACAATCAGCATTTATGTCTAGTGACTTCTTTGTTTTTTTCTCAGATTATTGAGCAATTTTATCAGGAATTATTTGCTTCGTGACTTCTGTGACCTTGCAGCCATGGAACTTCCGTTCCTACCTTTGACGATGGCGTCTCCGATATAGAGGTGCCTCTTTCCGCTGTCGCCGCCGCGGTTGCCGCCGCCGCCGCCGCCGCTGCCTCCGCCGCCGCTGCTGCCGCCGTCGTTCTGCTGCAGCTGCTGGCAGACCTTGGAGACCAGGATGGGCAGGTTGTGTTCGCTCCCTCCCTTGACACTGAACCCGAGGCTGCCATCGGACTGGCGGCGGAGGCGGATGGTGCGGAGCTGAAAGTGAAAGCAAAGAAAAGAGATTGTCTTTTGTCTGCTATGCAGTTCAGAGATTCTCAACTTCTTCGGCCTATTTCTAGACCCCTAATGATGCATCCGGGAAGCCACTAACATTGTGGAGGTAGGAGATGGGAAGACACATTAAGTGCAGGCAGCACTATTTTGTAATGACCCTTGGGTGACCCACTTAGAAAAGACGGTGGCGGGACCCTTAAGGTTAAGAACCACTGGTTTACAAATTGCCAACGCAAATGTTGTTGCGGGCAAGATTTAGATTCAGACGCGAATCCGACATCGCTCCTTAAAGCTTTTCCTAGAAAAAGAGGAAAAGAGGGAAGAGGGAAAAACTTTTTTGGCAGCAGGAAACGGCAAAAAAAGGTGTCCACAAATTGAATTTGCGGGACGTGAGATGGTAGGGACACGAAAGAGGAAAGAGGGAAAGCGTCTCTTCTCTCTCGACTCTCCATGTTTATCACCGCCTATTTCTCTTGAAGGCTCATCTAAAGAGGAAGAAACTAAGAAGTTTTTTTTTAGTTTTAAACAAGAACAGACAATGTTCTAAGGCCTGCGATAGCCTATAAGGAGCTAAATAAGCTGAAATTGCTCAAAAAAAGAAGATTAATTAGGCCGCAAATTGAAAGCAAAAGTGGATTAACCGGAAAGGCTTTAAAAGTGATTACAACGAAAATAAAAACAGCAAGAAAAACAGAATCCTATGATTCTTTGCGACAGGCAAAAATGGGGCTGAAGTGTGGCAAGAGGGGAGGAAAAATGAGATCCAACTCTGGCTTTCTCCTCTCCCTCCTCCTCTAGTAGTCATCTCTTGCAGTTGGGAGAAAAGAGGAAAAGAGGAAGGGCTTCGCTTTTAATCCCACAAAATTGCCCCTCCCCTCCCCACTTTTAAAAACTTGTAGTAGTGTAAGTCTTTCACCCCCTCTTCCTCTCTCCATCTGCACAGCTGAGATTATTTTTCATCTTGCTTGCTGCGGTTGGAAAGGATGATGTCGGACGCTCCGTGAAACTGTGTCCAGAAGCATAAAGCCCTGTTTGCAAAAGTGCTATTTCATGCTATTATAATCCCTAGGAGATACCAGTATGGGATTATAAATGCATTTACTACCCTAGTTGCGGCAACCAACGCCACAGCTCAACCCCAGAAGGAGAAAAAGTGCATCGTTGAAGGTTTCTTTTTCGGACAAATCATTGCAGTATTTTTTTCTCTCCCTCCTCCTCCGTTCATAGAAAGTCTCACCGCAGTGAATCCATTTCTGATTCTCTCCTTCCTTTCCCAACTCCCTCTTTTATTGCCCTTAGCTAACTTGTATTGCGTCCTCTTTCTCTCTCCTTTCTCTCGTCTTATCCGCAGCAGCAGCAGCAGCAACAACAGCAACAGCAACAGCAGCAGCAGCAGCTGTGTGAAACAGATAAAGAGGGGAGAAAAACCTCTGCACTGCGCAAGTACGTAGCACAACTGTGGCAATGGGTACTGTGTACGTTACGTACAGATCCTTAAATCTTCGAAATTGTAAGTAGTTATTTCCTTTCAGACCTTGTCTGTTTGAACTTTTCTTATTTGTTCACACTTTTTTCTTGTCGTCATGCCACCGGAGAAAGCTTCCCCTGTTTGCAAAGCACTGTCGAACGCAGGCAGGGAACCTGTCAATTTCCTGGAGAAAGATGAGGATCCCTTTCGTCGACTTTGGAACCTCATGTTTTGGAAGAAGAAGAGAGAAGACCAAACAGACCTCCCCATCCCTGAAAGGAGGACGACAGGCCCTTTCCTGCCTATGTCCTCCGTCTGTCCATTAGCCTGATGCGTTGTTGGTTGACAGACTTGAAGAACAACAAACAACTTCCCCCCCCCCCCCCCCCAGTCCCCCTCCCCGTGTTCCGCTAATCTGCTTGTCTTGGAGGAAGAAAGAAGAAGACGCTATCGTGTTTCCCGGAAAGGAAGGAACTTCCCACGCCCATTTCTTTTACCTCCTCCTCCCTCTCGCCAAAAAAGGGGAGTCCACTCAGCAATTGGGGAAAACTGGAAGAGAAAGGAACAGCTTTGCCAGGTCCGGCAACGCAACAACTAATTGACACTACACTGTAAACAAACTAAATAAAACAAATCGGACCAAGCACAGTGTTAGTTTGTTTAAAAACAACTCCCCCCCCCTCAAAAATGGGCTAAAATTGGGCGGAATATTTTTTTTCCACGGATCAAATTCAATCCGTCAGGAGATTGGCCGAACTGGCAACACTGGAAAGGATGTAAGCGGATAGGAGGAAGGAAGGAGACGAAGGAAAGAGATGAAATAAGCACCTCCCATGGGGGTAGACAGGGGCCCTCCTTTCCTGGTCTTATCCTCTCTGTTTTTCTCCCTTTCACTTTTGTTTATTTTCTTTCATCTTTCTGTGCTTCAAAGGGTGTCGCGTGTTTGGGCGACGTCTTTTTCTTTGAATCTAATCAACGGAAGAGGGAGTTGTAAATGCCGTTCTTTCCAGCAGAGGGACAGTAGACCTCCGCTATATAGAAGCAAACTCAACCGTAGGAAAGATCTGAGTATTGTTTTGTATTTCCTACATACTCTAATTCTTTTGCTACAGCAAAAAAAATCCTCTGCTACAGAAAACTTTTAACTGCTGACGTAAAGGGTACTATACATGTACGTACTACTGTAGTATAGAGGGTGCTTTCTCCGACTCCATGTTTGCTGCCGTTGTCTCAGCCTATAAGGTTTGGCAAAGAGGCTGAGAGCAACACTGTGTGTTGTGTTGTGTGGCCTCTTTAAGGTCCCAGGGGAAAAGCCTTTTTCCATGAGATGGGGGAGGAGGAGATCTGCAGATATATACCTACTACGTATACAGCACACTCCGCGGTTGAATGCAAGAGCCTCGGGCTCTTTTTTCTCATGATATAAAAAGTTTTTGGGTCCTAAAAAAAGGTACGTAATGGAAATAGAATGGGCTATTCTTTAGAAACGCCACAGCAGATTTAGTGACTGACTGAGGAGGTCTTGCAAAGAACGGGCGTCTGGAAAGTACACCGACCCACACACACACACACAACAAAGGCCGTAGGATTAACTTTCTCCCCTTCCCTCCTTGCTTCCTTTTCTACTCTCTGGGATTTCATTCTGATTCAATTTTCAAGGTCTGAGAGTGAGAGAGGAGGAGGAGAAAAAATTCCACGGCCCTTTGGGACCTTTCTTGCTTCCCTCCGTGCCCTTCCCGGAGATGAATGCAGATTGCGTTTCCTTCTTCCCTCCTTTCTTTTTTTTCCTTTTCTTCAAGGCGCAGTGGTTCTGAACCTGTGGGGTCGCGCGAACCATAAGTGGGTCAACAAACTTTTTCTGAGTGGGTCACGAGAAGGTTTTGGCAAAACAGTAGTAGCAGTGTGCAGTACTTATAGAAACAAATGGGTTGGGAACCTCTGTTCCACATAAGGAATGTCTTCCGGTGGTTTCGAAACGGAACCGGATATGCAGAGCTTTTTTTCTAGTGAAACTTTGATTCAATCATCCGGGTTATAAAAGTTGTTACACATTTTTTAACCGGATAGTTGTCGACTCTGTAAAAATTAAATATCTGTGCATGCCCAGCTACAGTTCTTCTCTTCCTTTTCCTTCCAGGCCGAAAGAAGAGGGGTGTGGGCAGCAAACCATGAAAGCAGTGTTCGCTCTCTCTCTCTCTCTGTTCTCCCCTCTCTCCCCAACTTTTTATGGGTCCCTAGTGCGCAGAGAGGAGAGAGAAAGATGTTATGAGAAGACCTTCATCCTCCTCCTTTTCAAGGTTGAATTGGCTGGCGCATTTCAAAAAAAGGTCGCGTGACTTTGTGCGCTTTTATGTGTGCCAGTCTCCTAATGGACTTCGCGTGTGATAATAAAAAGAGGAGCTGGAAACATGACAGTCCTGGAGGGGGGGAAGTTGTTCCCTCTGAAAGAATATTCCTAATTTTTTTTCAGTAGCTGTGGAGAGAAAGAGGAAGACAGAAGAAGAAGGTACCACCAACAAGCCAGCTCTGTCCTCACATAACAAGGAGAGGAGGAATAGGATAATTTGTCACAATTTGTGGCGTACTAGTATGCAGTACTATACTGTACAGTATAAGAGAAAAGGGAGGAAGAGAAAGCATTTCTGCTCTTTCAGGAATTGGAATTTTTCTCCTATCCTTCGATTTGCCAGATATTGCTTGTCTACAGTATTGTCACTGCCTATATCGAATAAATACCGTAGGCTTTTTTCCTCCTACCTTGTTGTCGATGCCGTCAGGGTCTCCTTCCTCCGGGAAGACGAACTCCTCCCTCTGGAGCACCAGCGAGTCCGGGCAGACCTTCAGTCTGGCTGGCTGCGGGCGGCACTTGCCGTCGCTCACGTTCACCAGGCCGTAGTGGAACTGCTGAAGAAAAAAAAAGAGAGAAAATTGCAAACACATGATATACCGTACCTGCGCAGTACAGTAGATGTCAGTTTGGTACAGTAGTATGGCAGACGTCTGACATAAAGTAGAGAAGTTTTTTATGACTCTAGTAGCGTTAGTTTATGTAAGTTTTACTGTAGTATTATGTACATGTACTACTCGTACAAATCGGAAGAAAAGAGACCCAGCACTACCGCAAGAAGAAGAAAACTTTTCTTATTTCTTTCTGTCTCGTCCCTTCTCATTCCTTCCTTTTGCTTCCAGTACTACTTCTGGTCTTGAAGGGGGCTTCAAGTTCTTTCCTGGAAGGTACTATAGTACGTACTGAAAGTTGGTACCCTTCCGCCTCTTCCCTTGCTGAGAGATAGAGCAGCTTCACTTCCCGTTGCATAGTAGAAAAATTGGTTCTCCCTGTAGGAAAGTGCCTCCCGAAAATGGACACTTTCTCCATCAACGCCGCCGCAACAACTGAGCCAGTGTACTGTATAATGAACAAACTTTCTCATTAGTCTAGCCAACATTGTCGCTCCAGAGAGAAAGAGGGCGCATAAAACAAGTCATGGAGAAAAAAGTTGGCTGGTTTGGGGACCCGACCCATTCTCTCTCCTGCTCCTGCTGGGTAGAGAAGATGCAAAAGGGGAGGGAAAAAATAGGTCTGGGAGGCCAGGGATCGATAACTTTCCAATGTTGCTGCTCCTGCTGCTATCGAGGGAAAAAAGGTGGAAAGAGCAGAAGCATGTACGAGTACGTACAGTAGAACTTCGATATACTACAGAGACACTACCTAGGTATAGCACTGATGTTTTTTTCATGGTGGAAGCGGGTTGGAAATCACAAATTGATAGTGAAAAAACTAATGATCAATCAGCTTCACTGTTTTGCTCTATCGGAGTTTGCTACATCGGGAATCTACTGTACTACTGGGAGAAGTGGGAGGCCTAGAGAAGCCCTGATCCTGGTTGGCTCCCCCTCCTCTCCACACTTTCCATTTCTTCCTTCTTGTGGCACCATCTGCTTCTTCTTCTGGTGGCTGGTTGAGAGGCTATGGCTGCGGTCTGGAGAGAAAAGGTTGCACTCTCTAACTTTTTTGATTCACCGCCATGCCAAGCACCCTTCTCTAGACAAGTGCTAAGACGCACGAAGCCGCCAAAGAGGATTTCACCTCTTTTGAGAAAAACGAAGGAGGAATAGGAATGGAACTTCTCTTTTTTATGGACGAATTCCGGAAGCAGGAGAAACGGGGATTTATGGAAGCAATCGAAGACTTTATGGTGCCAGTTGGCATTTGAACAAGGAAACACGTGGAAAGAAAGAGATGTCAAAAAAATTGCGAAGAAAGAGAAACTACCGTCACTCTTTCTCCGTGTAATAATAATGCTTCCCAACCAGCAAACCAATCAGTGTTGCCAAATGGCACCGTTTCATACCAACTAGTTAATTCAGACAAAATTCTGGCAAGATACCGGTATTTGTTGATCCCGACGGGACTTTTTCGGCTTATCCATAAGTGGAAAGCTACCGTGTCTGCTTTAAATCCCCTTATAGGAAAATGGAAACGTGGCATTGGGTGTGACAGGTACCAATCCC
>JAAUYM010043615.1_pt1 | contig 17531 bp, 20 predicted proteins | sample 7278001 | NCBI WGS metagenome assembly JAAUYM01 (sample SAMN14350224, study PRJNA611818) | marine sediment metagenome | isolation source: surface marine sediment (1.8m) | place: French Polynesia: Moorea | collected 2018-08
CCCCGAAGAAGATCCCCGCCCCGTTGTGAATGAGCTCTCCGACCTGCTTCGGCAACGAAGTCCCCCCAATGTCCCACAGGGCCGTTGCCAGCGAGAGGACCGTCTCCAGGCCGGCGAGAAAGGCGTTCAAGGTTGACATGGCCGAGAGCGTTCAATTTTTGCCCTTTTCCATTTTGGGGATTCAATTTGCATGCGTGGGTTTCGAAAATTTTCGGAATAAAAAACTCAGATATAAACTGGAGACTCTTTTAGGCAGAGTGAACGAAAGAGTTTGATTTGTCCGCGAAAAGAATCCGACGAGAATAGTAGGGGTTTTTTTTTGGCATTTCTACATTTCTCCCAACAACAAAAAAGTAATCAATGTTTTTTCCTTCATGTTTAGCATGAGACCCATACTTTTTTAAACGCGGGAAATGAACATGCATTATTACACGTGGTATGGATCCATTAGGAAAAAATGGATGTTATCACAAACAATCAATCGGAATGGAGGGCCAAGCCAATGAAAATGCACGGATTACAAAAAAAAAGTTCTTCGAAATACCAGAAATATAGCCAGCTTATCGATTATCCCTCACCAAAGTATTACAAAAAAAAATAATTTCTGAATAAGCACAATGAAACTTTTGATGAAACGGCCTCGTGACCCCCTTCCCTTTTACATGAAGCCTTACCTATCATACAAAAAGAAATGCCCCCTGCCCACGACAAAAAAAACCGACACTTTTTTCATCTCTTCACTTCTTGGGCTGGTGGATGATCCTGGGCTTTCCCACGTGCGCCGTCTTCTCGTGGGTGGGCTGCGGCTTGTCGTGGTACGCCCTGACGGCCTCCTTGGGGAAGGCGGACTCCTCGGAGGCCTTGGCGCCAGACACGACCATGCTGGTCGCAGTCGAGCGCTTCTCCGGCTTGTCCTCGCCAAACTCCTCCTTGTCTTCGGCACTCATCTTTGTAGACTCTAAGGGAAAAAAAGGGAACTTTCTACCCAATGCCAACTTCGACTTGTTATCTATCCACACCTCTCCTCCTTACTCACCTGGCTTTTCGTCCTTCTCCTTCTTCTGCACCACCCTCATCCCGCCCACCTTCATCGCCGGCGCGTGGCCGCCCTTCAGCTCGGAAGACTCCTCCTCCATGGCAGTGCAAACTAAGGCTGTTGAAAGACAGTAAACAAGACAATCTTGTTCGACATCTTGCAATACGCTACGTGCGCAAAAAACCCAATTACTATACCATAGTTAAATATAATTCTTATTTAGTACGAACTAGTGTCCTAGAGAAACTCCACTTCTTGACAAAGAAGCATCCCACGCGAGAGGGAAGAAGCACGGGTAATGCGCAGTTACCGGAGTAAGCTTGCATGACGACGCCTATCAAAGGGGGCTACTAAACCCATCCAAACTTTTGTCAAAAATAAGCCTTATTGGTGCCTGCTGCGTCACGGAGGGGCCCTTGTGGCGTCAGTCGACTGCGATCAAGGCGCGCCTCACGTCCACCCACCTGCGAAGCTCGTTCCACTCGGCCTTGCTTCGCCCTCTATCTATGCTGTTGTTCTCTTCTCACTTTCAGTCGTCAGTGTTACCAAATCGCACCTTTAAAAAAATTCTATATTTGTTACTTAAACAAAGGAACAAGTTACAAGATTGGTGGGCAAGATAATTTTGTAAGTTTTTTTTATCTTGCTTTCAGTTTTTTCTTATTTGGATTTGTAATCAGTCATGTGGTACAAGGTAGATGGATGAAGGGTTTTTAGGACTATTTTGTACTGTAGTCTCTAGCTAGCTAAAATTTTTCACCCAAGCAAATTAATTTACGCTCTTCAAAGTCCACATCTATTCAAATTTCTATCATGGCCGAGGAATCTGGCAGGACTTAAAGCCTACTCTGCCATATCCACTCTACTTCTGTACCTGTTCTTTGGTACAAAGCATTGGGCAATTCTGCTGTTGCTATGCCAGGCTAGAAAAGCTAGTGAAATAAAGCCAGTTACCAGTCACATATGCAGTGACCAGCATGGAACTCAAAGAACACACTAATAGGATAATAAAACATGCAGCCTACTTTACGTTTCATCATTACGTGGCAAAACTTTCTTCAAGTAGACTGTAGTATGTCGAAAAGTTTTTTACTAGTGCCGAAAAAACATGGTTGGGCAGACTTTGAAAAATATCGTGAAGGCAATAAGAAAAATTACAGCATACATTTTCAGGAGCTCTCAGGGGTTCACTTAAACTGTTCCAAGTGCACCAAGCTGGCTAATAATGTCTCTAGGATGAAAATTCCACACGATCATTTCAACTTTAATTATACTTGCACTTTTTCCGTCTCCCTGACTTGATTGGTGAAATACTTTGCTTCTTCTTGGTCACGGCTGCCTCATCCCCCCCTTATGACATGAGTGAGTACGTGCAGCCACGTGGACCAACGGTGAAAATTGTTATAATAAAATGCTAGCTTATTGCTAAGCTTGACAGACTCCACAGATTACGTTCTGGAGAATATTACTTTCATATCAGATAACTGAAGCCCAACAAGCGAGATGGCAGAAGGCATCTTGATGGCCGAGTTGCTTTTGCGATTTTCTGCCGAAAAAAAATCTGGCCACACTGTCGCGATGCAATGCCATGCGAACAGCAGACGGTCTCTACACCCAGAGAGAGAAGGGGGGAGGGAGGAAAGGAAAGGCAGCCACTGATTGTGCTAGACTGTTATGACAGGAGCAGTATCCATCCACTAAAAGTGTAGCTTGGATCCACTGTTTTTCAGGTGTGGCACCTCACACCTGATCTGAGAGTCCCCACCACCACCATGTGCGACCCCCGCGCGAGGACGCCGCTCCTGAGGCCGCGAGCGGCCTTCTCCATGGGGATGTCGGTGGAGGCTATGGACAGCGTCAGCGCCCCCTCCGACGCGTGGACCGCCAACGCCCCGTTTAGCGCCATGGCCCCCTCGTCGGACGCCATCCTCCTCTCCCTCACGGGCGACGACGAGACCATCGAGGTCGTCCCGAACTCGTCGACCTCCTTCGGCTCAAAAAGCGTCCTGACCGAGGGCAGGTCTCCAGGCTCAGCAGCCAAGATGGTCAGGCCGAAGGAGATCTTTGACCCCTGCCCGACCTCGTCCTCCTCCTCGCCCTCCTGCTCCTCCTCCACGGCTGCTTCTTCCCACAGCCTGTTCCCACTCCCCTCTCCCGCCCTCGATTTGGCTTTCCCCTCTCAGCAGCCTTCCTTTCCCTCGGAGCCTGTTAACGTCCTCCACCAGAAGATGATGGGTCCCCAGGAGACCAAGGCCTCCTCCTGGTCCAAGGGGTGCAAGGTGGATCTCCTGGGGTCCCTGAGGGCGATCCAGCCGTCCTCGACCTCCTCGACGGCCGCGTGGTCGGGCATCGCGGCGATGGCGGACAGCGAGGGCGCCGCCGAGGTGATCGAGGATCCCGTAGACGCGGCCCTGGGCGCTGCCGCCGCCGCTGCCGCCGCCGCGGCCGCCGCCGCCGCGGCCACCCAGACGCACGCGGGGAGCAAGATGAAGCCGGTGATGCTGTCCGGGCAGTCCAGTCCGGCGTCCGAAGAGGCCCACCAGCCGCTGCGTCTGGTCTCCGCGCTTTCCGCGCCCTCCGTCCCGCCGATGTCTATGCCTCCGCTCCCTGTCCTGCAGTCCTCTACCACCACCATGTCCCCGTCGCCCAGGATCTCCGCAGAGCCACCAGCGTCGATGACCACTGCGGCCAGCATTTCGGTGGAACCGTTAGCATTCTCGGACACCAGCGGTCAGGTAGGGAGAAATCGCCGTAAAGTGCAAGTATTATATACAGTACAACTCCTGTTGTATAATATCCAGATCAGATTGGTGGGATAGTGGTCACTAAATATAGAGAAATCTGACCTCAAATATTTTTGCCACCCCGAAATTGTTGTTGGTCTGAGGATTTACTATGTCTCAAACTTACTCAAACTGTCTCAAACCTCCCTTGGAGTAAAATTAGTTTGAGGTAGAGACAAGGAAAAGCTATTGGGCTAGTGTCAAGTTTACCTGAATATTTGTTCAAAAATATGGCATATTTTCACGGAGTCAATATTGGTCGGGACGTGTTCATGTGTACTAACTGCAGTCTTTTCAGGTCAACTTGACTGGCTCCAACGCCGTCCGGATAGTGCCAGAGGTTGCATCTAGCGCCGTCGGCGCCGTCCTTCCTCCTCCGCCCCCGTCGCTCTCCTCGGTCGTCACATCCCCTCCCCCGGCCATCAGGCTGGTCCCGTCCTCCTTTGCGAGAAGCGCGCCGCCTGCACAGCCTGCGCCTCCTCCCGCTCAAGTCAGGATCATTCCCGAGCTGAAGCTGCCTCCGTCACGGCAGGACGTCAAGGTGGTATCCGTCCTCAACCTGACGTCGTCCACCCAGCAGCCGCTGGCCCCTCTGCCTCCCCCTTCGACGACGTCTCTGCCCACGGTGATCTTGAAGCCCATGGTCCACGAGCAGACGGCACCGTCGACTGCGCGACCGACGGCGTCTTCCTCTTCCTCTGGGACGACGACCGGGCGTGCCAGGAGAGGGAGAGTGACGGAACAGCAGTCGCAGTCGATGCCGGTCACCACTGCTCCGTCGTCCTCTGATCCAAGGATCCAGTCGGTATCTTGCTTCAAATGCGTCGAGTGCGGCTTTCTGGGGCTCTCCGTCAGGTCGGTAGAAGAGCATTGCCTGCTGGAACATGAGGTTGGCGAAAACGAAAGTGGCGGCCGGCAGCAGCAGCAGCAACAGCAGCAGCAACTGCAACAGCAACAACGAGTCAGGACAAGGCGCCAACAACCGCCGCAAAGTCGACCTGCTAGAGATAGTTCGAGCTGGATGTCGGTGGCCCTCCAAGAGGGGGTGAAGTTGCAGTGCCCTCTTTGTCCAAACCAGTTCAGCGGGGAGAGCTCGAGGTCCTTCAAAGTTCACGTGACTGACGACCACGGAAAGGAAGAGAGCGAAGCCGAGACCCTCTTCTGGGAGTGCAGCGAGAGGAGGAGGATGGCCACGATCGAGGCCCTGCGCGAGAGGAGGAGGAGAGAGAGGGAGCGCAGGAAAAGACTCTGTCCGGGGCAGTTGGCACTGGAGGCATACATCGACGAAGGAGGAGAGCTGAGGGTGCGAAGTTGCCCGGGAGAGAGGGAGGAGGGGGAAGACGCGGACGTTACTGCGGGCGAATACATTGCAGCCATGGACGCCGTGAGGACGAAGGGTGACGAGGCAGAGAAGGGCAGCAGGCTCTTGCTGGACAGGTTGCAGAAAAGGAGGACAGGCACTCGGAAGGAGCGGGGAGAAAAGGTTGCGGGGGCGGCTCCTTCCGCCAGGAGGGCCCGCGTGGGTCGTCCGCGAGGCTCCCGGAGCGTGGGCATCTCCCGCCTGAGGCGAGCCACAGGCGCCTCCGTCGTCGTCAGCGACGTGAGGATGGGCGCCGAGTGCGGCGTCGGGGACTGCGCCGTCAGAATGCGATCCGCTGAGAACCTCGCCCGCCACCGGCGAAGCCACGTGGATCCCGACAGCGCAGTCGGCTTCAGGTGCACCGAGTGTCCCTGCCCCACGGGGGGCGAGGACGGGTCGTCCTCGGAGCCGGCGCACTTCCAGTTCTGGTCGCAGCTGGCTCTCCATCTTTGGCGGAGCCACCGGATTGACATGGAGCTCTTTGCGTGCCCTGAATGCAAGGACAGGGCGAATGGTGGATTCAGATGCTTCACGCAGGTCTGAACGTAGTACGCTACACTAGCTCATGGGTGGTGTGCTTCTTAACTTTTTTTCTTCTTTCTCGTCTTTCAGGCTCGGCTTCAGAGCCACCTACTGAGCCACCGGAAAGATCGACCCTGCCTCTGTCAGGACTGCGGTAAGGGCTTTAAGACCCAAAAGACTTTGAGAGCTCACCAGAAGTGCCACTCGTCGCCTAACTGCGACTTCACCTCCGTGGAGGCACCTAACATCTGCTGCAACGTATGCCAGAGGACCTTCAAGGGAAAGAGGCGTCTGTTGCAACACGTGGCTTCTGTGCATGAGAAGTCAAGACCAGAACTGTGCAACTTTTGCGGATATGCAGGTACATAATTTTTTGTGTGCCAGACAGGTATCTCCTTCGGGTGAATTTGATACCAGACGTCCCGATTTACAGCTTCCAACAGTTCCACCCTGAGGCTGCACGTTCGCTCCTTGCACACTGGAGAGAAGCCTTACGCCTGCGATTCCTGCAAGTATCGCTCTGCTGATCACAACAGCCTCAGGAGGCACAAGATGAGGCACTCTGGAGAGAAGCCGTACAGGTATGCTGCCCTTCCTTCCGGATTTTCTCATAGCTATAGCACAGCATCATGTTTGAGGTGACCAACTTGTTGACGTCCCCCACCCCCACAGATGCCCGCACTGTCCCTACGCGTCCATCCAGTGCTCCAGCTTCAAGGCTCACCTTCGCAGCAAGCATCCTGATCGTGCAGCAGAGACCGTCTTACAATGTCCCAAGTAAGCAGGCTTAGCTTTGGCTTTCTGCACTGGGTGGATTTAAAATAACAAATCTTCTGTTTGCAGGTGCGTCTTTAAAACTGTGAAGAGGGACAATTATCTCGCCCATGTGGCCTGTCATGACGACTTAGGGGTTGGAAAAAGAGATGGACCTTCATCGTCATCCGCCAGTACAAAGAAAAGTGAAAATGACGACCCATCCGGATCCAAATGAAGCTGATCAGGTTGAATGCGATTATGGTTAACAATTGTTGTTTGGCAATCTTTTTTGCTCGATCCTCAAACACTACCAAGGAAAATTCACATGAACGGGGAATACATTTAATTTTTTGGCCGCCAATAGTTCACTGCAAAATCATCACTAGATCCGTATTTGTTTGTGATTCACATAGAAACTAGGGATATGTTTCACATTCTTTTGGGCAAACGTCGCATATTTTGCCATCTCGCCAGAAATAAAGTCTACGTATAAAGAGACCTTTTTTGCCAAAGGCAAAAAAAAAAACCCAGCTCAGTACGAAAATGCTACGTGACATCTGAAGCATCATCGTCACTGAGCTTCCAAATTGGGCTGCTGGCAGAGAGTGTACGAGTCCATTGCCTGTTTCGCTACTTCCGGCTGCTGTTCATTGCCGGGGGCGCCCGGGATCGACCCCGACTCGACCCAGAACGGTCCCTTGTGCTCGCTCGTCTCCCACCGTCCGACCCCGACTCCTCCCCCTCCTCCGCCCTGCCTCCTCATTCTCCCGGGCGGAGGCGACTGCGCGGCGGCCATCTGGCGGATGTCTTCCCTGGTGACGTGCCACCGCTGGGACGGGTGTGAGCGATGGCGATGGAGCATGCTTGGGTATTGGGTCCCGAAGAGGGCGCGGCAGCAGTTGATGGGGGAGACACCGCCAAACGGGTTGCGGCCGTGGTACCGGTTGGTAAGGACCTCGTTCGTCGTCCTACCCCTGCACACCTGCACCGTTAAAAGATTGTTTCTTCACGGTCACCACATTTACAGTGAATGCATGTATAGTATGTACCGTACATACTATTATTATTTCAAGAATTATTAAAACTTACGAGTGCACAGTGGTACCAAGTCAGCCCCACCAAGGGCAGGAAGACTCCGACGCATCCAACAGCGATAAAAGCAGCAACAAAGACGATGGGCTTGAGGACGTCGCCCTTCTTGGCCTCCAGCGTTATAATCATGATGCATGTCGCCGTGCCCAGGATCATCAGTAGGTTTACTTTTTAGAAAGCTCATCAGTGAACACTGGTACTACTAAATTGAAGGCTTCTTGCATTTACCGGTGAGGAGGAAGTTGTAGAAGTATCGGTAGTTTCTTATTCCCACGCAGTTGTTGATCCACGGGCAGTGATGGTCGAAGGTGTTGATGCAGGCATCGCAGATGGAGCAGTGCGAGGTGCGTGGGGGGCGGTAGAAGCGACAGGTCACGCAGTACTTTAGCTGCACGGGGACGTCGCCGATCTTAACCACCTGAAACACACAGACGAATGGGAGCCTTAAGCATTTTCTTCAATTAGTTAAAAAGAGAGAGGGAGAGGTGATCACCTTGTACTGCTCGGACACGGGGTCATATGTGTGGGCCTCCTCGGATGTAGCCCTCGGAAAGACCCCGGGATCCATGAAGGTGGCCATGGCAAAGTTCAGCCCCACGTACGCCACCAGGACGACAAAGATGACAGTGACAAACCACATGTTCTTCTGCATCCCGAAGTAGTAGACGCAGGGCCCGGCCAGGAAGGCACAGTTCAGGATGAAGAACACAATCCATGCCATGAGGGCCAGGCGGGCCTCGCGGGCGCAGCAGGCGCCCATGGGGTTGGACAGACAAAGACGGCTAGCGGGACGAGCACGCTATAACTAAATCAAAAATGAGACAAAATTAAAGCATTAAACAATCGAGAAGAGGTGTACACAGTACTGTACCGTACATCAGGGTTGATATCGGTCAGGACTTGTCTGTAAATTGCTTTGATTCGAGTGCACCTGCTTCAGTAGATACTACCTACTGCGTAGTATTATGTACTTTTCATGGAGAGACGACGTACATACTGTGAGCATACAGGTATGTTATCTTATTTTTTTTTGTATTTGGGTGTAATGAAGTCTTCTCTCCTACTGTACATTAGTACACAAGTTTATTCCCTGGTTAGTCCTCCACATCGGGAGCGAGCTGGCAATGCAGACCAGAGATCGGATCGGACAGTAGTACGTACACCATTCAGGGTTTTTTTTTCACATACTATACCATATAGTTACATTGGATACTTTTTATAGTTGGCGTATCAGAAACTTTGGCTTCTTCCTTTGATCGCTGTGAGTAAGGAGAGGTAACGTTACACTGTAGTAGTACCTATTGTCACAGGTATCCATCGGCGTCGTAGCCGAAGAGCTGAAAGTCAAACTCGTAGACGTCGAACAGCCTCTGCCTTCTCTCGTGGTCTAGTGAGGCGAAGTACTCCCTGCCTCTGGCCTCCTGATGGGGCACCGAGTTCATCTTGACGTCGTCTATGGCGGCCTCGGGGAGGAGCTCCTCCAGCCCGGCCGACTGCACCACGAAGAGGAGGTCCTCGTCGAAGGTCTCCACCTTCCCGATGGCGTGGTAGGGCACGTCGCAGTAGGCGCAGCGCCCGTAGAAGGGCTTCCAGTGGACGTCCATCCCGCAGTAGCCCCTCAGGCAGTCTCTGCTCTGAGCGTGCTGGGACAGGACGTAGTCGACGAAGTCCGTGAAGTTGGTCCCCAGCTGCTCCGACAGTTTCAGGTACTTGCCGGCAAAGGAAGGGGTGTACAGGATCTTGTTCTCGAAAGCGGACACAAGCCTGATCGGGAAAAGAAAGACAGGAATAGCACATACGCGTGAGTTACGGTATGTGTCCGTTTGCTACGCTTGCGTCGGGGACATTCCTGACCTCTCAAACGGGTGCCTGACGAAGGAAAAGGTGTAAATTTCCTTCTCCTTAAGGTACCTCAGCATCTGGCTCATGTACTTCACGCCCTCCTCGTCCTGAGGCTTGAACAGCCCCGGCACGTTGACGTGCAGCTTGTGCTCGTCGTCCTGCCACTCCAGCTTGGTCTCCGCCGACACCGACTCCGACAGGGTCAGGAAGTGGCGCAGGATGGTGGACGTGGCGGCCTGTGGTTCATTGGCGGGCTGTCGCGTCAACGGCGACATCACCTCCACACTTTTTCAAACCTCTCACCTTTCCATGTCTGCAGTACCCCAGCTTGTGCCTGTCGTCAATCATCATCGACCCGGGGGCCACCGTCCACCGTGCGGCTTCCCCCCTCCGCTCACAGGCCTTCCTCACCAGGTCGGACCTCCTCTGCAAGTCCTCCCCCTTCTCTCTGAGCCACGTCTCGCCTGTCGCCGTCGTCGTGTCCATGAAGTGGGCCAGCGGCGGGACCGTCGACGGGACCACCACCATCAACGCATTGACCCTGTGTAATTACAGACATTTCGGATGCGCGGAGAGAATTCATTCAGAGACCTCTAATGTTAAACTGTCCAGGATCACACTCACTTCAATTCTTCGTCACCGCCATCTTTTTTTGAAGGAGACAGGTAAGAGAGGCAGACGATGACCGCCACGATGGATATCAGGATGAAACCGCACCTGGAAATGAAAATTTTCATGCGCAATAAAATTCGGTTTTGCCCTAGCTCCTGTGCTGCTTTAAGCGTACAAAAAACTGTGGCATTCGTGTACTAACTAATGGTGAGGTAACATCTGGTGCGTGTCCAGTGCATAAAAATAATCTTCGACCGATGTGTGTCTGAACCAAACTCCTTTTTTTTTTTTCATTAATCACCTGTTCATGAGCGGTACGGCGGAGGAGACGAAACCTGGCGTGATGTTGGTGCACTCCGTCGGCAGGCACCGGCACCTCGCCCTCCGGAACTCGACAAACGTGGACGGCGACATGAAGGAGCAGCCTCTCTGGCGTGACCTTATGAGGAGGACTCGTCACCATCCTCTCTCCTTTTCCTTCTTTACCTACAGGGCTGCATGGCTATTGACAGTGCTAAGCTAGCAGCCTGTTTGTGCACCTAACACGTCCTCGGACAATATTTGTGCATCGTGGCATTTCTCCACAGGCAGATATCCCGCCTCACCCGTATCGTTCCATCATTAATTCCACAAAGTCCTAACACAGTGAGGCACCTCCGCAGTCTCACTTTGGATGCAAATTGTTTCTCCAGTTTTTCTCGCAGGACTATTTTCGTATCACTGGCCACATTTTTACCGTCTTTTTAAGGAGGGGGGGTGGTGTGTTTCGATTTACTACACGTCTAAGCATATTTTGTGGTGTGGCTTGCTTTACTTTCCTCTTCCCTGCCAAGCCAAAAGGAAACTGCAGGACGGGGAGGAGGGGAAAAGAAATTCAATCGATGTCGGAGGGAGGAAGAGGGAAATTGCTCCACTAGAGGAAGTGGGACGCCTGCCTTGGGGTCGTCTACGTACTATACATTCAGCCGAAGTCATACCCTAGTAAAGCATACCGGTACAATAGGCGAACATTTTCTTTCTAAATTTGTTTGATCACATACATGTAATTTTTTTTACGTTTCTATAGGCTCTACAAAGAAAAAAAGCCCAGTAAATAAGACATAAAAAGAGGCCAAAACTACCGATTTTTGTTGGTCTACCTTCTATTTCTGTTGCATGCAAGAGCTTATTCATAACTTTTCTTAGAATGGAGATGGCCGACGAGCCAGCCCGACTCAGGGTAGGATCTCTTTCTTTGGCCCGACAGACACGGGCCGATTTTCCTGGCCCGTGGTTGTCCAGTAAATTGCGGAACTATTATTTTGTCTTATTGACCTTTTTGCAATACTAATTTTTAAAAAATAGAAGTGAATTCTTCCCATGTGGAACAGTACTTTTGTGCTAGCCTACATGCATTTCTAGTGTAGTTGGAAAAACACATTAATGTATACTCTAAAATAGAGTGCAACGGGTCCACTTTTTCCCATGGGCTGGGCCTATAAATTTTTGGCCCAGTCCAGCCCGGTCCGAAAAAATCCTGCCCATGCCCATCTCTAATCGGAAACGCATTCCATTAATATTTATCTGGTTTATTTTTCGCATCGCATGATGATATACGACGGTGTGAGGGGGAAAAAACAAATTAAAGTCTACTTCTTCCCCTTCTTTCCCCTCTTGGCCACGGCCGCCGCCCTCTTAGCCATCGGGTCGGCCGCGGGCTTCTTGCCCTGCTTCTTGGCCCTCTCGGCCTCCTTGGCGCGGAGACGCTTGGCGGCGACAAGCGCGGCGTTCTTCTTCTCCACGCCGGCGTGCGGGTTCAGCTGTAGCAGGGCCCTCACGTTGCGCAGCGGGTTCTTCTTCGGCACCGCCTTGCTGACCTTCCGGTTCGGGGCGCGGAGGGCCTGGGAGGGAAGGAAAAAAAAAGAAAGCCGGAAAAGGTTCAATGAAGATGTGAAATTTCGGTATTTTTTCACGCTTTCGTTACCTTGCGGATCTCCTCGCTCTTGAGCAGCTTGGAGAGGTCGGTGTTGCTCATCTTGGGCTGCGGCAGGTTCCAGCCCTTCTTCTCGGCGGCTGGCTTGCGCCAGGTGCCGTACAGACCGTCCAGGCTCTTGAAGGCAGCCTCGGTCCTGACAAGCCGGTCGGAAGGAAATGTGTGAATCGGTTCGGGGAGTTATTATTAGTAATTTCCACTGTACTACTTAGGTACTTCCAACTTTATTTGCCAAAGATGAATGTCTGGGGGCGTTACCGCGATCTCGCCAAGTGAGACGAGGCCACAACGCCAACCACCAAAAAGAGTAAAGGTCTATCTCGCATCGTTTCGGTTCGCAAACGTGAAACTGTAGCAATTCAAGAGTGCGAGGACATGTTCGATGCTGATGAAAACTACTTCCAAGGGTCGGGGAGGGAGCTTCCGACTCACCAGATGACGAAGCGGCCGACGTGACCGCCCGGAGCCAGCTTGAGCAGGTTCAGACGGCTCACGCAGATAGTGTCAACCCCGGGGATGTTACGGAAGGCGCGGGTGAGGCCCTGGAACCAAGACAAATAAAACACCGTTCCAGCATGCCAGTAAAACTTCGTGTCAAGGCCCCGGCAATCACCTGGTCCTGATCGTAGACGACGAGGGGCCCCAGCTTCTGGATCCTCCTCCTGTTCCGCATCTTTCCCTTGCCTGCACGCATGCGCTTGGACTTGTAGACCTGCGCACGAACACAACAGGTGATTGTCGAAAGCATAGCTACATCAAGCTTAATAACTGCTCACCTGCTCGATGTCGGACCAAGCCTTGATGCGGCGAAGAAAGATGACGGCCTCCTTGGTCTTGGTGTAGCCCTGGATCTTGTCAGAGACGACCAGGGGCACCTCGGGGATGTCGTCGATTCTGTGGCCTGTCCGGAACAATTACAGTTGGGGTCAATTCACGAAGAAGAGACGGAGACTAGACAGTGTTTAGTTTTTTTTTTTCGCTTCAGAACTTCAAATAATCAAGGCTGATCATAAACACGGACCTGAAGTAATCTACTCATCACCATCTCAGATAAAGTCTCTCTCTCTCTCGACGTTAGAACGAACTCAACTCACCCTTGGCCATGACGAGCGCAGGGACTCCGGAGGCGGCGATTGCCGAGCACATGGCGTACCTCTTCTGGGCCACGTTGACCTTGCGGTGCCAGCGGCGCCAGGTCTTGGTCGGGGCGAACATGTGGCCCCCGCGGCACATGTTGCCGAAGGCGCCCTGTCCGCTGCGGTGGGTGCCGCCGCCGCGGACGCGCGGGATGCGGGCCACGGCGCGACCGGTGCCCCAAGACTCGGCCGACGTCTTAAGAACAACGTGGGAAATCGGAGACATGAAAGAAAAAAGATTCATTTTTTCCCCCTCCCTCCCTTAATGAACTTCACCTGGTGTCCAGAGTCCTTGTTGACGGAGTAGGCCTGCCTGGAGTTCTTGGCGATCTCGTGGTGGATGACGGAGACGATGTCGGGCCTGATTGGGGCGCGGTAGACGGCCGGCAGCGAAACGGTCTTGTCGGAAGACGTCTCGTTCTTCTCGGTGTACACGGACACCAGCGGGCGGGCGGCGGCCGAAGACTAGAAAAAGAGGGGAGGGGGAGGAGGGAGAGAAAAACGGAAAAAAATGAGGATCACAGTCATCGCAAAGCATCCAAGCTTGCCCCTCAAACAAAGTGATGAATCTTGCTATAATTTAAAAAAAAAAAATAATTAAAAAAAACTGTTGGTGAAAAATTGGTGTATTGTAAAGTGGAGACAAGAATAAAGAGGAGAGATAAGCATTTCTCCTCGGACCCAGAGAAGAAAGGACTTCCCATACATACTGTATGTCCTCACAGGACAAAGACTCAAGTCACCCCACATTGAATGTGGTGCCGAGGATCGGTGCAGGATGAAAATTTGTGGTGGTCCTCAAGGGGGAGGTCAACATTAGACATTTTTCATCTAGGTGTAGCTAGATGTCTCACCCTCACCTCTCTTTCCCTCCCCCCATGCCCATCTGTGTCCCCTGGCTAGGCTGCTGCTGTAGTAGAGTAGCCTCAATAAACAAGTAGAGGCAGGTGGACGGGAAGGGAGGTAGGTGAAATTCCTCTCCCCTTGGATGAGTTGAAAAACCACAACCAACCTGGAACCGTTTGCTTATTCTCAGTCAGATTGAACTGAGTCTTTGATTGCTTGAACTTGCTGTTGCTTTGTTGCAATTGGGGCATCATCGGCCCACAGTTGGTTTCATTGCACAGTTGTACGCGCGGTAAAAGTAAATCTCTCAATCGGGCTTCTCCACACCCTTAGAACTCTCATGGGAGAAAACCATACCGTCTACCAGTAACATCATGAACCCAGTCTAACAGACGAAGTCGCCTAAACGGGCGGCAGTTATGGAAAAAAAAATCGGTCAGTTTGTCCTTCAACTTTTCACTCGGAGAAATGTAAAAAAAAAAAAAAGTAGCAAACGTCATGATGCAACATTGAGTTGGCACGCCGACAACCTAACTACCAACGCCCTCGACGACACCGCCACGTCCACAAGAATGAGGAGCACCAGAACTACAAGAGCGACTATGCCTATACATCAGGCAAGAAGAAAAAAAGTTGAAGAAAAGTGTCGTTGATTTGATTCTTGGTTCTGTACGTCTCGATTATCACGGTGGCGCCATTGGAGACGAAACCGCTTGAGACGAAACGCTGGAATTTGTTCTCGCACGACTTGAACTGCGCAGTGAACGGCAACGACAGGGCCGACGCGCTGTACCTGGTCGTGCTTGGATGACCCCAAAAAATCCATCAATTTCCACCCAATCAGCGAGAGACACAGTACGGTAAAAGAACACAAAATTTCGGCGGCTCCAACATGCGACGCGATCCAAAGTGAGTATGGTAAAAGGTGGGAAAACTCACCATTTTGTCGATTTCTTCCAAGCCGTCCACGGAGGCAAGTCCGACGGGAAGAAGGACTCCCAGCTAAAAAGGAAGAGGAAGTAAAATAGCGGCAGCTGATGGACTTCGGGACGGGAGTGCGGGTAAAAAAAAATTGGCGCTGCATACCCAGTCAGAAAAAATACAACTTTTTTCAGTAATAAGTAAGACGCGTAGATAAGATTGTTACACTTCTTTTAAAAATATGTAATTTATAATTATCGTTTTATAAAACCTCGCTGCCATTTTTTCTTGTTGCTGACCTCTCAAAGTGGGTGTCGTTAATGTTTACAAACAGCAGCAGACTGCATTTGACAGCTGATGACGCAAAGAGGCAGGGCGCAGGGCCGCAGCACGCAGGGGAACCGGAGAGACTGAGAAGGCGAAGCGGGAAGAAGAAAAGACGAGGAAATCGAAACTTTTTCCTTCCTCGCCGTCTGCGCCACCGCCACCGCCACCGCCACCATGGCCATCATTTGCGTCCAGTGCGGCCACTCGGAGTTCGAGAAGAGGTCTGGGTCGTTCTACTGCAGGAAGTGTCGCCTGCGTTCAGAAGAGCACGGGCAGGAGACGGAGCTGACGGTCGAGTCCATTGGAGGATACAGCTCAGACGTCGCCTCCACCCTCAAGTCAAAGTGGGACGAGAAAAAACAGTCAACAATGCGGTCACGTCGACCTTTTAACCCTTTCTTTCCCTCTGTTTCAGGCGACTTGGCTCTGCCCGCCCGCGCCGAACCCGTGACCCGCACGATCGCCGACCTTGTCACGCAGCCTTCACCCATGTGGACGCATTTACCTTCATCCTCAGGGCCTGGGTTGATGAGGCGATCGAGCTCGGGGTCAGTCCAAGCATAAAGGAAGTCGCCCTAACGTTATGGTAACTGATTGAAGGATCAGTAATTTTTTTAAAGGAATACTAGTAGTTTTTTTTAATACTATGCAGGGCGCGCTATCTGGGTGCCATCAACGAGGCTTTTGTCCCCCTGGGCACTGAGCCTTCCTTTTGCGCAAGGCCGTCATTCAGGGATCTCCAGGTCAAACTGTACGAAAGGCGGAGGTTCCTCTCGCAGAAGAGGGTGAGGAACATCAACCAGGCCAAAGGGAGGCCACCGAAAAAGGTGCGATAATTAATTGGCGATTTAGATCTTTCTTTTGTGTGTCTGTGAGAGAGAGAGAGAGCGATCATGCGACGAGCTTGAACAACTTGGAGACGACTATGGCGACGGAGGCGACGAGGAAGTACTTGAGTAGCTCCTCCTTCCTCTTGCGCCTCCTCTCCACCGGACTGAGGTCCTCTCCGATGGCCGGCGGCGGGTGCTGTGGCCCCCTGGCGTACGCCACAAGCTGCGCGCGGTAGGACTTAATGATGACGGCGGACGCCACCCCGAGCAGCAGCGCCGCCACCGCGAAGAGCAGCTTGCGCCGCTTCCAGGTCGGGTCCTTTTCCGGCTCCCTGAAGAGCACGACGGCCAGCAGGACGAGCAGGAACGGGGCCAGGATGTTCAGGAGGTAGTCGAAGGAGGCCAGGTTCCATTTCTTCGCCTGCGATCCCTCCGGGTGCTTCCGCGCGTCGATGTACGACAGCCAGACGTACATGGTGCCGAAGGCCCCCACCAGGAAGAGGGCCATCAGATACCCGAGCCAGGTCACCTTCCGGTAGGGGATGATCACCTCCGGCTGCTTCGTCGCCGGCGCCGCCGCCGCCTCCGCCGTGATGTCAGCTGTCACCCCGGTGTCGGGCGGCGCGCCACGGTCGCCAGGAGGGATCCCAGAGACGTCCACATCCTGCGGGGAGGGGTGGGGATGTGCACTCACCTCCTCCTCCTCTTGCTCCTCTCCTCCCTCCTTTTCGGCGTCTTCTGGTGCTGCAGAAGGCGCCTCCTTCTCGCTGTGTGGCCCGGCGCCAGCGGAAGAAGCCTTGTCCTGTCCATGCCCGAGGTGTTGGCCCTCTCCGACCAGGCCTTCCGGATAAATCCGGTTCTTCTTGGTGCCCTCCCTGTCTTCCTCGTCTTGAGGGGCCTGCTGACCAGCTTGTCCGGGCTCCGCATCTTCCGGAGCCGGCTTTTCCTCCCCTCCTTCCTTGGCCCTCTTGCTACTTTCGGTAGCCTTTGGCCTCCCGACGAGGATTTTGTCGTCGTTCGTCCCTACCCCATACTGCACTCCCTTCTCCGCGCTGCCCTTGAGTCCCGCCTTACCCTTCGCCTTGGTCTCCTCCTTCTCCTCCCCATCCTTCTTGTGTTTGTTGCTGGTCTTGTCCATCATCTCGAACGCCCTGGCCTTGCGGCTGAGGATGTTGCTGATCTGCGTCTTGGAGACATGGAGGCTTGCAGGCGATGGCTTTACCTCGCCCTTGGACTTGCTACTTCGCTCTTTCATTTTTTTTGCGGACCGTTCGTGTTATTCCATGGACTGATGGATATAGTACGCTTTAAAATTTGCCATTTGACTACAGGACTGATTGTTTCCCGTAAATAAAAAAAATAAATATTTAAATTAAAAATCCTTTGTTAATCTTCCTAAGGTTGATTTCTGGAAAACAAAGTTAAGCATGTAACTTTTGAAACTTGTATACCCAACCAATATCGCTAGCGTGAATTTAGTGATAAGTTGCAATAAG
>JAAUYM010094650.1_pt1 | contig 17484 bp, 7 predicted proteins | sample 7278001 | NCBI WGS metagenome assembly JAAUYM01 (sample SAMN14350224, study PRJNA611818) | marine sediment metagenome | isolation source: surface marine sediment (1.8m) | place: French Polynesia: Moorea | collected 2018-08
CCCCTCCCACTCCCCCCCTCCCAAAAAAAAGTGCTTACCCGACCAATATTGGCGATACGTATTCGATCCCGAAATCAATGTCAACTTTCGACATCCGATTCGGATCATATTGGCGAAGTAGGGCTTTTTTTCTCAAATCAATTCAAGTTTTACCTTACCTTTACCCCCGGGGGTAAACCCAAAAATGCAGGGGAAAAAAGAGGGGGGGAAGGGTCTCCGGTATACGACCCGGATTTGATCCGGATTCTGCCGAGCCATTATTGGCCGGGTAGTGGCAACCGGCCGTCCTGGATTGACAACCATTTTACTTGTAATTCCTGCGGTTTCAGTGCCCCGTCGACTCCCGGACAGAGAAGAGAAGGAGACGTGCACATCGGCGAAAAAAGGAAGAGTCCGGAAGCCAGAAGCGAGAGGCAAGGAGGCGACGACGACATGGAGGACAAGAAGAGAAGGGTCGTCCCGCTCAGCAGCGCCTACACCGAGGAAAGGATCCACAGTGACGGACAGGAGAGAAAAGAGGAAAAGGGCGACTCCCAGGAGAAGAAGGAGAAGGAAAAGGAGAAGAAAGAGGAGAAGGAGAAGGAGGAGCAGGGAAAGGATGATGATGCCCGGACTGGCGAGGAAGGGGCCCGCACGGAGAATAGGCCTGAAGAGCTCGGGGAGAAATCCGATGAGAAGCCGCAGGAGGAAGAGAGAAGTGCAGAAGGACCCCTGAACCCTGAGGCCACAAAGAGTCTCCCTGACAAGGTTTTCTCGGAGAAGGACGGCAGTCCGGCTCAAGCCGAGAAGAAAACGGATGAAAGAGTCCGCGAGGGACAAGAAGAAGGCGACAGAGAAAAGAAGCAACAAAAGCAGAGCCCTGCTTCTGACAAAGCCACGGGCAAAAGGAAGGAAGAAGTTCAGGAGCACCAAGAAAAGGTTATGGAGGATGGAGAAAGCCAGAAGGTCTTTGGAGAAGGCAAGCAGCCCTCCTATGCCGAGATGGCGGCAACTCCCTCACTGGCAGGTGAAGCACATCCGCCATCTCACGGCTACAATTTGAGGTCAACCACGCAGAAGAAGACGCCGAAAGGGCTCGAGCTGCACGAGAAGGACAAGGCCTACGACGACGTGACTGTCCACTTCCACGTGCTCATCTCCCCCAAGTTTCGGTTCAGCGAAGAAGAGGGCGACGAGCTGTACATCGCCTTCGGGAAGCCTCTGTCTGGGTTCGACGAATTGCGAGTGCAAATGGTTCCTTTTGAGACCACCTACAGTCAGAAGAAGAACCTCCAGTACTACAGGGGAGAACTGTTCATGGCAAAAGATTGCAGGGGACGTGACATTCCGTACAAGTACGTGGTCTACAAAAAAGCGGAAAACGGCTATTTCTGGGAGAGTTTCCCCTCTGTCTTCAACAACAGGTGCCTGAACGTTAACAGAAATGTGATGGGGTATCATCATCAGTACGATGATGTCGTATGCGTAGAGCGTGGGAACGCAGATAGGAATGAAATGCGCGAAGGGGCATCCCTGGCCATGATGTCGAGAGTGAACGCAGCATTCATCACACAGCACGGGACGAAGGCGGCACTTGCCACCATCAAGAAGATCGTGAAGAGACACGGGCACGGTGGGATGAGACGCATGTTGAATTATCACCAAGACGGCGTTTTCGAAGCTTGGGGTTACACACGGAGGTCAGTCTTGGGCAAATTCCTCCACTCTCTGCAGCGTGCATTTCAAAAGCAGAGGGAGGCGGACAATCAAAACCACGGTCACCTGCGCATGGCTCTTTTCCTTTGCCTCTCCAGCCACCATCTGGACATCGCCTTTGTTTCGCCCCGTCTTCTCCCCGACATTTTTAAGACTTTCAAGGAGTGCACAGAGGCAATCCTGGACAGAGAGGTCTTGAACGAGATCTGCCCTTCTAAAGAAGACAAGCATGCAATGATCAAAGCTCTCCTTGCAGCAGTAAAAAAGTTCATGTACCTGTTGACCACGTCTTCTGAAAAGGTTGAAAGTGGGAAGAGCGAGTGGGTTTCTGTCCTGCCTCTCGTACTGGCGCTGAATGACGGAAAATTGGAGCCCATGCTGAACCTCCCTGATTACAAACGTGCATACGACGAAGATCTCTCCATCCTGCTCCAACTCGAAGATCTCACGCCAAGCTTTCTATTCTTCCCAGAAATGAAGAATCTGGTGGAGCCCTTGTTGACCGAAGACGACATGAGGAAGCTGTTTCTACGCGATGTACACGTGCACCACTTGAAATTGTTCAGTCCCGTCCAGCTGTTCTCAATGTTGCTGAAGCTGTACGGTCGCACCTCGTCCATGTTGAGCTGGAAATCTCTGAACAAGGTTGAAACTCATCTATCTCAAGAGGGCTTTCAGAAGGCCAGCACAAGCCTGCTTGAACAACTGAAGACAGTAGTTGATGACCGGTCTGATGCACTGTGCGAAAAAGCTACTTTATGGATGCACGACCTCGATGCGTTACTGAAAAGCGCGCGAATGGACAACAGCTTCCTCCTCTTCGCTTTGTGCGATATGCTGTGCCTTTTTGCCAAAGTGCCTTGCAACGAGGTAAAGGAGAGAGCTTCCGCGATTTTTGAGTGGTCCAGCAGGTCGATCCTAAGCACGCTCCACCCAATGTCGATTGAGGAAGCCTGGCCTTTCTGGGACAGACATCTGATGCAGGCTCAACAGACAGTTGGGGAAGCACAGGATGTGGTCCTGGCGGCGTTTGCCAGGACAGTGAAGCAGGCCAGTTCCGAAGAAGCATTCAAGTGCTACCTTAACCACGGACATGAAACGTCGAACAACCTTCTGTCCACCTTTGTTTTTGAGCGAGCACTGGAGTTCTTTAAGACCTGGAAGAGGACAGAAGGATACTTGCAGAGGCTTACAAATTTTATCAAAGGAGATAGGAGAGCAGCTGCTGTGAAGATGATCGAGAAGTTCATTGAAAGAAGCTGCCAGCCCGGCGACGATTCTTTGAAAGTGCTGAGACTGGTGGTCAGTGGAGACGTCCATCACAATGTGTTCAGCTTGTTTCCAATGATAGAGATGAAGTCCCTAGGAAGAGCTGCACAAAACGCTACACGCGAAGTCGCCGATTGCGTGCGGAATTTTTTGGCCCAAGTCGAGAGAGAGGAGATTACAGTGCGGTTATGGAAAGAGTTTAGCAGCCCTGAAAAGTGGGTCAGGATCGAGGGTCTCGCTTCTTCGTTCGCAAAGCTGTTTTCAAGCAGCCGTTTCTTCGTGCCGGAGCAAGAGTGGGTAAACGACAGGAAAAGGGCTGTGGAGACCTTCACGGATGACAGGGAATGTTTGGAAGATTTTCTACAGTTTCTCAAAGACGAAAAGAAGGGGGATCAGGATGTGTCCAGGATTGAGACCATTCTCCTAATGAACGGAGATGACTTGCGTCTTGGAGATGTCAAAAACATTTGCCTGCCGTTAAATCTCCAAGAAACAGACCTTGCCAACATCCACTGGTGCATTCTCTGGAAGAAAAAATGTCAGCTTATTTCCAAAGTGATCTCCGAAGCATTGGAATGGGATGACGGAGGAGAGATCCAACGGGAGAGCGAAGATGAAAGGAGGGAAGAAGGTGAAGCAGATTTTCAGGAGTGCAGAGGCGAAGACTCCTGGGAAAAGGCAGTTGCTTCAGTTGCTCGTGCAAGGCGCAGAATTGACGAATTTGCACAAAAGCTGGCCTCCTCGTCTCTCACCATCCAACAAGTTGAAAACCATTTCAGAGAAGACAGTTTCGAGGAGGAACTGCAGGCATTTGCAGAGTTGCTGACTGACAAGACTTGGCAGACCAGAGTGCGCAGGCAAATCGGAATCTTTTTTCAGCTTCGAAAGATAGAGGAAAGCGCGGGAGCAGTCGAAGCAATGGGCGAGATCTTGGGATGGAAAGTTGAGTCGCTGGTCAAGTTTCTCGAAGTTGGCAAGGACAGGGATCGATTTCGCCAGGAACTGTTGAACACAATTGGGGAAGAACTCGTAGCCGGAGGAGCCATTTTTGTAAAGTGGTCGCAGAAGCAACTGAACTGTCTGAAGGAAGTAGCGAAGTGTGGAAATCTTCTAAAGTGGGTCAAGTCCAACATCCACTCCCTCCAAGAGCTGAAGGTGTTTGTGGACCTGGCGAGCATCTCGGCAGGCGAGTCCGACATGGAGGTGGGTAGAATTCTCTGCTTCCAAAGAGCCATCAATGGATACGCTCCCCTCATCTTCGATCTTGCCGTTAAGGGCACAAAGTGCACACTAAACGATGTCCTGTTGGCTTGCCAAGCAGTATTCAGGAACTTGGAGCAAGACGAAAAGCTGCCAGAAGCGCTGCTGGACTCCAATCGAGCACACGTGTGGATCAAGGATGTGAGTGATCGTCACGGGTCTGTGGAGTCCTCGTCCCTCAACACTGTCCAGAACATCGCCTCGACAGGAGTCTTCCTCATCTCCGCCAGTCTGAAGACCTCGCTGCATTCAAGAAGTCTTGCGAACATGATCATTTTGGAGCATACGTGTCCGTCGGGGGAGAGTGGTGCAAGAAGTGAGAAAAAAGAACTGACGTATGACAATCTCCAAGAATTGAGGTCCAAGCTGATGTTGATCTCTGTGGGAAAAGATGGCCAGAAAGCTGTCGACAGATTTTCTCTAATTCTAAATGAGGTCGAAACGATTGCAAAACATCTAGAACAGCTCCTGCACGCTGGCTGCGATCTCTTTGCTCAGTTCACTCTGAAGGTGTTCTTAAAGGAGGACAAAAGGGTCACGCTGCAAGTAGACTTCGGCCACAAGAGCGGCCTCATCCATCTCAGTTCCCCTTTGGAGGCTGGTCTGAAAGAAACTGCCAAGTTTCTTGCCGAATCCCTGGGAGCTTGGAAAAACCACATCAGAGACACACGCGAGCGTTTCGCCTGCCTGAACTACTACACCACGGACCAGCTTGTCCGCCTGTCATCAGCTTTCGCGGATGCCATTTTCAAGGGCAAAGACGTGAGCCCTGAGGTGGAAATGTTGTTCCGCTACTCTTGTCCATCAGCCGACATGGATGAAGTCGCTGGTCACATTAAGAGTCTTGGTAAAGAAAGGAACCGTGACAGAGAAGTGCCTGTTGAAGATTTGGAACTCCTCTCGGATGAAGAAGACTCCGACGATCAAGAGCATGAAAAATCCCCCCTGTGGACAGAACTTGTTGAGGACTATGGCTTCAGTCACCCTGTCGTAGCAGCCTGTCTACTAGTCCTTCAAGACGCTGGAAAATTTTCTGACGCTGAAGCCTGCGCAGAGTGGTGTCAGGAGAACGGAGATGACGAGCGGCTAATTACGAGCATTCTGAAAAGGAAAAGGCGGCTTTCTAGTGATGGAGAGGACGGTGACACAATCACAGGTGAACAAGGTTCTGAAAAGGAAATGGACAGGCTTCAGTGTATGTGGAAAAAATTCATGGGAAACGTAAACGATCGAGACGCCGATGATTTTGTCAATTTCGAGACGCTGGCAGAGGCATTGCAACTTGCGTTGAACAAGCATGGTCTAAGGCCAAGGAGGAAGTTTCCGACGTACCTGCAAGAGGGCAAACCGAACCTTGTCGTCTGCCCTGAAAAAGAAGTCCACCGCGTCGTCCTCGCCTTCTACCAGTGCGATGACGGAAAGCCGCTACCCTCCCTGGACGAAGTGCTGGTGTGCACGAAGGAAACGTCGGGTGAAGAGGTGGAGATGATGTGCAGGCGAGCCTTCTCGGACAGATCGGGCAAGATCTTCACCGTGCTCCACTCGCACCTGCTCAACTTTGACATCGGCGTGCAGATCGAGGAGCTGCTTGCCTCAGCCAGAATGGACAACGAACAGTACAGGCTCATCTTCGTGTCAAACAAGGAGAGCAACGAGCACTCCTACATCACCACTGCCTTCGACAAGCACGCCGTTATCGTTCCCAACCCGCCGCCAGCCAGTGTCCTCGCCGCGTACCTAAAAAACCATCTGGTGAACACCGGCGACCTAAAGACAACAACGGCTTTGGATCACGAAAGGAGCCGCTTTCGCCTTGTGGTGGCGTCCGAGGCGGGCAACGGGAAGACGCTCTTCACGAACCAGTTGCAGCGCAAGAACAAAGGAGGGAGTACAATTACTCACCAAGTCCATGACGACGTGACGGACGTTCAGGAGTTGCTCGACAGACTGCTTTCTTCCCACCAGTCTAGAGGTCCCCGACTCTATCACATTGACTTCGCCTCCAACGTTCGAGAGAAGGAAGACGTTATTTTCTCCTTGGCCGTCCTTGGGGGTCTCTCTGACTCCTCCGGAAGAATCTGGCTCTGTTCCCCTGATGAACTTTACCTCGTGGAGATGATGCTGAAAACGCAGGCTGCTGCCAGCGACAGGGATAGAAAGGCCGCTCGTCTTGCAGAAATTCTTCCTCGTGTCCACTGCCATGCTCCGTTCAAAACGCTGCAGATCATCAAGGAGAACAACGGCGGAAGTGAAGAACTGCACTTCAACGGAACGACTTTCGACCAGCTCATCAACTTCTCCTGCTATGAATCGAGCACGTTCCAGAGACCTTACCAGTACCTTTCGCTGTACCAGAATAAGGACAACCTCTTGGAGCACTTTGTGTACAATGCGCCCATGGACAGAAGTTACGCCGCCGATTGTGTTGCAACCCTTCTGAACTTTTGCCCGGTGAAAAATCCCTCTTGGGCCGAGCTGATCCACTTCGCCTCATTCTTGAACTTTCAACTGGAGACGACAGAGAAGTCTGTGTTCTGCAACGCTGATGTGATGAGCCAAGACCTACCCGGACTGAAGACGTTCATGGTCTGCTTCCTGGTGCGAATGTCCAGGGACTTTGCAACCAGGTCCGTGGAAGTTTCTGACGAGAGTCAAGGGGACGGCTTCAGCAAGCCTGCCATCGAGAACCGTCGGCGTTGGGAAAACACCCCCCACCCGTATGTCTTCTTCAACGAAGACGAACAGACCATCTCCTTCTTCGGACTTCACATTCGAAGCGCCCATGAAATGAATCGACTACTGGAGAGAAAAGTGATGAACGAGGTGCTTTATGAGGGACTGAGACAGAACGGTGTCGTATTCAACAAGACCTTTGACACTGCCACTAGAAACGAGAAGCTGCAAGACCTCTGCCTTGTCCTTGGCGTTCCACTTTGTGATCCCGATCCATCCTACGAACTGACGTACGACAACGTCATGAAGATGCTGGCCATCCAGATGAGGTTCCGCTCAAACATTCCTGTTGTGATCATGGGGGAGACTGGAAGTGGCAAGACGAGACTAGTGAGATTCATGTGCGACGTACAGAAAGGGAGACAGAACGAGGAAAACATGCTCATCCTCAAAACACATGGAGGAGTCACGGCCGAGGACATCTACAAGAAGGTGAGGATAGCCATTCAGCGAGCGAGGGAGAACACAAGGCACGGTATACAGCAGACAATCCTCTTCTTTGACGAGGCAAACACAACTAACGCTATTGGGGCGATCAAGAACGTCATGTGCGACCGAATGGTGTATGGAGAAAGGATTCCAGACGACGTTGGGCTGAAGTTTGTGGCTGCAGTCAACCCCTACAGGGAGCACTCGCATGAGATGATCGACAAGTTGGAAAAAGCTGGCCTGGGATACCACATCAAGGCGGAAGAGACAAGCGACCTAATTGGAAGGATTCCTCTGCGCAGACTTGTGTACCGAGTGAAGGAAATCCCCGAGAGCATGTTTCCTCTCATTTGGGACTTTGGCACGCTGAACCAAGAGACAGAAAGAAAGTACATTGCCCAGATGATCAGCACCAAAATGAGGACGGACCTCCAGTTTCTGATGAAAGAGCCCCGAGGAGCCGAGGAGCTGCTGCTGAATTGCCTCTCTGTGTCGCAGGAATTCATGAGGGGACAAAAGGATGAGTGCTCCTTTGTCAGTCTGAGAGATGTCGAGCGGACACTTAGCGTACTTGCCTGGTTCCATCAACACACGAAGCAGATTCGAGACAAAATGAAGGTCAAAGTCTCTTCTGGGACAAGCGATTTCAGCATCAATTTGATCCTTTCACTTGGTGTCGCCTACTACGTCCGACTCGACAACAGGCAGCCCTACGTTGACGCCATCGTCGAGAAGTTTCAAGGCTTCTTCGGCCTCCCTCGCGCTGGAAACGTCTTCGTCCACGTCGTCACTGCCTGCCAAGATCTCTTCATAAATGAGTTGAAGCTGGAGGACAACATTGCTAAGAACGACGCTCTTAAGGAAAACGTGTGGATGATGGCAATCTGCATCGAGCTCAAGATTCCTCTCTTCTTGGTTGGCAAACCTGGGAGCAGCAAGTCGCTAGCAAAGACAGTCGTGGCCGATGTGATGCAGGGGCAGCAGTCGTACTCGAAGCTCTTCCAGCACTTAAAAGAGAGCCACATGGTCTCCTTTCAGTGCAGCCCTCTGGCCACAGCAGGAGGCATCCTGAACACATTTGTGCAATGTCAGAAGTTCCAGGAGAAGCGTGATCTGAACAGCTTCGCTTCCGTGGTGGTTCTGGACGAGGTGGGCTTGGCAGAGGACAGCAAGAAGATGCCGCTCAAGGCTCTTCATCCTCTCCTAGAGAATGGCTGCATCGACGATGACAAGTTCGCGCCGCACATGAAGGTGTCCTTCGTCGGTATCTCCAACTGGGCTCTGGATCCTGCTAAGATGAATCGCGGTATCCTCGTGTCAAGGTACGCCCTGCCATATGTTGGGTAGCTGTTAAATGAAAGCGGCCTATTTCTAGTTTCGAATTAATCTGTACTGATTAGTCTCTTTCCACAAGTTTTTATGTCTTGGATCATAAAACTTTTTTTTTCTCAGGGGGGTTCCACAAAAAGAGGATCTTATTAAGAGTGCCGAAGGCATCTGCGCGAACAACAAGCCTGCGAAGGAATTCATGGCAAAGGCAATTCGGGATCTGACCCTTGGCTACGAGACCGTGCACGGGAAGCAAGAGAGGGAATACTTCGGCCTGAGAGACTTCTACAGCGTGGTGAAGATGGTTTTTGCGGTGGTAGCCAAGGAAGGGAGGGAGCCCACACCACAGGAGCTGTGCCTGGTCGTTCGGAGGAACTTCGGCGGATACTTTGGCGACTTTGACCCTGCTGAGGTATTCTTGCAGGCGATTGCGTTGGAACACGAGGACGACGAAAGCGAAATGTCTTCAAAGCAGTTGATCATGGAGGCGGTTGCATCTGATCGAGCAGAATCAAGGTAATAATCACTACGTTGAATTTTATTTTTTGTCCAATGACGGGCTGTCCGTCATTGAGACGTGAGATTTTTTTTGTTAAGACAAAGGATGCTAATGTCTGTTGAAGTGTTTATACAAGAAAAGATTTTTTTCAAGGATGTGCGGCAAGACAAATAGTTACAAATACGAGTTAGTAAGCATAATAAGCTGAAAGCAAGACTGAGCGTGATGTTTGAGGCACCCACATCAAAAGCAGAGTAAGAGGGACACTTGCCTCAAACAGAGTTTAACAACAACACTTGTAATTTTATAACCTGTCGACTTTGCCGCAGGTAAACTCATTACTGTATGCTTGTGCTTAAGCTCTTTTAGTACTTGCATATTTATTTTGCTGCTTTAGGTACATCCTCCTCTTGACGAAGAACAATGCTGCTCTGAGGATCCTTCAGGAACAAAATCTCCTGGACACTTCCAGAACTCTGATCATCTTCGGATCCAGCTTTCCCCACGACCAAGAGTACACCCAGATATGTTCAAACATCAACCGCATCAAAATTGCCATGGAACTTGGCCAGACAGTTGTCCTCTGCAACCTCAATAATCTTTACGAAAGTCTATATGATGCCCTGAACCAGAACTACGTCATGCTGGGAGGCAAAAGGTACGTCGATCTAGGCCTCGGCACCCACAGGGTCAAGTGCAGAGTTCACGAAGACTTCAGACTCATCGTGGTGGCCGAAGACAAGGAAGTGTACGAAAAGTTTCCCATCCCCCTCATCAACCGCTTGGAGAAGCACTTCCTCGGCATGGAAACGATGACGACAGATCTGCAGAGGAGAACAGTGGAGAGTCTGAAGAACTGGGCCAAGATTTTCAGCGAAATCAGACTGCAAGACTACGAAAGGAGGAACGTGCCGCAGTTCACTGCGGACGACGCATTCGTAGGCTATCACGACGACGTGGTCGCCTCTATGGTGCTCAGACATGACAGCAACAACAACGACGACCACCACAACGGCAAGCAAGCTATCCCATCAAAAAATGAAGTGAAGTGGATGTTGCTGCAGTGTGCCACTCCCGACTCAGTCAGCCGCCTGACGGAAACGGAATTTCCAGAGGATGAAAAGGAGGAGCTCTTTGCCGTGTACCACTTGGAGCAGCGTCACGGCTGTCTGTCCGACTTCTTGGCCAGCGTTCCCGGCGACTGCCGACTCGTCCAGGTCACCACGAGCTCCAGACTGCTCACCAACTCGGGAAAAATTGAAGTCGCCTCCGACCTCGGGCTCGATCCGGAGAGGATCACCATCCTCTCTCTCCTTCAGTTCGACACCGAAGAACAGTTTGCAAAGAGGGTGCGGGGCTTCCTGGAGACGAGCACCCGGCGACGGCAGCGAGAGATGCTCTTCATCCAGTCGGAAGTCGGTCTGAACGAGAACCAGAACCTGGTGGAGTGCGCTCGCTACGTGGTCCAGGACCTCATCCGAAAGCACCAGGGCCACAACTTTGTGATCGTCTTTGTCCTGCACGTCCCCCGAGTGGCAGGAGGTTGCTTCAACGGCCTGTCCGTCCATCCCTGGACGAGCTGTCACATCGACGAGCTGAGGAAACTGGACAGCCACAGCTTGGACGTCTCAAAGCTGAGGAACGAGACCATCTCCGACGCTTTCGAGAAGGGTATTGTCCCACTAGAGGAAATGATCATGGAGTGCCTCCCCAAGGCCGCCTCGCAAGTCTCAGACGAAGACTCGCAGAGGATGCAGAAAAGGGTCGAAATCCTGGTGCGAATGGCTGACAGCAAGTGCAAAGAGGACCAGTTTATCGAGACGATGAGAATGCTCGTGTCCGACGTCGTGAAGAAGAAGATGGTGAACTTCCCCAACCCGGACAGGTGGCTGGTAAAAATGGCCGTGAGCAGTGAATTCATGAGGGAAGGGAACACATTCCAGAAGGCCATTTGGCTGCACCTCTCGCAAGTGGTGACTCCGATCCTGCGAGACATCGTCAGATTCTGCGACCTGGACTCTGGCCTGGACTTCCTGGAGTCGTCGAAAACGTGGATCTTGGACTCATTCATGCAGCTTCTGCGTCTCTCCAGCTGGGACGAGATGGCGGAAGCGATCGGCGCCCGTCAGAGTACCTTCCAGTCCAAGTTCCCCTTCTCAAGGTACATCATCATGCGTCTCGAAGCTTGGCACCGTCGAGGAAAAGAGGGCGTCACCACCACCGGAGACCAGCTGCAGAACGTGCTGGAAGAAATGCCGCAGGGACCCGTGCTCAAGTTCCTCTTTCAACGGGGATTTGAAGCTCTCAAGATTTTCATCCATGACTTTGTATGCGTCAAACTTAGTCAGCTTCCGAGAGACAACGCTGTCGTCATGGACTTCTTCTGCGAACAACTTTACAGAATGACGAGGGCCGAATTCACCGTCAGGAGACGAGATGAAGAGATGATTCAAGATCTGAGCGCACGCGTTTCCATTCACGAATCCGAAGAACTGGAAGGTGCGGGGGAGAGAGCGGACGTCCGGACGGAGTCGGACCATTATGTCAGCCCGGTCGACGTGCTCATGGCTTTTCTCAGACACGAGAAGCGACTGATCTTCCTCATGTCCCTGTGCAACTTTATGCCGGACCTACCTGAGAAGATCGAGAGGCGGACGAGCCGGGAAGAGGATCGCGAAAGCGCGGACTTTGTGGGCTTCTTGACTTTGCTGGGAGAATACGAACCGAACCCAGATTCTCTCGTGGACGAGGACAATGAAGTTGAGTGGATGCGCAACGTCGACAAGGTCCAACATCTGTTTCAGCAGCTCAAGTCGATCAGGACGTCGGGGGAGAGCCAAGAAAAGATCATGAAAGAAATTTCGGCAACGTTGAGAAGACTGGTGATCATCAAGAGTTATCTGAAGCATGTCTGTCGGGGAGATGATGACCCGGAGAAGAGGAAAATTCTCTACATGAAAGTCAAGCGACTCAACCTCGCCCTGAAGTCGAATGATTTGAAAACTGGCAAAGAGTTCGACAAGCTGATCGGCTTTCTCATGGCTCTCAACGAGGACATTGCACGCTACCACTTTGGCAGCCAAGACGTGTGCATCGTCTGCAGGGAAGACCTGAAGGAGCCGGTGAAACTCCCCTGTGACCACTGTGGGTGCAAAGACTGCCTGGAGGACCATTTTGCTGCCAAAGACGGGGATTGGATTTGTCCAGAGCAGAACTGCAGGGTTGCGGTTCCGAATGACTTCCCGTTCGATTCGAGTGAGGCCTCGCTGGTGGCCGTCAGCAATCACGAGACTTTCAAGAGGAGCCTCAACGCGTTCTTCTTGGACGTTCTTCATAACTTTGTCTTTGACGGCGAGAGAACTCCGGAGCAGGAGGTCATTGAAAAGCTGATGTCCTTCGTCGTCACCAAGGAACTGCCCAAGGATAGAATGCTGCAGAGCAACCGGACCAAGCAGATCAGTCCCTTTGCCGGCCACTGCATCGATTCGACCCCTGTCATCCGCTCTTTCATCCTTCAGCTCCTCCTCCTCGGTAAGACGTTCACGAACGCTCAAGCCTATCTGCGCATGTACCTGGAAGAAGAAAGAAAATTCGTCAAAGATCCAGTTTCTTACCTGGAGCTCTGCCTCCTGATCGTGTTCTGCTTGGAGGATCGCCTGTTCAGGGAGGATGAAGAGAATGAGGGATCTGGCTTCGTCAGCAAGGCGCAGGCTTTCAAATTCATGAAAAAGTGCTCAAAGGTCGCCAAGTTTCAGGAGGAGGGTGAGCTCCTAACCGACGTGGCCAGGGCGAGGTTGGCGCTCTCAACAGCCGCCGCGGTTCTCCACCGCACGGTGACGGGCGACGACTCTGCCTCCGAAGACGACAAGGAATTCCTGCGTGATGTCTCCGCCCACACAGATTCCCACCCGATGTCGGAAGGCCTGAAGGCCTTCCTGACGAGGCTCCTCGTGTCCCGCCACCGGAGAGACGTCGTTGCAGAGTGGAAGCGGAAGCAGTGCTTCGCGCGGTTGATGCCGCGCAGCATCATGGAAGCGAACGAAGAGGAGCGGATGGACACGTTTCTGGTCTTGGGAGACGGTTACAAGAGAATCAGGGACTCGCTGCGGCAGGCCGTCGCTACCGAGGAGTTTGGTGACCACGTCAGGATGCTGCGGCAGGAAAGACGTGCCGGGGACTGGTGGCCCCTCGCCCTCTATTTCGTGGGTGTGCTCAACGGGATGGACGAAGACAAGGCGACGCTGCTGTCCGCCGCCCTGGAGAACTCCTTTCCAGAGCTCTGTGCTTGCACGAAGGAGCTCGTGCTCCCAGGAAGTCCCGGGCGACGGCTAAGAGACGTTTTCCCGCACAGGAATGGGAGAGAAGAGGCGATCGTGACGATGCTGTTCCACCTCGGCAGGGTGCTCGAAGGTACGAGAAAGAACGACCTGATGGCGACCCTGCAGGCGATGGTGGCCGACCCGAGGCAGACTCCCTTCCTGCCCACAATGCCCCAGGACGAGACCGTGGAGGTGACGCGCGCAGCATCCGGCGTGACCCGATGGTACAACTGCCCTCTTGGCCACATCTACGGCATTGGAAACTGCGGCCACCCGGTGGCCGGCGGGGTCTGTCCGGACTGCGGGAGCGCCATTGGAGGGACGGGATACAACCGTTTCGCGGGGACGGGCCTGCCCTCGGAGCGGACGGTCCAGGCCGTCATCGCCGACGGCACCCAGACGGGGCACGTCCTGGGCAGGCCGGATGGTAGTAGGAGGCCGCCGGCAGAGAGGGACCTCACGGGGCTGCAAGTTGCCTTGACGAGGTGAGGAACTTGTTCTTAGTGGGCGTGATTGCAATTGTGGTGACATCTTCAATTGGAATGTCATTCATTTAACAGGTAGCGTTATGTTTCAGGTTTGTTCTGCACGGGTGCCTGGCGCTGAATTGCCGTGAAGACGTGGAGAAACTCTCCGCAGTGGTCCATCCCGCCGTGCCACCCGCAGAAGTGCATGCGTTTGTCTTCGGGCACTTGAGTCAGAACCTGGAGCAGGTTGCGGAGCACCTAGGGTCGAACGAAGATGACGCACAGATTCTTCTACACAGGTAACAATTGTGGCGCGAGAAATCGACTTTTTGATTTTTCACCTGCGTCAAGCCGTGTGTGGGGAGAATGATGCTTCATGTAGGTAGTTTAAATAAGGCTCAATTTATGTCACATTTTTTGCAGGATTATCCACAGTATCGGAAGAAGGGACCTAGCTGTGGATCCTAAAGCTGAACTCAGGACGAAGGCTGGTCGGGCCGCATGGGAACACAGCTTTTCCACTCTGATTCTCCAGCCAGAAATGAAAGACCTTCCGCGGCACCTTGCCAGACTAGAAGAAGTAGTCAAGGAAGACCAAAGCGCAGCTGAGAGCGCTCTTGCCTTCATTATTAAGGAGAGAGGCGATCCCAAAATAGTGCAGCAGGGAAGCATTGTCAGGCACCCTCTGTTCTGGAGACCCAGGGTCTTTGTTGACCTTGCCAATGTGACCTTCAAGGTGGGACTTGAGAAACTGAAGGCGGAGTCTCCCAACTTTGCAAGGTTCCTGGAAAAACGAGCGAGCCTTTCGAAAACCAAAGCCTTGGTGGAAGTGGTGAAGCTTCAAGAGCTCCTCATCAAAAGATTTGAAAAGAGGATGGAGAGCTGCCAACTGGACGGGGTCACAATCGGAGATTTCTTGTGCAAGTTCTTCAGGAATCAGCAGGAGGCGGAGGAAGCAAGAGAACTGACCGCCACCTTCATGGACGCCTTCAACGGAGTCATTGAGGAACTGTTCTCATGGAGCGCGTGGGGGGAGCGAGCCAGAGAGTCCTGTCAGGTGAGTTACATGATTTAGTCAAAGTACTATTCTTCCACGCTTTGCGAACAACTCTGGATTCTCGTAGGGACGCAAGCTTTCTGAAGTCTCCCCTGCCGCCGTGCTGTTTCCTTCCTTTCATCGAGCCGGGAGCTGCTCCGCGGCCCTGTTGCAGTTCCTCTTGGAAGAGAACAACCAGAAGCTGCTGCGCTACTGTGACGACGCACGAATCGAGCGGCCTCCGAAGATCTCCCCTGAGCAGCTGACGGAGGACCAGGTGGTCTGCTTCGACGAGAGCGCCCTGCACCTGCTCCTGCTGGCAAGCTCCAAGTACGAGCTGAACGTCGGGGGATCCGGCGAGACAACGTGGGACTTGGACGTCGACGGATTGGAGAGAAGGGTCGTTGAAAGGCAAGGGGGAAAAAAGAGCCTGCGAAGCCAAGCAAATTATTTTATTACAACGATTTATGCCTACCTTTCTATGTCTATATTGATCTGGAGGGTATTTATTTATTTATTTATTTATTTTTGCCAATTGCTTTTACGTTTTTGTGTATACTACGTACTGTAGGTTCCTGGCTGGAAGACCCTTGGTCGACATGGCTTCCGCCCCGAGGTTCAGGTTCCAAAATGACGAGATTCACGTATCCGCTCACCTGGATGAAGTGATCGAGCAGACCAAGCTCCCTGGGGCAATCGTGTATCAGGTGCTGTACCTAACATTAAAGAGAGACCTAGTATATAATGTGTGATGATTATAAAATAGCTATATTTCCCTACACTTTCTTGTTGAAAATGTACGCGGCTTACCGATTTAAAAAAACTAACATCACAGTCAATAAACTAGCAAATATAAAAGTCAATAAACAAGAAAAAGGATTAATGACAATTGTGTGTCACTATTTTCTGCAGTTGGAAACGGAGTTGAAAAAGACAGTGGACGTCTGCGAACTTCTGGACATGGCGAGGACTCTTCGCGACTTCTTGATGAAGACAGGAGGGAGGAAAGATGAAGAGCTGCTCTCCAAATTGGCCAGACTGAGGCTTAAACCTGCCTGTGGAAAGAAAACCCTTGGAAGGGTAAGTCTCAAGTTCACAAAAAAAGTGCACTTGGCCGTATTGTTGCAGACACCGACATGGCACCTACCCACCCACATCTTTTTGCACAGATGACACTCTGCCACCTGGACGACCTGGTCAGATGGCTGAGTCTTACGCGCGCTCGCCACCTGGTCCGCAACCGCCAGGACGCCTTCGCCACCCTCCCGGCGGAGAGGCGCCAGGAGCTCCCCGTGTCGGCGGCCAAGGCGGGGGTGTCGGCGCTGCTGAAGGCGACGCGGCCGGAGGAGGCGATGGCGGCGCTGCACGACTTCATCGAGCGACGGGTGGCGGCCACCTCCGACGGAGGAGAGCCGATGCTGGCGCCGCAGGGCAAGCTTCGGGACTACCTCTGCTACCACGTGTTCGAGGAAGGAAAGGAGGAGCTGGCCCAGAGGTTGCAGGAGCTGCTCCCGGAGGAGATTCGCATCGGACAGGCGGTGGAGCTCTTCGTCGCCATGGCGAGGAAGGACTTGGAGTGATTTGTGAAGCGCGGCTCAAAGAAGCAACGTCGCATCTGTTGGTACATATAAAGTATGTTTTTGATATTTAAAGTATTTCGTCACGACATGCCAAGTAGTACAGTACCCCGATGATATGAAGATAATTACTTAACGTTCCTTACCTCCGAGATCTATGAAAATTGTTTGCGCAAAGTGCTCAGGAGAAATGCAATTTATGTGACCTTGGTATCTTAGTCCTACATTGTAGTACTAGTTTGCTTAAGAGAGCTTGCTTGCTGTTACCACCGGAACGCCGCCCTATGGACCAAGGAAAGGTCAACCAGCCTAGGGACTATCTAGATGACTAAGCTGGAGACTACCTAAGCCTGGAAGGGAAGGAACAGAGGGGAAAAGAAGCAGATTGATCCGAGAACTGGACTTACAGTATAAAGAAGCAGCAGCATTAAGTTCCCCTAGAAGTAAAGTATTTCTCTTTCTACATTACATCTAACGACTAAGGCTTGGCACCCAAATCCCAGGCAAAGACTCCAGGCGCCTGATCAAATCGTCAACCATGTCCGATGAGCTGTTTGTTTGTTTGTTTGTTTGACTCCCGGACCTACTCTCGGATTTTGTCCCGGAGGGTCCTTAGCCCATTCCCTCCGTGGGGATTTGGGAGGAGTAGCTGGATTTCTCCCTCCAAAGCCTGCAGAGGAGGTCACAAGGAACTTGGCAATGCTAGGCACAATTAACTTGCAGTTTGCAGCCCACTCACCTATTTCAGATCTGGATACTCTGCTGGCCAACAGCACCTGGCAGCCCTGAACGGTCACCCATCCAAGCACTAACCAGGCTCAATGTTGCTTAACTTCAGTGATCTAACGGGAACTGGTGTTTCAACACGACC
>JAAUYM010019924.1_pt1 | contig 17423 bp, 18 predicted proteins | sample 7278001 | NCBI WGS metagenome assembly JAAUYM01 (sample SAMN14350224, study PRJNA611818) | marine sediment metagenome | isolation source: surface marine sediment (1.8m) | place: French Polynesia: Moorea | collected 2018-08
CGTGACGACACCCTGCTAGGATGGGTGAGTTTGCCTGCCGTTGTCGTTACGTTATGAGACAGAGAGAGAGAGAGAGAGAGAGAGGGTAAAGGGGGTGAGGGGTGGGATGTCGTACTCCTGCTGATTTTCACTCCTGCATCATCTGTGCGTCTTTAATCACGTCTTTGCTCGGCCGGAGGCTGTTGGTCAACAGCTCCCGGGGGGAGAGAAAAGAAAAACGGGTTGGTGGTTTCCAATTTCTCAAAAAGGAAGGGAGGGGGGGGTGAAGGAGAAGAGTAATAATGTTTTGGGGCAGCACAGTGCGTACTGGTGTTGTAGTTACGTACTCCTCTCACACATGGTGAGCGGGCGTGCTTTTTGCGATTTCATAAAGCTCTTTTTTTCCGGAGTGTCGAAAAACCGCACAACTGGCCATTTCGAAAAAAAAAACACAAATAAAAAAAAACCGGACGGCCGAAGGACTCAATATTATATTTGGGAGGACAGGGCAGCAGGAGCACCCCATTGCTCTCCGCCTCTCCGAGCTGGTAACAACGAGGAAGAGAGAGAGAAAGGGGCAGAACAGAATTTGATCTCTTTGGTGCATTGAACTCTGGGCAGCGAGAGGAAGCACAAACACCGTAGGTAAGAGATTTTGCCGTATACATTTCTTTTTGTTCTCTTCTCAATTCTCGGGTAAATTTGGTGAGATTTGGCACAGCTACACTTTTATAGATGGTGCACCATAATGAGAAGAAAAACTTAAAAACGATGTACTAGTAATCACATATGGCGCGTGACTCACAGTCCGGAAAAGCCAAGTCCTCCTTTCTTCTCGGCAACAAGAACAAAAGAGAGTATATGTGACCTCCATTCACCCACTCCGTGACTCTCATATAAAAAGCGGGGGCAAAACACCATCTGTTGTACATACTGTACGCTCGTACTACATACTATATACGTAGTAGGTAGTGCACACAGCGCCTCCCTCTGATCAGTCTTTCCATCTTTTTGCAGTCTGCGTTCTCCTGCTCTCCTCGGAGGATGCCCTGCAGGACCGCCGCCGCTCTCCCGCTCCCCGCGTCCTCCGAGGGCGGGGTCGAGGGCGAGCGGGAGGAGGAGGAGGAGGTTACCAAGTCTGCTGGTGATCTGGACAAGGCAGCGTCGCCTTCGTCGTCGTCATGCAACCACACAGAAGTGAAGAGCGTCGTCATCATTGGTGAGAAGGATTTAGCGTGCAAAAATTATAATTCTGCCACCATGTTATGGGAAATCAAGTGCAGTTAAAAAAAAAAAGCACTTGGAATTTTTTCCCCTTACATTTCCGCAGGCAACGGCCCGTCCGGCATCTCGCTGTCTTTCATGCTGTCGGGCAACGCGCCCTACTACCTCGGGGGCGCCTCCGACGAGTTCCTGCACAAGCGGCTGTCGGCCAACCCGGGGAAGACCATCCTGCAGCAGGACCTGGAGGAGCTTGCCACGGTGCGGGGGCAAGGGAGGGAGAGCGCAAGCGCAAATGCGAAAATGGGGGGAAAATCGATAGTAATCATTAATTCACGAGATCCCTTCAGATCGTACAAAAGGTAATTCACCGGGAAAGGGCAGAGGGGGGGGGCCGGGAATTGTGGTTTAAGGGCAAACTCCGCTTTAAGGAGGGGCAATCTCTGTGTACACACTACGTACTGCTATTTGGACGTACCTACGTATGTTCAGTACACGATGCTGGAAACAATCATTGGAAGAAAAAAAAAAAAAGATTAGAGTCGACATTTCTCGTTGCAGGGGTGCGAGGGACGGTCCAGCAACCCGGTGTCGGTGTTCTTTGATCTGCTGAACCACCCGGACGCGGACACCGGCCAGGAGAAGCCCTCCCTGCTGGAGTGGCGCGCCCGGACGGACCTCCGGGTGGACCACGTGGTGCTGGGCAAGGGTCGCCCCGGCGGCTGCTGGGACTCCCTCGAGGGAGACGTGCAGACGGTCAGCCTTGGCAGCTGGATGGAGCTGCCGAACCTGAAGCTGGGCGAGGTGGGGACCTGCAGGGCCAACTGCAGGTCCACCAACAGGGTCAACGTGTCCCACGTGGCAAAGTACTACAGGGAGTACGTGGAGAGGCTGGGGCTGGCCGGCAACTTTGTCAACGAGGCCGTGGTCACCTCGGTCAGGGAGGTAAAGGATCTGGACTGCCTGGGGAAGGAGGGGGAGGAGGAGGAAGTGGGGGAGGAGGCCAAGACAAAGTCACTAGGAGCACCGCAGATCAGAATCGTCCACTCGACGCCTAATTTTAAGGATGATGACAACGAGCATACGAGGAACAGGCACGAGAGCGAGGCCTCCTCCTCGTCCTCCTCCTCCTCCTCCGCCTGCTCCACCATCTGCTCGGAGGAAAATGCCATGTTCAAGAATGACTGCCTCTTCTTGGGGGAAGAAAGCAACAGCAGCAACGGCAGCAGCGGCGACGTCTGCTCCTGCTCTTCCCCGAGCGTCGAAGACGAAGACGAGGAGGAAGGGTACTCCTCCACCTCGTCAGGGCGGCCCTTTTCGGCCACTGCCAGCGACTCCTCCTTTTCCTCCGGAGGGGCCGCCATGGTGCCTTCATCGTCGAGCAGCAGCGGCAGCAGTGGAAACGGCGTCGTGGCGCCGGCGCCAGCGTCGCACAGGAGGAGGAACTCCTTGGGAAACCTCGGGGCGCAGCTGCAGCTGCGCCAGTACCAGCGCCACTACGGCCTGTACTCGCAGGTGCACCTCTTCGACGAGAGTTCAGCCCGCGACGGCCAGATGGAGGAGCTGGCGAGCGACGCCGCCCTCTTCCCGGCGACCTGGGACGCCATCGTCAACCCGCAGCTCTTCTGCGGGGTCCTGGGCGGCTGCAGGACCCGCACCTCCTCCTGGTCGGTCTCGTCCTGCGCCGGCGCGGCCGCAAACGGAGGCGCCAGGTCCGCCGCCTCCACCCAGAGCAGGTGCCCCGTGTCCCAGTGCTTCCCCGGGTCCGAGAAGCTCTTCGAAGTCCGCGGGTACCGTGCGGAGGCCGCCGGCGGTGACGGCGGGGGCAAGGCGGAGACCAAGGAATTCCGCTACCTGGCCAAGAACGTAGTGCTGGCCACCGGCAGCTACGACCTCCCGAACAGGGTCCGCCTGCCGGGGGAGGACCTGGACTTCGTGGTGCACTCGCTGGCGGAGCTGGAGGACAGGTTGAGGACGAGGGCGTCCGACGACCCAGTCGTGGTCGTCGGGGCGGGACTCTCGGCCGCCGACGCCGTCGTCATGCTGCGGGGAGCAAAGGTCAAGATCAGGTAAGGCAATAATTAAATCCAAATTCGGGAGATGCGGTCGAGGAGGAAAAAGTTATATAGGATTTTGCGTGTGATCCGCTGTCTCCTTATAAAAAAAAATCATCATGCTAGTAAGCTATCAGTTATACCACTAAAAAACGTCAATTTTGGCGAGTCGTATCTACAAAGTCGTTGTCGAACTTTCTAAAATTGTATAGTTGGAAGGTCTGGTAGATCACGCAATCATCTTTTATATGTATATATGTACAGTACTGTATATTTCCTTTTTAAACGTTAAAACGCAGGCACGCCTTTCGACGCAGCGTGGACGACCCATCCATGATCTTCAAGGTGCTCCCCAAGACTCTCTATCCGGAGTATCAGGAGGTCTACCGGCTGATGTGCGAGGACAAGCGCGACCCGCGGTACCTCCCGCTGCCGGAGCACAACCTGGTGCAGATCCTGCCCTCCCGGGTGGCCGTGTTCGAGGGCCGCTCCGGAGGAGGGGCCGCCGCCAGGACCAGTGTCAGGCTGTCGGTCCTGGCCATCCTCATCGGGTCGTCGCCGGACCTGCGCTTCCTGGAGCCCAAGCTGCGCGACAATCTCGGGGTGGTAAAGGGCGGCGGAGGCGGCGCGGGCAAGCGCATGGCGGTGCCCCTGGGCAGAAACAACCCGGTGGACATCGACCTGTTCACCAACGAGGCCGTGGACACGCCCGGCATCTACGCCATGGGCCCGCTGGTCGGGGACAACTTTGTCCGGTTCCTGCTGGGGGGCGCGCTCGCCATCACCAGGGACATCATCAAGAAGGAGAGGAAGGAAGAGGGGGAGAAAGAAACGACGGAGCCTTGAGAGAGGGAGATCAATTTCCACTGCAAACTCGGATACTCTGAGCATTCTACGTCGCTGCATAAGTCCAGTATTTATCTTTAAAAAAAAATAATGAATATCACTCATCCGAAGGCATCCTGCTTTCTGCGTAGGATGTTCCTTTCGGATGCCGCCCTTTACATTTATGAGCACAACTGTGTACTATGTACGTACTACTTTGTAATTTCATGATGATGATTTATTCTCCATTTTTTTTTGTTACGGTGAAGAAGCCTTCACGATATTTTTATTAGCAATACGAACAACAGGATGATGACTATCACAGCCAGAATCACAATGCATTTCATTTTGCGGTTCTTGCGCTGGTGCTGCTCCGCCTTCTTCAGCTCCCGAACCCCGGACTCAACCTTCATCTGAGTATTTTCGATGTTGCAGTCGATCCTGTCGACGACCTCGCCCTGTGGATGGGAGGGGTGGGGGATCAAGTCGCTACAATTATTGGAAACAACAAAACCCAAACTTTTCTCACCTGTTCCGTTACCATCCTGGCCAGATCCTGGAATATGGCGTTCAGGTCCGCGATGGACCGGACGACCTTGTTGATGTCCTTCTCTCTCTGCTGGAGCGCCCTCGACGTCTCCTCCAGCTGGACCAGCTCTTGGGTGCTGATCCTCCCGTTGGTGGCGGAGGCCTCTCCCAGGAGCCCGACGGGATCCTCCTCCGGCTCGACAAAGTCGTGGAAGTACCGCTGAGTCTTGGTCTCCCTCGCCTTGACTCCTGTATATTGTAATCGGGTCACACACACTTACAGAAAAAAAAGAGTTGCACGCGAGCGTCATGATGATCACTCTCACGTTTCAAGTGTAGCGTCTGCGCGCTCCCGAATCTCTCCATGATTTCCTTGAGCCTCTCCGTCAACGCCCTGGCCATGTTGCCCGCCAGCCGGGCCTCCAGGCCCCCCCTGAGCGCGGCCGCGGCCGCCGTCATCCTGCCCAGCTCCGAGTGGGCCTCCCTCACACCCCTCTGCACCTCCCTGGTCATCGCGTCCGCCTCCCCCTCCTCCGCCTCCACCTCGTCGAACAGCGGCCTCTCCGTCCGCTGCCTCAGCAGGGTCTCCAGACCCTCCACCGACGCCGACAGCCTGTCCAGGTCCAGGGACAGCGACTCCGCCCTCCGTGCGTAGAGGGGCGGAGAGAAGGAGGAAGAGGAGTTGAGGCCACCTCTCCCTCCGCCTCCACCAGCTTCGCCGGCCTCTTCGTCCTCATCGTGGTCAGAGAGCAGCCTCACCCGGTCTTCTCCGCCCTCTCCAACGTGGAAGCGGAACTGAGGGAAAAAAAAAAGAAAAAAAAAGGAAGGGACTTAGGTAAAGACTTGAACGGACCGCACTTGATTCCAGCCGGCACCTTCTCTCTCTTGAACCTCCTCTTCTGGACCGCGTTGTTGCGGAACAGCTGGAACTCCTTGTTGAGCGAGCGCACGTTCAGCCTCCTCCGGGATGACAACGACGACGACGACAGAGGTTGAGCCGAAGGGAACATCATCTTCGCCCCTGGCAGCTACTGCTTGGGCCACTTCGTCGTCGTCGTCGCCGCCGCCCTCTGCTTTAATTCCGCCATCTGGTTGGGTCGGGCTGGTTGGGTTGCCTGATGTTCAATTTGACATTTACTGTTGCTCTGTCTGCCACCGATATGCGACAGCTGTGCAAGAAGGTGGTATTTTTAGCCAGATTTGGAGACTTCAAAAATGTTTAAGATGTTTTTTATGACTCCCACACCTGTTGGGAAGAAGAAGCTTGATTTTGGCAGTGTCTAGGTTAATGGTGCTGTAGATGCACAATAATTTAATCGGGCTTGATCGGTTGGGCCAGAGTTCCATGTCCAACTAGAAAATTTGGTGCATTTTGATAAGAGACAGGTGGCACATGAAAGTGATAAGAAAAGTAAACAAATAACTGTGGAGGAGACCTGGAGAGAGGAGAGCGAACGTCGTCCTCGGCCGCATCGCCTTAGACCAGTTTACCACCGACAGGGATCCGTTTGTAGCCTGGTTTTTTCACCTCAGCAGCCAGCACCACCGCCCCCACCATGTCTGAGCGCAAGGTGCTGAACAAGTACTTCCCCCCGGACTTCGATCCGTCCAAGATCCCGCGGTGCAAGGAGCCGCGCAACAAGACGTTCGTCATCCGCCTGATGGCGCCCTGCAACATGCGGTGCACCACCTGCGGGGAGTACATCTACAAGGGGAGAAAGTTCAACGCCAAGAAGGAGGACGTGGACGACATGAACCATCTCGGACTCAGGATCTACCGCTTCTACATCAAATGCACCGCCTGCCTGTCCGAGATCTGCTTTCGCACGGATCCGGCCAACACGGACTACGTGCTGGAGGCCGGGGCTACCAGGAACTTCGAGGCCCTCGCCAAGGCCGAGAAACAGGCGGAGGAGGAGGAACGGGCCAGGCAGGAGGAGCTGGCGACCAACCCGATGAAGCTGCTGGAGGAGAGGACGGAGGCATCCAAGAACGAGATGGCACGGATGGAGGCACTGGAGGAACTGCAGGAGATGAACAAGAGGGAGGTGAAGGTGGACTACGAAGACATGCTGGCCAAGTACGATCGGATGAGGGAGGCGGAGGCCGCCAGGCAGGAGGAGGAGGACGAGGCGTTCATCAAGAGGGTCTTCGCCAAGGAAGGTGGAGGCGAGAGCGTCAAGCGGATCCTGGACGAGGGCGGAGGCAGCGACAGCGACGAAGAGAGAAAGGCTGTGAAGCAGCCAAAAGTGGAGAAGGCGACAGACCTGCTGAGTGATCAGAAGCCCAAGGCCAAGAAGGAGGTCTGGGAGAAGAGCGTCGGGAGCCTCGAGGCCAAGAAGAAAGGCCTGGGGATCATCGTGAGGAAGAAGCCACAGCAGACGCCCCCCCAGCCCAAGAAGGGAGGTCCTAGCAGTAGTGCAGCGGCAGGATCACCAAAAAAATCAGAGGAGACTAAGGAGGCAAGGCCGGAGAGTAGCAAGCCACCACCGTCCTCGTCCTCATTGGGACTTTTGGGAGCATACAGTGAATCCGACGAGAGCGACTGATTAAGAAAAAAACCCCTAGTGGTACCAATATTGTAACTAAAAAAAAATTGTGTAATACAAGGTTTTAATGAGAAACTCTATGCATATGCCGTTGCACGTATAAACAGTACATAAAAAATAATCATGGGAGTGGATTTCATGAATAGGGCTCCTCTTATTTCTACTCCACACTCTGGTAAAACTTTCGCGGACGGGAAATTAATTTGAGTTGAACTTGTTGAATGTCGTTGCAATGAGACTGCATCATCGCCATTCACCACCACACCATCCTTCCCAACTGAAACCTCGCAACCTCTTTAAGCAATACCACAAAAGTCTCGAACCTGGAAAGGAAACAGCAACTTGACCTGTTTTTTGTATGACCTCTATGTACTCTCTCAACAGACGCATTCTATGAAAAATCTTAAATGTTACATTAAAAGCCGTTAATTTAATGCAACTTTAAGTATCTAGAATGCACAACATCTAAAATGTATAATAAAAAATCTCATGTATTGTACATACATAAATCTCAGATTTACTTCTATGATTGTAGTAAAGTTTAAAGCTCTGACAGTCTTATTCTAAGTTTTGAATACCATGTTGTCAGATATGTTGTACACAACGTAATTAACATTACTGTCAGATTTTTGTATTACGATGTCTTAAATTTTGTCTTAGATTACCATCCTATTTTTTTGTTTTCTTGTTTTCCCTTCCAGTGCGAGTGGCATTCCGTGGCAACACCACGAAGACGAAAACAAAACACAAAACAAAACAAAGGAGTCAGACTGCGTGACCGACTGTCTTGCGAAATAAAATAATGAATTAAGAAGACTTGATTGCTGTATATCACCATCAGTCTTCCTCCTCCCACCACCATGTCGGAAGGCGGAGGCGGCGGTCGCCTCCACTCCATCCCCTTGGACATCCTGGACGACCTGGCGTCCAGATTCATTATCAACGCGCCGGAGGGGGAGAAGGAGGACCTCATCAGGGTCTGTTTCCAGGTAAGAGATGGGGGGGGGGGAAGGAACCCGATCAGTCACGTCCCTTTTGTCTCGTCGGTGCATACCTGACGTGTTTCAGGCGTAATAACGCGTTTAGTACTTTACAATTACTTTACTTTTTTAAACTTTACTTTTTTAGTTAAACACACAACTGCCATTCATGTGGGGACAAAAAAAAAATAAAGTTGACACGTATGGCAGTCAAACTAGACTTATGAACTTGGGTACTAGTAGCTTAATTGGGTAAAAACTGTATTAAATTTAGGATGACGGCTGTCTGGTTGGAGAAAAAGGAGGCGGCATTTACTTTGCACGTACTTTACGATGCGGTACGTAAACCTTCCCAACCAACAACGGTTGTATGAAAAATGAAAGCTCAGCTGGAACATTGCACACGCGTTTTTTTGCACGTTTGGCGCAGATTTGTACTCTATTTAACAAAAATTTTGCATTGGAGCTCAGACGGAAGTTTATTAATAGTGTGTTGTTGGTTGGGTTTGATGGTATATTGTGACTTACGGAGTGAGGTCTCGCCCCTCTGAACATGTCGACATAGGTACACACAAGAGAGATCAATGATGGGGAAACAGGTAATGCACATTTTGCGCATTATTTACAGACATTATGCTCTTTCCGAGATAAGAAGAGAGACAGACAGTGAGAGAGAGAGAGAGAGAGAGAGAGAACAAAGGCAGATGCGACTTGATCTCATTTTGATTTGGGTGGGACGTACAGTTATTACAGTCCATTTCAAATTAGTGGGATTTTCGGATTAGAGGGGAATATTCTCTAGAAGCAATACTTTCATGCAGTGAATTACTCTTTTGAGTAGAGAAATTTCTTAAAATGGTACTTCAGATTAGTGATAAAAAAAATCACCCATCTACGGCACACTTTTTTTCATGATGAACAAGCTCTTGAATAATTTCATCCAAAGTGTCAAAGTACTGTGATATGTGAAGTGTACGTATTGTACGAGTGTATCGTGAGTGTGGAAAAGTATACTGTAACCTCATGTGAAGCATTAAAAGACTCACATTGCATATATGAAAAAATATACATAGAATTCTGACTTGGAAAAATAGGGACTCCGGTTTAGAGCAAATTCGGATTAGAGGGATTTTTTTCTTGGCTCCCAGGGAGTCCTGCTAATCTGAAGTGGACTGTACAGTACATAATGTACACTAGGAGAATTAAATTATTTTCTCGGCCTTTCCTTGTTGCCATGCCTGCGTGACTGACTGAGAAATTGTCGTCCGTGTAACCTCACCAACCCCACACCCCACCCCCTCCCCTTACCTTTTTTCCCTTCCCGCTTCCGATCTGCGAGGAGGATTTTCGCAAAGGCCCATCCAGATGATTCCGGGTTCTCGCCTGTTCCAAGATAAGATAAAAAAAAAAGGGATGTGCCGGCGTGTCCTCCCGAGACAAGTTCAAGGTTCAAACATTCTTCACGAGACCTCGGCGGGGCCTACTGTCTTCCAAGATGGCAACGACGACGACGACGCTGACGATGACCACGGCGCTTCTGTTGCTCGCCTCTCTCGCTCCTCTGGCGAGCGGGTTCGTCCACTCCAACCTGCATCTGGCGTCGAGGGATCAGGGCGAGGAGTCTGGTGAATCGGGCGACCTCACGGGCAAACTGTGCAACTACACCGAGCTTCGGGCGCACCCGGAGAGGTGCGACGCCTTCCTGCAGTGCAGCCCACCGCTGGAGTACGAAATGCCCTGTCCGGAGGGGCTCTGGTTTGGGGAGAAGAAGCAGTTCTGCGACTATCCGGAAGCAGTCAAGTGTGAGGCGAAGGCGCCGGAAGAGACGACCACAACTACCACTAATACAACCGCGACTACCAGTACAACTACTACAACTACCACAACCACGACTACCACAACCACTACAACCACGACTACAACCACAACAACTACTACAACTACCACTACAACTACAACTACTACCACAACCACAACTACAACTACCACTACAACCACAACTACCACTACAACCACAACCACTACAACAACCACAACTACAACAACAACCACTACAACTACCACCACTACAACCACCACAACAACCACTACAACCACCACCACCACCACAACAACAACACCAACGACAACGACGACAACAACAACAACAACAACAACTACTACTACTACCACCACTACAACTACCACCACTACAACCACAACAACAACCACTACAACCACCACCACTACAACTACCACCACAACCACGACTACAACGACAACCACAACTACTACAACCACAACTACAACTACGACTATAAATACAACTACGACTACAACCACAACCACAACCACAACCACAACAACAACCACAACAACAACCACAACCACAACCACAACCACAACTACAACTACTACCACTACCGAGGATATTTGTGATTACGATTCGTACTGCCAAGAGGAGGGCAACTTTCCCAACCCGGACGACTCCACCAACTCCAGCTTTATTACCTGCGTAAGCGACGGAAGCGGGGGCTTCTGCGGGTACGTGCAGCAGTGCCCGGACGATCTCTTCTTCTACGAGGAGGTTGGCGACTGCTGGTACCAGTGCGTGGAGGACAGAGATGGCCTCTGCACCCCGCAGAACACGGACGCCTGCGACCCCTGGACCGGGGAGTGCTACTCCCTCAAGTGGGCGGAGGAAGACTGCGCCTACTTCTCCTACTGCTACCGGAACGACGACTTCTGGCCGGAGGAGTACCGGGTGTGCACGGAGAAGTGTCCGCTGGTGCCGGCAGCGGAGGGGGAGGAGGAGGAGGACGACGAGCAGTGGGTGTTCAGCGAGAGCGAGGCGCGCTGCGTCCAGCCGGACCCGTCGGAGAACTGCCCGCAGAACGCGGTCGTCCTGCTGCCCTTCCTCGTGCAGGGCGAAGATATCTGGCAAGAAAAGTTCTTAGAGAGATGAGCGGTATCAGTCTTAGTATTTTGTAGTTGAGATTCTCGTGATGTGCGTAATTGTACATATGTATGTACATGTACTAGTACCGTACATATCGAATAAATACTAGTTCCTAGCACTTTTCATGCTTGGACCACCGGCGGCGCCGTCAATTTCTAAATTTTGTTATCTCAAAATACTTGTACTATGTTTCCCGCGTTTCTCTTGGTTGGTATAGATCGAGCTCGCCCACTGGTTCTTCCTGGACGAGTATGTGTCGGACCGGTCCAACAGCGTGCAGTCTTGCACCATCCGCGAGTTCGCCGAGCACGTGTTCAGGCACGTGGCCTTCCTCCGCGGGTACGCCGACGGGGTCGATCAGATCCTGGACGACTGGAAGGCCTACAAGATGTCCGTGCCCACCTTCGGGGCTATCATCATCAACGAGGATCTCACCAAGGTGGGGGGTCGGTCAAGACTTCTGTTAACGCAGCCCGAAGAGTTTCCGTCTTCTGTGCAGGTGTTGCTGGTTCAGGGCTTCTGGACCAAGACCTCCTGGGGCTTCCCCAAGGGCAAGGTGAATGAGGACGAGGCCCCGCACGCCTGCGCCGCGCGGGAGGTGCTGGAGGAGACCGGCTTCGACATCTCCACCCGCATGGACCCGGACCAGTTTCTGGAGGCCGTCATACAGGACCAGAAGGTCTGCCTGTACCTGGTGCCCGGGGTCCCGGAAAAGACCAGGTTCCAGCCTAGGACCAAGAACGAGATCAGGGACATCAGGTGGTTCGGCGTGGCCGACCTGCCGGCCAACAAGAAGGAGGCGGCCAACAGGCCCGGGGGACTCTCGGCAAATTCACTCTTCATGGTCATGCCGTTCGTCAAGTCAGTAAATCAACCCTTTCCCTGTTTTTTTTCCCCGATTTTTTAAGCAGGTTTTTCTTGTTATGTTTTTTTCATATTTTCCATGTAGAAGCCTGAGGAAATGGATCGGAGCATGTGAGAAAGGGACGATCCCCTTCCACCCTGGACTGGCCAACTACAAGGCCGGTCAGCCAAAGCAGCAGCAGCAGCAGCAGCAGCAGCAGCAGCAGGCCCAAAGGGCCACCAGTGTAAAAGACGCGGTAGCAAGCGCCAAGGGCAACAGCAAGAAGAGGACCAGAAAGAATTCAAAGACTGTCCAAGGTAAGAAGTTTTTGGAGAGAGAGAGAGAAAATAAACTTTCGTTCTTGTTGATTTGCTATCTTCTACTTTAGACGAGAAAACAAGTGCTGCTAAAGCAGAAACCTTGGGCCCGCACAGCCCCGCGGTGTCCGCGGGCGTCTCGGGCCCCCCAAAGGTCTGGTCGAACTTTAAGTTCAAGAAGAAGGACATCTTCGACGCCATGTCGTCAACTCCCGGGTGGATATGAATCAAGAGAAAGAGAGGACAAAAAACTGGTATATATTTTTTTTCAAGCTGATTATGTACACTTGATGTATGGTACAAAGAGGTAGCATGTTATTTTTCTAGCAACTCGCTCTCTTTTTTATCCGAAAGAGAAAAATTTTACTGCGCTCCGCAGTGCTTGTGGAGTATTGAAAAGTGTGCATAAGGCGAATGAAGCCGCGTTGCTCTGATATGTGAGCAAAAAAAAAACCTCAATAGAATAAACAGATTCGAATACCCAACTATATTCTAATTTTCTTTTCTCCTGGAGCCATTACAACAGCTAAACAATATCAAAAGACTTTGAGAGGAGCAAAAAATTTCATGAAACAACTTAGATTACCTTGGCATCCTTGAGTGCCTTCTTGATCTCCGCCTTGGAGAAGACGTGCGGCCCGGTACCGCGCTCGATCTTGGCGATCTCCACGTTCTCCTCGCTGAGGCAGTCGGCGGACACGCTCTTCATGACCTGCAGGCAGAGGGCGACGGCCTCGCCGACGGTCAGGTCCCTGCGGTAGCCGGCCGCCAGGTCCTTGGAGGCCACCTCCGCCCCGGCCCCGATGGCCACCGCGTCCGTGGCGTCCTCGCTGCCGGACGGGGTCAGCAGGAACAGCTTCATGGCCCCGGTGCCGGGGTCGGACGGAGAGGGAGGAGAGGAGGAGGAGGAGGAGGAAGGGGGAATCTTGCCGGGCAGCTTCCCCTTCTTTTCCACCCGTTTGGGCGACGCCGACGACAGCTTGTGCTTCTGGTCGTCCACCTTGTCGTCGTCCTCACCGGCGTCCACGCCGGCGAAGAGCAGAGACACGCCAAAGGGCCTGGAGAGAGTTTCTTAAAACCTCCATTCGTAAAACTGTCCCCACTAGCAGCATAAAGTGGTAAAAAAGAAAAATAATCATACTGAAAGCTATATAGCCTCAAGATTGTAAGAATCATACTAGCTACAAAGTTTTCTACAAAGTTACATAGTTTCTTTACTTTTACGAATTTTTCTTTTTTTTTTTTTCAAGAAATTCTCCCCTGGTGTATACGCGCTCCCTGTCGCTAATGTCCGGGTCGGCGTAGCTGTTGGCCAGCTCCCCGACGACCTGCGCCAGGGAGCGGATGCCGATGGTCTCGTCGTAGGTGAACCTGTGGTTGAGGGCCTCGCTGCGGGCGTGCTCCACCAGGATCTGGGCGTCCGAGACGATGCCCGAGTAGACGCAGATGGCGTGGTCCTCGATCAGCTGCACCTTGTCCAGGCTGCGGAACTCCAGCAGGGACGAGTTCTTGGAGCGCTCCGTGACGAAGACGACGGCGGACTCCGTCTTGACCCCGAGGGCGGTGGAGCCCTTGTTGGTGGCCGCGTGCGCGTACTCGATCTGCAGCAGGCCGCCCTGCGGGGAGAACACGTGCGTGCTCACGTCGTACACGCTGAACTGGGAGAACATCTCGAAAAATATCCGTCAACTGCTGCTGTGCTTTTTTTTCCTTCTTCTTTCTCTTTTAGCCGACTAATTCATTCCCATATTTTGTTGCGTTCGCCAAATTTTTGCATTTAATGCACTAGCGCCATCTGACATTCACAGAGTTTCCTATCATACTATATTCTATTCCTATTCTATATTCATGGTCCACATATGGTGTCCAAGAGTAGATGACTCTTGGAAGTCACCCACCATGAGTTGTAAATAACATTTGCTACAAACCTATGGTTCTCAACTTTTTTTCACATAATTCTTTATTGTTGAACAACATAATCTTTAAGGTACACAAAGGTCATACACACATAGCCGTGGCCAAGCAGTAGCCTAGCAAAAGTGCCTCTTCAACTACCGTGGCCCAGGATAAATGGAATTCCATTTACACTTATCGTGGCCGGCACCAAGCGGTCTGCTGCCTGCGCAGAGAGGCTGCGCAGTGCGCACTCGTTTTGGGTACTTTCCAGATTCCAGCTGTTGCTTCACTTCGGGTGGGGTGGGGGTGGCAAATTCGCCAATCACGTTTACCCGAGTTGAACAAACGAGTTGTCAACTTGTCAACCATGGGGAGCGGCGCCAGCATTCCTTCGGAGGAGCAGCTTAAGGATTGCAAGGCAAGTAGCGCGGCTGTGTGTGTGTGTGTGTGGGATGGGGGTAGTGGGTAGCACATAGTTTTAGTCCCCAATTCTATTTTTTTCCCCACACATCGCCTTGTCCAGGTCCTTGTCGTCGGTGGCGGCTACGGCGGCGCCCGCTGCGCCGCGGAACTCAAGAAGTTGGGCATCCCCTTCGTCATCGTCGACCCAAAGACCTTCTTCTACCACAACATCGGGGCCCTCAGGGCGGCTGTCTTTCCAGGTTGTTAACTAATTAATTATTAATTTGCTAACATTAACATGTTGCTATGTGCTTTTTACTAGAATACTCCAAGGTGACCGCCATCCCCCTCAAGGACAGCTTCGGCGATGCCTTCAAGCAGGGCTCCGTGGTGTCGGTGGACCTGAAGGCTAAGAAGGCTACCTTGGACAACGGGTCCGTCGTGCAGTTCTCCCACCTGGTCCTGGCCACCGGCAGCACCGGCGTCTACCCGGCCAGGACGGAGGCCAAGACGCTGGAGGAGCTGGAGAAGAAGAACGGAGACGTGGCCGAGGACATGGAGAGATCCTCCTCCGTCGTCGTCATCGGCGGGGGAGCCGTGGGCATCGAGCTAGCCGGGGAGATACTGGACAGGTTCCCAGACAAGAAAATCACCATCGTCAACTCGGGCGATAAGCTCCTGTCCAACGTGCACCTGGGGGAGAAGCTGCAGGACAACGCCAAGAGCGCCCTGGAGGCCAAGGGGGTCGTGGTCAAGTGCGGTAAGAAGAAGAAAACCTCTCTCATCAAGGAAGAAAAGAGAGAGAGAGAGAGAGAGAGAAAAAAAAAACGTTTCTCTGCGACAGATGAAAGGGTCACAAACATGGACGCCCTCACCTTCGACAAGTACGTGAAGCAGGAGGTCAAGACAGATAAGGTACACACCATAGGTACATTCTTTTATCGCCATGCCAGGGGAGGAGGGTTCATTCCTCCCTCTCGTAGGGCATATACGAGGCAGACATGGTGTTCAAGTGCGTTGGGCTGAGGCCCAACACCAAGGAGCTCAAGGACATCCTAGGTAGGTGCTTGGATTTCTAACTTCAATGGGGGGAAAAAAGCAAAAAAAACATAATAATAATAACTTTGCACGCACTGATGGAAAGACAAATTTCACACCCAAACCGTTGCAGTGGTGCCACTGAACGGCTCATCCGTCGTCACCTTGTCGACGTTGTTGGCGGTCTCCTCGTTGGCCTGCGCCCTGAAGGTGGAGAGGGCGACGTTGGGGTCAGACGGAGGCGGTGGCGGCGGCAGCGGCGGTGACGGAGGGGGAGGGAGGGGAGGGCGGGTGGCCGCGGCCGGGGAGGTGAAGTCCGGCAGCAGCGGCGGCGGCGTGCCGGTGCCAGCCCTTGCGGCCTCCGGGGCTAGGTGGAGGCTGGAGGGCAGCGAGAGGGGCATCATGCTCAGGTAGTTGTCGCCGGCCCCCCTCTTCATCTTCCTCCTGCCCCCTGTGGCACCGCCGCCGCCGCCGCCCGGAGACCTCGAGAGCGACCTCCTCCTGGTCTCCATCCCCGTCCCCCTCCTTCGCAGGGAGCCGGTGTCCGGAGGGGTGGGGAACGGCTGCTGCCCCAGCTGCGGCGTGTCCTTGGCCTTCCCTGCCTCCCGGTCCAACCTCTCTGCCAGCTGCCTCCGCGTCCTGAGCGACGGCCGCCTCCTCACGGTGGCCAACAGGCTCCTCCCCCTCCTCGTCCTCGCCCTCCTCCTGCTGCTCGCCTTCTCCGGGGTGAGCCTGGTCCTGATCCTGCCGAGGACGGCGGCGGCGGAGGAGGAGGCGGGGGAGGAGGCCACCGACTCGATGTGGATGTCGTCCAGGTTCTTGGCCTTGCGCAGGCGGCGCGAGTAGCGGCGCAGCAGACCGAGGAAGGCGGCGTCGAGGACGAACAGCGCAGAGTACAGGACCAGGTGGCGGAACGGACCGGAGGAGAAGGAGAGCACCCCGTCCTGCTGCTGTCGCTGCTGCTGCTCCTGCTGCTGCTGCTGCTGCTGCTGTATGGCGATCCCGACGGTCCAGGTGAGGTGAGCGGCGACCAGGGCGGAGAGTGCCAGCAGCAGGGCCAGCTGGATCCAGAGCCAGGGGGCGATAAGTCGGACCCTGTTGAGGTGGACCCCGATCAGCATGGGTACGGTGGCCAGCAGCTGCGCCAGGGCCACCGCCAGCCAGGCCACCTCCGCGGCGTCCCCCAGCCAGTAGTGGTGGTCCAGGGGGCCCTTCCACCAGTCCATCCTGGCGGCCGCCACGAGGAGGCAGCGCGCGGGCAGGGATGCGTACACCGACAGCAGCACCAGGCTGCGGAAGACGGAGATCGAGTAGGGGAAGGAGGAGGCGGGGGAGGAAGACATTCTTATGTATTTTTTTTGTTTGTAGTAGTAGATGATGTTGCAGATTTAATCGCCTCTCTCCGTCTCCAGCAGGGATGCCAGTTTGGCTTTTTTTTTAACCAAATTGGAGAAATGTGGTGTTTTCTTCTTCTTCGATTTGTTAATGAAATTGGGGCAAAAATCGAAAAGGAGCCTAAAAATCGGGCCTTTTTGATATTTTCTTTAACATTTATTATTTACCAAGTGGGTTTTGGACTATTGTCTGGACTTTTTTTACTTGGCAACCCTGATTTGTGAGCTTGGTTTCCCGTAAAATTATTACAGTATTATTATTTGAAAATATTTTATTAATAAATGGTAGGGAAGACTTTTGCAGCTCGCAATCGAAAAGTTTCAGAACGTATTTTAATACTTGTACAGTATAAGATACTACAGTAATTGCAGTCTCATAGTTTTTTGTAATATCACTGGTACAGTCAAGTCTCAATATAACGAATCTCAATATAACAATAAGTCTCAATATAACAATA
>JAAUYM010114340.1_pt1 | contig 17392 bp, 20 predicted proteins | sample 7278001 | NCBI WGS metagenome assembly JAAUYM01 (sample SAMN14350224, study PRJNA611818) | marine sediment metagenome | isolation source: surface marine sediment (1.8m) | place: French Polynesia: Moorea | collected 2018-08
TACAGTGCTCCACGCTTAATTGTGCCACGGTTAATAGTGCAACTCACTTAATTGTGCAATATTTTGGAGTCCCATTTTGAGATTTTACTTCATAAATCTCCTCGCTTTATTGTGCACCTCACTTTACTGTGCAATTTTCCCCTGGCCCACCATTGCACTATTAACCGTGGACTACTGTAATATTAATTATTGCTCAGGGACACTGACAATGTACTCCAGAATATCCTTGCATTGCTATACTTTTAGATAGTCTGACTTTTCAGCATTACAGCATTACAGGAACAATGTCTTGCTGCAAGTCTTTCGGCGTCGTTTGGACAGTCTGTCGCTGTTCAACCTTACCAGGTATAATAAAGCGCACTATCCGTAGTGTTGGGTAAAGCTGATTTTATTCTGGACATGAACATATTTCTAATCTACTGTCTTGTAAATTAACTTGGCCCTTTTTCCCTGGTTCACCACTTGTAGCCCATTTGCTGCTTGATCTTCTGCTTCTGCCTGACCACATCAATGTTCCTGTCCTTCCAGTTGGACTTGCGCAGCTTGATTGGCCTGCTGCCCACGTACTTCCCGTTGATCTCCCGCACAGCCTTGGTAAAGTCCATGGGGTCCTTGAAGCTGACGAATCCGTAGCCCTTCGTCTTGTTGGTCCTTTTGTCCCTGACAACCTTCGCCTTCTGGAAAGACGGGTACCTTCCAAAGGTCCTGGCCAAGACCTCGTCCGTCACGTCGTTGCCCAGGTCGCCGCAGAAGAGCCTGAAGTCGCTGGGGTCCCACTCCTTGAGCGACTCGTCCTCCCACATCTGTCCGCCACCCGTCCTGATCATCCTCCGCTGCCTCTTGGCCTTCTTCAGGGCGTCGTCGCCGATGGTGGCGCTGACGGGAGTGTTCTTGGTGGCCACGGAGACGGGGGTGAAGGCGGGGGGAGCGGGAGGAGCCGGCGCGGGCACCTTAGCGGGAGGAGGGGCCACGGAGGGGGGCTTAGAGGTGGTTGCAGAGGGGGTAGCAGACAAGGGCGAGGGGGTGAGGTTCGTCTTGGACTTCTTCTTCAGCTTCTTCTCCTTCTTGTGCTGCGATTCGTACTTGGCCAGCTTGGCGAAGATGTCCTCGTCGTCGTCCTCCGCCTCTTCCCTTCTTCCTCTTTGGGCGCTGCCTCCCTGCGGAGGAGCAGAGATGACCGCAGGAGCGGCGCTCACGGTGTGCGGCTGCTGCGGCTGCCGCTGCTGCTGCTGCTGCGGCTGCTGCTGCGGCTGCGGAGGAGGATGAGCCGAGGCTCCAAAGGGACCACCGCCCATGGCGCCTCCTATGGCTCCGCCCATTGGGCCGCCCATGGCGCCGCCCATTGCGTTCCTGATGGCGGCCGTTGCGCCCGCCAGCGCTGCGGCGGCCATCCGGTGCTGGGTGCCCCTGATCTCGGCCTCAAACCGGCACATTTCGTCCTCGAACGACATTTTGGCTGACCTTTCCTTTGCGATGTCGGTCAACGTTGGGATCTCGCCACTTTCCACCACTGCTAGTTTGTTGTGTTCTCTCCGAGTCTCTCTCTCTTTCTCGCCTCACCTCACCCACCCCCATTCAGCTGTCGTGGTTGGTTTACCGCAAGAATGCCACTTTGGCTTTTTTGAAAAAGCCAATTTTGCCTCTTTTTTCAACATTTGTGGATTGAAATTGTTAGTAAAAAATGCAATAAAAATGAAAAAATGGGACATTTAGCATTTTTACATTATTTACTTCTGGATTTTGGGACATTCTCTGGCCCTTTTTTCCTGGCAACCCTGTTGCTAGCTGGATGCAATGTTATTGTTTATCTTTAGCTACCATGCATTTCTCATTCTGGCAGTGTCAACTCATCAACCAGCGTCAATCTTATTAACATGCGTAGGTATAAACCGTATGATACCTACCTCGTTGCCTCATCAAGTGTAAACTACTACCTGCCTACCTTTAGGGGCCGAGTAAGCTAAACTTTCAGGCTGAGGAGCTGTCCGTGTATGGACTGAACCACTCTGGGTCCAGGGATTAATTAGCTCCTCAGGCAGATAGAAAAAAAAACACCAGGATGGCCCTCGAAGCCGACAAGGACACTCCAGTGAAGAAAGAGGCGGAAGCCGAGGGCTTGTCCGTGGAGAGTTGGAGCAGCCTCCGGCCCCAGACCTTCATCACCGTGGTCAAGAACGAGCACGACGACGAAATGCCGGCAGTGTCAGTGACCAAGCCGATCCTGAGCCATTCGTCCTCCAAGGTTTCCGTCCTCCGACCTTTGAATCGTAAGTCCTGCTGCGTGGTCCGCCACTGCAGGGGGCCCTACCTCGCCACCACCAGCTTCTTCAGGTTCCCCAACAGGAAGAACGAGGAGCTGCGGAAGACCTGGGCCAGGGTCTGCCGGGCCTCGCCAGAGAGGAACCTGGACAACGCCAAGGTGTGCAGCGGACACTTTGACGAATTCGACTACGACGACAGGATCTGCCTCAACGCGACGAGCAGGAGGCTGCGGAGGGGCACCATCCCGTGGAGGAACATGAGCGAGGATCCGGACGCCAACAGGAGAAGTGAGGAGGAGAGAAAAAGAAGGCGGAGAGAGGAGGAGGAGGCGGCGGCACCGGATCCGACGAGCGACGGCGACGGCGACGGCGACGGCGACGGCGACGGCGACGGCAGTTGGTCAGGAGCCAGATGGGAGAGGCTGCCCCGGCTGGAAAAGAGAGCGGCAGCACCACCAGGATCTCCGCCCACGTCGCACGAAGGTCAAGAGGGTCAGGTCGCGGCCGGTGGTGGCCTTCGCGCCGGAAAGAGCGTGCTAGGCCACCTCGGCCGCGGCCGCCACGAGGAAGAAGTGGGCGAGCTTGAAAAGTGCAGGAGGGAGATTGCGTCTTGGAAGGAGGAAGCCCGAAGATTAAAGGACGACCTCGACAAAATGAGGGAGGCAAAGAGATTGCTCCAAAGGCGGATGCGCCTCCTGCAGCAGAGCCACTGGAGGTTGACGAAGTGGAAGGAGAAGGTGGACCGCAGAGCGGTGGTCTCGGAAGCCAAGAAGATGAAATATGCCAAGGAGGTCCTGCACAACCACACGTGCTGGAGCAGTTCCATGGTCGACGCCTTCCTGGTGAACAAGACCCAGACCAAGTGGTGCGCGGATGATCTCGACCTCGGCATGACGCTCTGGGACATGTCTCCCAAGACCTACAGTTACCTTAGGAGCAAGAGGCTAATGCCTCTTCCAGCAAAGTCGACCTTGAGACGGGAGAAGAGGCGGAGGGGGCTGGAGCTGGAGCTGGAGGAAGGAGTTTCCACCGAAAGACACAGTGGTGCCGCAAGCACCGACATGGATAGTCATCTTCTTATGGCCGGCCGTGAAGACAGCGCTGGCGAAAGTGAGGAAGGGCAAATGAAGTTTGAAGAAGTCTTATGCGCTGACAAGGCTATTGATCAAGATGAGGCCAGCATTCATGCAGCAGTTTTGTGAATTATCACTATGTAGCAACAATCAAAAGTTGTTGATATATGAGTGGAAAAGAAATCCGTTGTGAAAAATGCATTGTCGCAGAGCGCTACGCATTCAGTCTTGTGTAAAGTGACGTCGGCAATCATATTTCCATATTGCCTAGACTCTCAAGGAGTTCATCTCCATCTTGACCTCTTGACCTCTTGACCTCTTCCTCGGCGGTGCTGCTCCAGTCCACGTCCACCTCCTGCCACCCATCTGGACGAGGACGAGGTTCCCGAGGGGTGCTCCTCGACGGCGATGCCGAGGGAGGCTCCCGCCCGCAGCAGTCCCCCCGGAAGCCGGTGGCCTCCCTCACCATCTTGGCGGCCGCCGACAGGTGCGCTGCAGACGCGCCGGCCTCTTCGTGCCTCCACATCCGCCACCAGTCGTGGAGGAACTTCTCCGGGTGGTCGCCCGGCGCTGTCGTCCGGTTGAGCAGGACGCGAAAGTCGTCGCCGCCGTCGCCCACCCTCTCCGCCCTGCTGAGGAAGCGCCGCCCTGCGCCGATGCTCCTATCCACCTCGTAGATCACCTGCTCCAGCAGCAGGATGTCTCTCTTGCTGTCCTCGTGGTGGTGGTGGTGAGATATGTTGACAGTCCACGCCATGCTCAGGTCGAGGTCCTCCGCCTCGTCTCGGACGACAGGGTGCACGTACTTGATCACGTATTGCTCCGTTCGCTTCTGCTTTGTGCGGTCGTCCGTCGTGTCCGCTCCAGCGACTGCCTCGGCGAGGAAGACGTCTGCGTCCTCCGTCTGCCCGCTCTCACCCGACCAGGAACTGGAGTCATTAGCTGTGTCAGCTTCACTGTGTTCATCTCCCTCCGAGCAGCTTTGGTCATGATCAGGCTGAGGTGCGCTCTTCTCGCCTTCCATTTCACAGGTTAAATCGCAACTTTCTACTCCCATATTTTTTTTTTAGCACAGTACAGTATATTGGAAAAGTCATGTCATCTGGAAACAAAAAACATTTATCTTCGTCTTTTTGTATAACCTTTGTGTAGTCTGAGTGCATTCAGCAAGGAGATATATTAAATGATAAATGGAGAGCTATAGATCAGTACAAAATGTTATTTACAACTCATAGCTTTAAGTTGCTATACCTACAAAATGAAACCAACTCTTCTCAGATGTACTTCAATGACTGTAGTAAATTTTAAGGTGCTATAATTTAGATTATCTACGTAGTTGATTTTAAAGTCTTTAAAACGTGTGCTCAGGACATTACACAGAAAGTCCAATAGTATGTACATACTACATACTATTAGTAATCCTATAGTGGTTTTGCCGACCACACGGACGATAACACTTTAGTTAAATTTCTATTAATACACTATTTTTCTTACCTTAAAAGTCTGTTCCAGTTTGCTGTACCAGCTTTTGTTCATAATCAGCAGAATCAGTAAATTCTACGTACAACATACAGTTCTAGAAAAAAAAATTCAAATGTCCTCACGGCTTGACCATTCTTGGCATTCTTGTATTCTTTTAACATCACACTAAAACTGTGATACTTTTGTAACAGGAAAAATGCAAACAGCTCAAGTGTGGGCGGAGGGATAAAGCAGGGGAAAAAAAGGTAATCCTGCTATACATAGATTCCGACCCAGAGGAGCAGGAATAGGGTGCCGAATCCCATGAAGACTGAGGCAATGACCGACAAGAGGATCTCCTTCATCAACTCCCTGGTGAACTTGGTGGACGTGACCTCGTAGACGAAGAACCAGGCCGTGAAGAAGAGTCCGATCGCCAGCAGCACCACCGAGAGGTGTGGATACACCGACGGGTTCACTGGGGAGATGTAGCGCGCGTATCCTTCCAGGTCGAGCTGGTAGATCGGACAAAATTTGGGAAATCGGAACAGCAAAGTGCTGGAAATTCATTTAATTGAAGGAGAAACTCTCCGAATGCAAAGGCAGAAGTATTAGCCCACTCACCATGGTGGCCAATGATGCAGAAGTGGGTGCAGAAATGTCGGAAAGGTGAGAAAAGATCCTGCAAGTAGTTGGTTCCACCACGGAAGAAGCCTCTCCTGTGTGTTGTGGTGGATGATATGATAGCGACAAGCGCACCGGCCACTGCTGCAGCACAACAACGCCTGCTGACGTTGCAAGGCCAGTGGCGACATCTGTGATGCGAACTACAGGTTGTAGTCAAGCTTAACAAGTCATGTCTTTGCATTATGGACTGCTAACCTCCAGTAACTTAGAACTTCCTAAAGTTCATTATGAGTTCAAATAGGGGCACGGAAGTCTCGGACCTAAAAAAGTCCATCTGTTCTGTATGTCTTCTGTACACGCACGATAGCCTAAACGGCAAATTCTTAAAAGAAAAAAAGACTCTTGGGTTTGGTACTGCTTGCGGGAAAACGAGTTAACCTCTGAATAACGCGGACCTCCAGGCCACAAAAGCACTGTACAATCTGCAGGGCTTAGAAAGACAAGACACCTGTACAACTGATCACACTGCAGAAACAAATATATTCAAATACTAATATGAATACTCGAGACGCTAAAATAAAATAAGCAAGATTTTTGTTGTGTATGTTTATTGAATCCCTCGCCATGTGGACATCATTTTTTGATCGAATCTGAAAAGAAAGAGAGAAAATAGCTGGTCAGTCAAACCTTTCACCCACAAAACGCAGCATGTTTTTCATTGAAGACTTCTTTTCAGTGTGACTTGCTTTGTTGTAATACACGGCTAAAATTGTACGGGTCACCACTTTGGGGCCCTTCATACAGAGAGTGATTGATCATCATGTTTTACAAATGCTTTTAGAACACCTCGACTCTACGGCAACATCACACTTACTTGCTCAGTAGGCGGCAGGAGAGATGTGGTTGAGAAGTGACCCAAAATCCACTAGAAAAAAAATATTAAAAACAGTGGTCGTTATTATGCGGGAGCACTAACAAACCAACACAGCGAACTCAAAAAATTTGAATCAGAAGTAGCTGAAGGTAATCACAAAAAGAAGTTTCCCTTCATCTGGAGCAAAAAGGTTTCATCAGAAGCAACGCGCAAAGATGCCAATAAGTGAAAAGACACACACACCCCTTCCCTTCCCTTCAAGACTGACCCATTCTAGTCGAAGAGCCCCATTCCCATGTCGTCGTCGCTCTCCTCCTCGGGCTCCTCCTTCTTCTCCTCCTTCTTGGCAGCGTCGCCGCCCTCTGCCGCTGCGGCTCCTCCGCCGGCCGCTGCGGCGGGCGCAGCTCCGGCCGCCGGCATGGTGGCCAGCTTCTTGGAGCCCTCTTCGATCAGCTCCTGCAGGTTCTTCCCCTTGAGCGACTCGATGACGGTCTTGAGCGCCTCCTCGTCCTCCTCCACGCCCACGGAGCTCAGGATCTCCTTGATGTCCTTGGCGGAGGGGTTCTCGTTGCCGCCGAGGGCGGCCAGCATGTACGCAGCCACGTGACGCATGCTTGAGAGAAGGGGTGGGGGGGAAGAGGGCAAGAAAGGATTAATGCAAACTCACTTGAAGAGGAAAAAAATTCTGTTGACAATTCCACAGATCCCTTGGGTTTATTTCACTCGAGGTTTCAACACCCTTACGCAACGCTTCTTACCAGGAACATTAAATCTCAAATTATCTGTCCAATCTTTAAAAAAAATAGAAAGGAATTTTCAAAAACACAATAAATAAATAAAATATATAAAAATGCAGCAAACTCTCAAGGTATTTTTAATCACCAAGATACTTTTGTTTGCGAACATGCAAGCCAATTTAACTATCAAGATGTTCTCCCCACTTTTAAGAAGTCCCAGGACAAAAAAAAATACTTCTGACTTGCTCGATATGTACAAAACCGAACTGTTCGAGTGACACTTCGGCAAACTGTGCTTGCAGGCCTCTTGAGGCCTCAAACTTACTTTTAAGTCTCGGAGGACACGAAACGCGTTGTGCGTAATGAACGATGTCAACAAAAGAAGAAAGAGGAAAAGGAAAAGCATGAACAAATTAGAGGCAATGCAGAAGCCATGGGAATCATTTAAAATGGGGGCAATACCAAGATTACCATTAGATTATTCTACGAGTTAAATATTGTGACGTCCTAACCCGTTTAGATGTCGGTTAAAAAAACGTGCCACTGGCATACTTTTTTGCGTGTTACTATAGGCATAGCAACATCGCCATGGTGTCAATGTTTCTTCCATTCGGCAAAGCTGTCTGCTTTCTTAGATGGCTACCACAGAGTCAGAAAGAAGAAAGAAAGAGGGGAACTTAGAGGAAACCTACACAGTAGCGCCACTGGCGAGATGCAATGAAAACTACATAGAATACAGGGCATATTCTTTATCTTTATTGAAATACTTTTTTCTTAGAATGCTTCTATAGTCCAGTATTAAAGATTTTTTTTAAGTACATAAGGCTCATGCCCTGTATTCTATGTAATTCTCATTGTATGTTGCCATGGGCGCTACTGTAGGGGAAGGCGCTGTAGAACCTCTCTTTCTTTCTTCTCTCTGACCGAGTACTGGACTTGGCCTGGGGGGTGGGCTGAGGGCAGCAGCAGCAGCGGCGGCAGCCGGCAGGAACCCGCTGAGCTGATGCTAAATCATTGAACGTTGTGGATCGCGACAAGTGTCGAGTTTCGAGCCCAAGTATGGTCAAGCTAGAGGCAAGGTTTCAGTTTCAAACATTTGAGAAACAAACCGCAAACACAGACAAGAGACGTGTGTTTTCCTCACACCTTTAAATATCTGTGCTTGAATCTGTGAAGAGTTCGAGCTCGAGCTTGCCTCCCGCGTGGCCCTAGTCATGTTTGGTTGCTTTTTTTTTGTCACTTCAGAGTCTTGAACTGGGACTGCCATTTTCCCCTGGTCTGGTGCCCGTTGCGTTGGCCTTCTTCGCGTCCATCCCCTCCCCCCTTCTTCCCCCGGTCGGCCCTGTCCTCGTCCTCCTCCTCCTCCGCCGACACCATGTCTGGGGGCGTCACCGAGTCCATGGACACCGGCGACCCGGGGAAGACGTACGGGGGATGCGAGGCAAGGAAGAAAGCAGTAGAATAATTTCCCCCGTCCCCTCCCGCGCATCCAGCGTCTACTAATCTGCTTCTCTTTGTGCCCCCCCCCCCTTTTTTTGTTCAACCGGGCCCCGATGCCATGTACGTGAAGCTCATCTCCTCCGACGGACACGAGTTCATCATCAAGCGTGACCACGCGCTCACGTCGGGGACCATCAAGGTGAGCGGACTTTATGGTCACCTCGCACTAGGGAACGTGCAAATGATTGCTCCCGACACTTGCTTCCTCAGGCGATGCTGTCTGGGCCGGGACAGTTTTCGGAGAACGAGACCAACGAGGTCAACTTTAGGGAAATCCCCTCGCACGTCCTGCAGAAGGTGAGAAAAAGGAGGAGGAATTGGGGTGGGTGGGGTTCAATCTTGCAAAACTTACCCGCCTGCTAAAAAAAAAAAATACACGTCCCTTTTTCCGATTCCCAGGTGTGCATGTACTTCACGTACAAGGTGAGGTACACCAACAGCTCCACAGAGATTCCAGAGTTTCCCATTCAACCTGAAATAGCCCTGGAGCTGCTGATGGCGGCAAACTTCTTGGACTGCTGAAAGGAAGGAGACAGAAAGGAGGAGGAGACATCATGCTACATAGGAATATTTCGTACGTACGCATACTTGGATTGTTCGGCCCGTAGAGTGTGACTTTTGAAATAAAATTTTGTGCTAGAGCCTTTTAAAAGTGAAAACTACTTTTAAACTGTAGTCTCTCATCCTCACACCTCAATCCCGCAAACTATTATTATTCTCTTTGTGTCCAGGCGGCCCAGGCTACCCTGGAAAAATTTGTCTGAAAGAACACTAACTTAATTGTAGTTGGTTTACACATTACGTCGTTACAGGAAAAAAACTTTTTTCCGTTTTTCTTACTTAAAATGGGTTGAAGAATTGGTCATGACGTGGGGAAAAAGCATATAAATATGTACATACTATCAAGAACGTCCTCGCAAGTGCAATAAAAAAAACTCTAGTACAGTACTAGTAGTATGATTATGCGTCTTTTGCGATGCCCCACAGACAGGAGCACATTGCTAGCGAGGCGACCTCGTAGTTCCTGTGCGGGTATCGCACCCCGAGCTCCTCCAGGCGGCGCAGGTAGTCCTCGCAGCACTGCAGCGCCTTCGACAGCTTGCCCTCCTCGAACAGGGACTTGTACCTGAGGCGACAGGAGAGGAGAGTCATGACTCTCCACAAGAGACAAGGTTTTCTGATCGAACCGGACTTACCTGGCGAGGGCGGCTCCCAGCTTGAGCGCCACCTGAGCCGGGACCTGGGCCGGCAGGTCGGCCAGGCGCGGCAGGTCGTCCCTGCAGGCTCCGCACCCGCACTCGAACCGGTACCCCTGCAGCAGGGAGGCCCTCCTCTCCCCGCGGGACAGGTTCAGGTGGTGGATGCCGTAGCACTCCGTCACCTCCTCGCCGGCGCGGATGTTGCGCTTGGCCAGGAAGATGACCCTGGGTCCCTGGTTGACGCGGACGGTGTTGGGCGCGCACGAGTGGTTGAAGAAGAGGGTGGTGGGGTAGCAGCCGGCGCCGATGTCCTGCAGGGGGATCCGCTTGCCGGCCTCCAGAGGACCCTCCACCTGGCGGCGTACCAACAATGTTTGCGTGCGGCAACAGCAACAACAGCAAAAAAGAAATGGAATGGTTTTGAACACCCAGCAACGTGTAGACATCATGTTAACCTGGTAGATTGCGTGCAGGTTGTACTGTATCCCGGCCTGGAAGTGGAAGAGCAGTCTCGCCATCATCAGCTCGTCCTCCGTCAGCTCCAGTGAAGAGTAATTCACCGTCGCTTCCTCCTCCTCCTTCTCTCCCGCCCTTCCCTCCTCCTCCGGCTTGGTGAAGGGCTCTTTGACGCCGGGAAAATACCCAGAGGCTCGGAGACATCTGCGAAACAAAAAGAAAAGGGGCAAATTTTGGCATGCAACATGGACGATCATGAATTGCCGTACCTCAACAGGACGATGGTTCGCACGAGGAAAGTGACCCTGTCCGTGTCGCTGGTGCGGTCCAAGTGGGTGACGAGGTTGAAGAGTCCCCGGTAGTGCTCCTCCCCGGTGTACGAGTAATCCTTGTCCACCTCCACCCCGAATTTAATGTCGTGGGTGGAAAAAAGGGTCTCCCTCCTGCTCCGGAACCAGTTCAAACTCTTCTGCGTGACAGCTCTGCGTGAGACAAAAGAAAAACATTCACCATTAAACTTTCTTGTACACATTGTTTCCATAATATCGTATAAAAAAATTAATTACGAGTAATAATTGAATGCCTATGTACAAGCGCGTACTACCGTATAGCTAGTGCAGCACTTTTTTTCTAAGAATTTTTTCCCAACAGAATTGAGATGTGGGAAGAACTCGCCTGTACGCGAGCGAGATGCACCCGGACAGCTGTGAGTCCCCGTCGTCCCCGTAGAAGATGTCCGTGATGTCTGCCCGGGCCTCCACCCGGTGGTGCGAGTCGAGCGCACGGCGGAGGCAGCGCGGGTGGCAGAAGCGAGACCGACGGGGCTGCAGCGGGCTCGGGAGCGAACGGTTGCCCAAGCGCCTGCAGAGGGAGAACGGTAATAACGATGATGATGGTGGTGGTGGCGATAATGATGATGATGATGGCGATAATGATGATGATGCACCTGAAGCAGAGGGAGCAGTTCTCCTTCGCCTTGTACGGCGAGAGGTGTGCGGACACCGGGTCCTCGATGACCAGCACCTCCCCGGCCCTGATCTCCTTCCTGGCCAGGACGTGACGGCCGACCTCTTGGCTGAAAGCGACGGACAGCGAGTCCGCCAACACGGGAAAGTTGGGGTGCCTGTCCCACAGGGCGAAGGGAGAGGCCTGCGGGTCAGGGGCGGACTCGTCTTTAGGGCCCCGAGGAGAACCCTTCACATCTCCAAGCTGTAAAAGTGCGGGGGATAACAACTACATTAAATAATAAATGGGGCAAGGTGATCACAGCGTCGGTGATGATGCAATTCTGACAGTGTTGTACAAAAAAAAATAATGTCCCCCTTTCCTTACCTTGTCCACGATCTGTCGGATCTCCTTTCTGACCTCCTCCCTCCTCTCCTCCTTCAGGCTGGATTCCTCCAGGGCTGTCAGCGCCTCCTCCAGGGCCGCTCCGGCCTCGCGACGTCTCCCCAGCTGCGCCAGGCACTTCCCGCGCCTCGCCAGCAGCCTGTGCGCCAGTTCCCGTGGGAAGGCGAAGTGCTCCAGGGCGGCGCCGATGTCCTCCAGACACTCCCCGTGGGCGCCGGACTCGAACAGCACTGCGGACCTGTTGCCCAGCCCGAGGGCCGCGTCGCGGGGAGACACGCCGGACAGAATGGACTTGGTGTATTCGGACAGGGCACCGTCCTGGAACCACATCAGTATACATGTTTGTATACCGTACACAGTTGGGCTTCTTTCAGAGGTCAAGCATAATTATGACACAGGGCACCAGTAAACAGGAGCCGAGTTTACAGTAGATCCCTTCACAGAATAAGTGCGCTGCAGGCAATGCACACCCAGGTGCAAGGTGAGAAAGAAGTAAGCAGATGGATGGGGATTGGGGATAGATAGGTGAGGGCAAAGGTCTTGATGCTGGTGGCATGCTTGGGCTTTCTCACACAGATGCTCAGATGCTGACTAGGGAGTGAAGTGGCAAAAATTTGGGGGACGAAAGGTTCTTGCCATTGAGTCACAAGATAAGCATTGGTCTAGCGTGGGGTATAATCGTCAGGTAGTAGTGCACTTGCCAGGGAGCAAGAAAAACCAATAAATACAGCGACTTTTCATGCCCAACGCGGACAGCGACCGGTTAGTTATGAAATAAAATTTAAGTTTATATGTAAGTGATACTTGTGGGACTCATACCATGTCCTTCTTGGCGTACAGCTTGTTCCCGCGGTCTCTGAGGGCCTTGCTGCTGGCGGACATGTCTTCGTCAGAGATGGACGGCTTGCTGGTCTATTGGTGAGGAGAGAGAGTGATTTATTCGCTATTTGTGCCTAACAAAGGGCCGACGTCCATGAACGCGATCTCCTTCTCAATCAGGAAAAAGGACAACCAATCGAGGACTTGTAATTTGAGTATTGTACTGTAAATCTTGCTTAATCAAACAAACGATCTTCTTTGAACAAATGCCAAAGTTCCCTCAAAAGTCTGTTTGGACATATTCAGATATTAATTTTAAAAAAAAGCTTACGTGGAAATTGGGAGTACAAACACCATCTAGTCTTTCTGCCTATGTCCTGGCATTTTAAAAAGTGTTTGACAGGACCAAAGAGCAACCAATCGTGTGACAAGGCCTCTGTTATTGTAGTACATACATAGTTCCCCTAGCCTGTCCCGGTCTCTTTCGTCATATTTTTCACGTCATCCCTCTCGGTCCTGCCCGCGAGGCGGACGAGGACGGCACGACGTCCGCGTGCGACCTCGGGTGACCCCGGTGGTGCCTGCTGGCGTGGTGGCGCATCTGAGCGCGGCGCAGCAGGAAGGAGACCATCCCGGCGCCGCCGAGCAGAAGCAGCGCCGAGCCCAGCTGCGTGGAGGGCGAGGAATCGCGAAGAAGCCTGGCCGGCAGCGACGAGAACGGGGAGGAGGAGGAGGATCCCTTCACCACGCCCATTCGGAGGAGGATAGACCTCAGCGGTGGCGGCAGGCGCTCCGCCACGTCGACCCCGACCCGGACCCCGCTGCGCACCAGCGCCAGCGTGGCCGCGGCGCCGAGCAGCACCAGCGAGAGGAGGACGTTCTGGCACGTCGCCGTCTGCCTGCTCCGCGTCCTGGCCAGGTACTGCTGCGCCCCGGCGGCGCACCCCACCGACAGCGCCGACAGCAGCCCGGCGTAGCGGACCCAGCGCCAGGGCGAACCTCCCTTGGGCGCTCGTCGTCGCCCGCCGACCACTCCCGTGCCGGTCACCATGGGGATGACGTAGTTCTGCCACATCCGCTCCTCGTAGCGACGCTGGTTCCTCGACGCGATCTGCAGGGCGACGTAGGCCAGCACGCTGGCTGCCAGGACGGCGGGGAAGTGCTTGAAGGTGATGGACGTAGAGGGAACGCATTTCGGGATCTTCCGGCGTCCGGTGGCGGTGCCTCGGGGGCGGTGGTGGGTCTTGGCGGTGGGGCGGAGAGAATCGGGGAGGGAAATGGGAGGAGGAGGAGCCTCGGACATGGCAAATTTTGCGGAATTTATTATTTTTTTAAATGGGGTTGTTTTCCCATAATTTGTTGATCATTTGATCATTTGTTGGCACGGAAGTCTCGGACTTCCGTGGTCAGGGACATTCTGAAGGTTTGGACTGGAAGGCTATTTTTGGAAAATTGTATTTTTTGTGTGTGTGTTTAAGTCAATTTGATTACAATAAGAATTGCTAAGCAGATTCCAAATTTAATTTCCAAACCTTGATTTCAAAGAATAATTTAATAATTAAAACAACAACGCTTCAGTCTCATTCATTGTTGAGCGTCCCTCGTAGGACCGTTTACATACCTACAGTACATGGTATACCGTCCTCCCTATGGCATTGTTTTCTACGCTACTGTAACGATACCATGTAATAGGTGTTTAAACGGCACCCCTGTACGTACAGCCCGACTCCGCCCACCTTGAACAATTTCCCCAGGTCGGCGAAGTCCTTGTCCCCGGCGATGACCCTGAAGCAGTGCTGGATCTGCCCCTCTGCGTCTCCCTGCAGCTCCTTCAACCTGGCTGCGCTGGGGGCAGACTCCAGCAGGGAGACCATCTTCAGAAAGTGCAGCTTGAAGGGGGATCTCTGGAAAACAGAAACGTTACGTTATAATACGTAAAAATGTGAAGTCTGGTAACAATCATGGGCATATATACCTATAGCAAAATTGTCAGAGAAAAGCGTTTGTTTTGTACACAGTACCATGCTAGTACTCGTACTTATGGTACATACTGTACAGTACATTAGTACCCAACCAGTTACAACAAGCGACAACAGCCACCATGTAGGTACATAATCAAAAGCAACCATTGAGCAAACAACAACAAAAAGGGTGCATCACGTATAGCATGCAACAATGCCATCACCACAGTCGGGGGTACAATTACTCCCTCCTAAAATCCTAATCTGGTATCTCCATATTCTCACCAGGTTTGCCATCTCCGGCGCCCCGATGCCCACCCTCTCCCTGGTGGGTCCGGCGGAGACGCCGGAGGCGGCGTCCTGCGGGGCCAGCTCGCGCACCATCCTGTCGAAGTCGGCGGGGTCGCTGATGCCGGCTAGAGACATCAGCTGGGAGCGCACGTCGGAGTTCAGGTTCATCTTCAATCCGTCCTCAATTCGGTGGGCCCGGGTTTCTGAGTAGCACTTCCTCTTCTCACCCCTTTCTGCTTATTTGACGGATTCCTGGATTTCTTTGCCTCCTCACCCCCTCTTATCCTCACACACACACGTGCTAGCCTATGGCTGAAGATTTTTCCTTCAGCTTTGCAGGCATTTCTTGGCACCTCTCCAAAAGACCTGCTCGTCTCAACGCACCATTTGTTTTGGGTGCGAGATTGAGGAATGAAAAGCCGAGGAGGAGGAGGGGAAAGCGCAACTTGCATCCGCATACTACGTATGTAGTTAGTAGCACGTAGGGAGGTATTGCACAAATTGTACGTAAACAAAAAGCGCCAATGTTTGTGAAAGAGCTGCCTTGTCGACGAAAACGGCATTTACTCAACCTTATTGAGCAAGGGAAAGTCCTTCGGGGCCAAGTTGAGAGGTTTTTTTTAATTAGAGGAGTTGGGACAAAAAAAACCCTCTTTGTAAGGCAGCCGAAGAATGCCAACACCACTTAACTCCTGCGGAAGGAGGAGGAGGAGGAGGAAGGAGAGTAGGGGAGTCGCAGCGGCGATGGACTGGGCCAACCTGAACGAGTACGTCCTGCTGGAGGTGTTCTTCTTGCTGGAGTTGGTCGACCTGAGCAGGGCCTGTTGCACCTGCACCAGGTGGGCGTGGGTGGGCAGAAGCGAGGCGCTGTGGAGAAGGAGATTCAAGAGGAAATATTCTCAGGTGATCGCAGCTAATGAGCATCAGTAATCACTGGAGTGTGTGCCAGTCACTTTGAAATCAGCTTGCTTTTTTGGGTGTCTGAAAAAGGCCGGATTTTTTACGGGTTTTTTTTGCGTATTTTTATAGTTGCGTATCAATTTCGCTGACACACACCGCATGACAATAGCATGTAGTACATAGTACGTACGTACATAACTCGAAAAAATAACGACTGATTTTACCTCCTGCTATAGTACATTCGTTTCCCTCCCTCCTTTCTTCCATCCAGTTTGATGCCTCCTTGTCTCCTCCCCCCGGGTCGAGTTCATGGCGTTCCGAGTTTCGCCGCCTCCACTGGCTGCTGCCGGCCGTCCCTTCGGAGGAGCTTCGCCACCACGAGCAAGAGGTGACGCACGCCGACATCTCGTCCGACGGGGCCCTCCTGGCCACCTGCGGAAACGACTGCTGCGTCTTGGTCTACAGGACGGCGTCTCCCCGCGATCCGGTGTTCCATGCCGACCTCTCATTCCTGGGATGGCGCAGCGCCGACCGGTGCTACTTCTCCCCGTCCGTCTCCTCCTCCTCCTCCCTGCTGATGGTGTCCGGCACCAAGGCCGCAGACATCATGGCCGCCGTCAGGGGGGAGATCGTCGTCTTCAGCGTCTCCGACGACTTTCAGATCTGCGCGAGGTCTTGAGCTAGTTGCTGGTATCGCTGTGGACGTTGCTGCTGCTGCTGCTGCTGCTATAGTTGCTTTTTTTTGTCAATGCAATGGTGATGGAACTCTCCCCCGCACTTTCCAGGATCGACACTAAGCCGTCAGAGGCGTCCGGCTGCTGGTTCAACACCGGCTACCTCCTCTCCTGTGAGCACAAGTGGCTGAGCGTCCGCGCCGGCGCCGCCACCTCCGTCTCGGAGGTCCTCATCAACCGTATCCTCACCAGTGGCGGCGGCGTCAGCGGTGGCGACAGCAGGACAGACCACACCATCGCGTGCGTCAGGAGTCTAGCAAGGTCACCTTTCATATATTGGTCTAGTAGTATTATAGCGTTACTGCTATATGTAAAAGAAATTAGTGATATGTTCTTGCACACAGGATTTACAACGCACGAAACAGCGCAGTGAGGCACCTCATGGTGCTGGATGCTCCAAGGGACAAAAACCATCCGGGAGAAGACAACTCAGACGCAAAGCTGGCCAGAGAACTGGCAGCCAGGGAGTCCAGAGCAATATGGAAGGTTAGCAGGCCTGAGCAGAGCAAGTGTTAGGTCATTAAATTAAGTCGGACTGCCTCCCCGCGTTTTCAGGTTGAGGTCCCCCCTTCTTCCGACGTCCCGGAGTTGCCGCCCGGGGTTGACGACACCTACGTGAGCCTGATGCGCGACGGGAGGTACGAGTTGTCCGACCTTGCGGGGGAGCAACAGAGCGGCGACGATGACGTCGGGAAGAGACAGAAGAAGAGGAGGTTCGAGTACGGCATGTCCTACTACGAGAGCAGGGCGGAGGCCTTCCGGAGGGGCGAAGACGGAAGGATTTGGGTCTTCGAGGTGAGGTCACAACCAAAAATATTCTCTCTGAGTAGCGCTCCCCCCCACGTCTACTACTACATTGTATGTGCCAGGATGAGGGCGAAACTGCGGACTCAAGCGTCGAGTGCGACGACGACGACGACGACTGCTCCGGCGCCATCGAGTGGGAGTACTTCGACGAGACGGCGGCGGCGGAGGCAGAGAGGGCCAGGGCGCAGCTGGTCAAGGTGGACGACGGATTCGAGGTCATCAACGAGGGAGAAAAGGTCCTCGTCTTTACTGCTGGGGAGGAAGGAGCGGTCCCCCATCAAGTGGGGATCAAGAAGGTGGCAAAGGTACGTAACCTAGATCTCCTTCATGGAGACGCAAGCA
>JAAUYM010008524.1_pt1 | contig 17389 bp, 20 predicted proteins | sample 7278001 | NCBI WGS metagenome assembly JAAUYM01 (sample SAMN14350224, study PRJNA611818) | marine sediment metagenome | isolation source: surface marine sediment (1.8m) | place: French Polynesia: Moorea | collected 2018-08
ACATTTTTTGCCGCGCCCTAGTCATAATTGAGTCATTTTAACTCTGGTTGCCTTAAAATTTTATACAGAGTTTTCTTGCGTCTATGCTTAATATTTCATTTTTTACTAACAAATTTGGTATCTTGCTTAGAAATATACAAAAATGGACAGGTTGCACAAGGACCTGCTAACAGGTCTGCAAGCCCAGGGCCTTCTCCTGGTTGTTCTTGTCGAAGTTAGACCTGTTAAAGGTCATTTTTTGAAAAATTATGACTCAAAATGGCATTGTTATTGTTTCATTTGTAACATTTGATGCCATTTTTAAATTTATTAGAAACTTAGAAGTTGATCATGGGCTAGTTCAGGCTAACCTTAAGCAACTTGATCAAGTTCATGGCCATCCTGAGCCTGAATATTGGATTATCATTGTTGTAAATGTATTTAGCTGCCTAAAATTATATGCTAATAATAATAATATTTATACCTTAGAAATATGATTTGCTGACCCAGAAGAGGGACTAGTTGAACTAGAAAATGTGGAACATGGTGGATAGGTCAAAAATCAGATTTAAGCTGTTCTTCCTGCTAAAGCTGTTTATTGAAGCAACTTTTATTGGTGTGTCCTTTTGGTCACAATCAAAGCCTTTTATAACCATCTCCTCAACCTCTTCAAGATCATCTCCATGGAGTACTAATGCATTAAAGACAAGTTCCGGATGTTAAAGACCTTGTTGGAGATAAAGGTCATGACCACTAAGATAATATGTACTGTAGCACCAATTCATTACTGAAATATAGATTTTCAGTTCCTTTAGAATCCTTTGGAATCCTTTGGAATAAGATACACAAAAAGAGACGTCAAATAACTGTACATGTACAAGTGTTGCCAATGTTTTGATATACCCTGTATGTATTGAAAAACTTTATTTTTATTTGTTTTCTTTCTATATCAGGTGTATGAGAGCAGCCTTCAAGAAGTAGCAATGCAGCACGGTCCATTGTCCAAGAGAACAGAACAAATGTTGAGACATCTTGACAAGAACCTTAGTGTCATCCTCAACAGAATGAAAAACTCCACCATGGACAAAAGCGTAAGCCTAACAGTGATCCACTGCCCGAAATACTACAACAAATCCTGGAGAAAAGGTCTCCTACCATGTACCCCATGATTTTCCTTTTCACAGGTGAACCTGGTGATCATGTCTGACCACGGCATGACATACGGCGCGAAGCCCTGGCTGGAGGCGCACCCACGTGGTCACCCAGTCGGGGTTGGCAAGGTGATGAGGCTCTCCCTTTCACATGTGCTGCAAGGTGTGCGGTCTAAGGTGGCACGGGTGGTGGGCAGTGGTGCCTATGCCATGGTCTGGCCACAGGAAGGCACCCACAGGGAGAGGTACACGCAGGAGATCGTCAGCTGGCTGAAGAAGAAACTCAGGGGGTGCGAAATCTACACCAGAGACCAAATTCCGGAACACTTGCACTGGGTGGTGAGCTCTTTTCCTCTTTCAGTGCAGTCCAGCATGGGTTGGTCCCAGACTTTAGCAGATCTCTCTCTTCTCTTCCCCGCCAGAACAACTTCAACACCCCTCCCATCCTGATCCTGGCACACAATGGCACAGTGCTGCTCCGTTCGCAGCAGGGGTCGAGGGATGAGGACTGGAGGGGTGGATACAGAGGATTCGACACTGCTACTGACATTATGGAGCAGGCCAGGCAGGGAATCAGTGGGTATGACCCGGAAGAGGAGGACATGAGGGGCATCTTCATGGGCATGGGCCCTGGTGAGCCGGGGACAATTTCCTGTCTTCTCCATCAACCTTACAGCAAATGCTGCTGGTAGCTGCAAATTACATGTACACATAGTACGGCTCAGAGTAAACAGAACTTTTTTTAATTTGCTGTATCTAGCAGGTTTATAGAAAACTTTACTAAAAAGAAATAAATATATTAACCACATCTAATAATAACATAGAACTAACACTATTTTTCTCTTTAGCTGTTATTTGCCAGTCAGTATTTGTAAAGTATGTACAGTGCTCCACGCTTAATTGTGCCACGGTATATAGTGCAACTCGCTTAATTGTGCAATATTTTGGAGTCCCATTTTGAGATTTTACTTCACAAATCTCCTCGCTTTATTGTGCAATTTTCCCCTGGCCTACCATTGCACTATTAACCATGGGCTACTGTACCTTGATAGACCCAGAATGTACTAGTAAGAAAGGCACAATTTTAGTGAAAAGAAAGGGAAGAATAGAAAAAGGTAATTTGACTTGTTTCTGAACACATCTTAAATCCTGACTTGACTGAACTCAAGTTGAGTCAGAACTTGGGTCAAGTAAAAAGTCCTGACTTGGTTGCTTGGGGCAGAAGGTGTGAAGAGGGGCTCTTAGCTCTCACAGGTGCTTTTACCAACTGGCCTACTTTGGTCTGTGCACCACATTTTCCACTTGATGCGTATTAGAAAAGTAAATAAATAAATGCTTGTCATTTAAAAACTCACAAAATTTTATTTTTTATTTTCCACCAGGTTTCAAAGACAACCGACAGATGTACGACGAAATCGAGCTGGTGGACGTGTACAACATGTTCTGCCACCTGCTGGGGATCACGGCAGAGGAGAACGATGGCGTCTTGGACCGCATCATGGCCATGCTGAGGAACCTGTCCATGGTGGTGGTGGCGCCCAGCACTGCGGCACTCCTGGCACTGACTGCGCTGGTGTCCAGCACCACTCCAGGGTTGAGACACTTCTGAGGCATGAGTATGAGTGCACATGCAAGTGTGGGTGGCTGAGACTCGTATGGAACAGAGAAAGAGACTTGCATGTGACGAAATGAACTTATCATCATCAAAAAAAAGAAAGAAAGAATTTGAGGTGTGCCAGAGTGTCACTTCAGAAAATAATTGGCTTTCTCAAAGAGACAAGTGGCTTTCATGTTAACTGTTCCTCCGAAGCTTCTTCAATGAATATCAGATCTTCCATTTTCATTAATTACTATAGCCCTACTGTACATCCCAATTCCCATCCCTCCCTCCTCCCATTTGTCTGCGGAAAAAACACCTTGGCTTGCCACACGTCTCTCCGTTGTTGATCAAGGCTTACCTTCCAACATCACCTATTATCTACTAGTTTTACAATCCCAAAACATGCGTGCAACGCGATGCTTAATACTACATGTTTGTCAATGAGAGCAATTTGAGGCTTTCTGTCACTAGATGCTATGATTGATTCCCAGACAATATTTCAAACTGGTTGTGACCGCAGGAGAGAGAGACATAGCAAATGTTTGAGCAAGAGGATGTCGATGTACTACTGATCACCATCCCTCCCCCGCACTGTCATAGTCAATGGAAGCACTGCGCTTAGAAAAAAAAATCCTCATAAAAATGCCATTTCAGCTGACATGTAAGGCACCAATGGAAATTTTTATTTTACCTTAGCTCTTAGAGAAATTTCTTTAAATCCTCCCATACATAGTTTGCACCTCTTGCAGGTGGTTTTTTTTTACGTTCAATGGATCTCCCCATACTCACCATGTTAGGCTGCAGTGTTTCTCCTGGAAATGTTCCTTCTTGTGGTTGAGTTACTCAACGCAGTCCATGTCCTAGAACGTGATTTTTTTCCTTGAATGCGACTACAGAAGCTGTAAATAAAATGAAGCATCATATGTCATCAGAGGAGACGAAGTTACATGATTCAATTTAAGACCTAGCAACAACGGCAAAGCACCGTAAACTCGCTGCACTTCCAGATGAACGTCCGGGGGGAAAATGGATGTGGCAAGGTGGGAGAGCCGACGCAGAAGAGTCAGAAGACTCAGAAGATTAGACGGGTATCATTCTTTCACGTAGAGTTATTTTAGTTATCTAGAGTAATTTCATTCTTTTATGGATAATTACTCATTACATTACTTTCACCGTTATTTAATGTTAGTTTCACAAGTGTTATGACTAGGTTAATTAGTTTCAGAAATATTATGCCACAATGCCTATAGACATAGGGTTTATAATAACAAGCTGTGAGGATTATAATTAGCCGAGTGCAATTTAACATACCCAATCATACACAATAAGCTTCTATTTCCAGTGTACCACGCATTTTTTCGGCAGCCCATTTTTTCCTGCTTCCCTGCCCAGCCCCAGTAGGCCCAGGGCGTAACTTACTGGTGCTAGGCAGGGCTAGCGAACCGACGCCTGCTTTGGGTGCTGCAATTGTCTTGCTTTAGTTTAGGCCTAGGTTTCTGCAGGGACGCGGATAGGTACTCGCTTTTTCGCGTGTGGAGCGCAGTAGTACGTAGTGCTGTTCAGGTCGCCCAAGGTCATCGGTGAGGCCATCCTCTGGCTACGCCGTGCACCCCAAAGGTCCCCCCCCAAAAAACAGGATTCCTGAAAGCCCGGGTTTCCCCGCCCTGGCTCATCTCCCGATTTTTGCTCTCCAGGCTCCACCTGGATCGTGCACTCCGAGATGACCACCGGCAAGGGGGGGGGAGGACCAGGGGGCTGCAGCTGTGGGTTCAACCCGGCCAGGGAGTTCAATACGGTGGACCCGGCCCGGCGGGGAGATTCCGAACCTCAATTTGTCTTCATTGCAGGTCAGTTAAACCTGCTGCTGTTGCTCCTGCTGCTGCTGCTAGTGATAATGATGTTGATGGTGATGATGATGGTGATGATGATGATAATGATGATGATGATGACGGCTAAAATTTTTTAGGCCATCCGCTGAGGGAGCCATATGCGCAGCACGGCCCCTTCGTCATGAACACTAAGGAGGAGCTGAGGGAGGCCGTCGGGGACTACCAGAACTGCAGGAACGGCTTCGAGAAGGCGAGAAACTAGAGATCGGAGGCGGGAAGCGCCTGACGCGAGGGCGGCCGCGGAGCGGGGTTGTTTCTGAAGTAGTTCTATGTACATACAGAACAATAGACCTCGATTTTGTGTATTTCAAAATCTGCTAAGTTATACAAATTGGTTCCTAAACTGGTGGGATCTGCTTCAGGAGGATTTTTTTTCCCTCCCTCCATTTCCTGGAAAGTTTCAGTGGTGCATAAATAAACCAGCTCCGTTGACGATGTAGCTGGGATGAGGAAGGGTGAGCGATAACTTTAAGGATGTTTTTTTTCTTCTTCTTTGTGATTCCGTGGTATCCGCATCATCGTCGTCGTCGTCGTCGACCGAGTGGCTCTAGTGGTGTCCGAAGAGCAGGACGGGGTGGTCGGTGTACCAGCCGAACGCGCCGTGCTTGCCGGTGTAGGCGCCGTAGTCCACGTAGTCGGAGCCTTGCGGGGGCGCGTGGTAGGCGCTGCTGCAAGCGAAAAAAAAAAAAAAACTCGGGACGTCAGAAGAAAAGGTGTCACGCCACGCTGAGATCCTCGAGCAGGTGGAATCGCTCACCTTCCAGAAGCCAGGTTGTCTCCTGCAGTCGGGATGTTGGCGCCCTGGAGGGCGTTGATAAAAGACCCACTGGGGATTAAAGAAAAAAAAAACACAATCTTTTTAGCTTGTTTGTGGTCGTTAAGGCCACATTAATTTTCCCCTCTCTCTCTCTCTCTCTCTCGTACGGGATTCCGGGCTCGGGCGCGCCCTCCGGCCCGCCAGGTCCGAGGGGACCGGGGCCGAAGTCCTGCCTGCGGTCCACCTGCTGGGGTCGTCTAACGGGCTGGAATAGAAAGGAAGGTTAAAGCATTGTCTCCGTATCGCTGAGGACAAACCCACCCCCCCTCCCCCTCAGTCCCTCCTTCCCTTCCCGCTGCCACTCACAGGGTAAGCTGGCTCCTCGTCGGTGACGGCCCTGCGGTAGCGCGTGTTGTACATGGGCACCACGGGCAGCGCCTGCGGGGCCTCGCCGACGAACTCAACGTCCTGGAAAACGGGGATAGATGTGTGTCTGTGTGTGTGCCTTATCAACGCATCTCACTCACCTCCAGGGGGATGACGAGGTACCTGGGCATGGCGGAGGCGGCCGCCAGCACGGAGGCGAAAACGAAGAGAAACTGCAACGAGAATGCAACGCAATGAACTGCAACGCAATGTAATGCAAGGATTTTTTTTTGGGGGGGGGGGAGGGGAGGAGCTTTCCATGCAGGCACTTTTTTTCTGCTACTACGTACTTGCTTCATGACGACTTTCTGGGTGTGACTATCAGGAGGGCGTGGTCCCGACCAGCCATTTATACCCCCGCTCCAGATGGTCCTTAAGGGAGGAGATTTTTTTTTCTCTTTTCTCTCTCTCTCTCTCTCTCCTCTTCCTTTATGCTGAGACTGGACGCACTGACGACGGGCGAAGAACGGACGGGAAAGGGGAAGCCGGACTTCAGGGGTTTTCAACCTTTACGGCATATGTGTATGAACAAGATACTCTCTTTAACGATCTCATTATCTATTCCTAAGTTTAACGGACTTGTAACTTCTACACGGCCTCAGACTTATTAGTCTTTTCGTATGCTATTCGATGGTAGGGAACTCCTGAAGTGCGTAAGACAAAGCAAGGAGGAAAAATTTTCTCTGGCGCCTTAGCCTCATCGGACGCAAAAAAAGAGGAGGTGGAGCGGAGAGTGGGAGCTTCTTGCGCCACTCAGCAGACAGGGTGGTCAACATTTATTAGAAATCAAGAAATACCGGCGCAGATTGCAGTCAGTGTCTGCGGTCTCTAAGGTAATCTAAGGCAGACCCGTTCGCCATTAGACAGCATTACTATGAACATTGAAGACTATCAAAAAAAGTGTGTTGGTGCGGACACTATTAAATGTTCTTGTCCATTGGTAAAAATGTCCTGATTCCTGAGGATTGTTTTGAAACATAGTACACATTTTTTTTTATCTCTCTCTGGATAGACGAGCTTTGCTCATCATCATCTTCCCTGCACTGGACAAGGAGGAACAACATATGGGGGTCGACGAGAGAGAGAGAGAGAGATCCAGGAGAGGGAAGGAGTCTTTTCTTCATCCTGTCTTGTCTGACATCACCTCATCATTTCCCACATTTTTTTTTCTTCGTGCCTCCCAATTGTCGATGTGCTTGCATGCAATAAAAGACTTGACTCAACCGTTATCACTGCTGGAAAGTGAGTGAAAGTAGATTGCGGCCGCACTTTTGTGGATGCCGGCGGGAAAAGAGAGGAGGGGCCGGAGGGACGGAGGAAGAAGGAGGAGGAGGAGAAGGAGGCAAAATGACCCCTATAGTGTTCTCTCTCTCTCTCTCTCTCTCTCTCTCTTTCCCCCCTTCTTCACTTCACTTTCAGTAGTGAATGACTTAGAGGGTGTCCCAGAAAAAAAGTAACGACTGGTTCTATTTGCCCTCCTCTCTCCCCTATTATTTTAAACACGCTAAGCTGAACTGACAGAACTAGTAAAGGTGTGCCGTTAGTTTGCTTAGTGTCTCTTCTGTGCCACCCTGTACGTCTCCCAAGGCGCGGCCCAGGGCATCTCTTCTCACTCGCCGCCTCCTCCTTTCTCACTGCAAACCACTCCCTCCCATTCTTCTTTCTCACCACCATTGTCTTCTTCTAAAAATAATTTTCCTCGTATACGTGTATCGGGACACTGACTGGCCAGTCCAACTTTATCCCCCCCTTGAGTTCATAGCGAATACTAGTATGAGAGCTCGAAATGCTGTCTTTTGGCGCAGAGGAGGAGATCCCATTATTAGGTTAGATGTCTCTAGTATTCCACTTAGCTTGCAGTTTCTCGCCGCCACGACTCCTGGGCCTGCTGGTCTCCAATTTCGGGGTTTATCCTGTAACGCACCCAACTTGGATGGCCAACAAGCCAAACATAACCTCTTGCTTTTGTTAGCGTACTGAGATCTGAGAATAAGACAGCTTTGAGAAATCAAGTTCTTGAGTCTACGTAGAGCAAAACTTTGACACCACCAAGAGCATTATCATTTGCTTGTAAATATACCTCTGAATGTCACTTTGTCCTAAAGCCGAGTTCATCCACTGTCCTTCCACAATGTCAGGTACGATATCTGTGTCAGTTTTAATAAACAGCGATTCGAGCTTTTCGTTGAAAGCTTCAGCAATATAATTATAGCAATACTAAGTACTAATACTTGAGTACTTCCGAGTACTTCCCTTAATAACCACTTTTCTTTGCGCAAAACTTGAACCAATTTTCATTAGTAGCTTAATTCTTGGCTTTCTGTGAGACAAATAGATTGGCAATTTTTCCGTACTGGCTATCCGCGCCAGTTAAGTCACGCAAGAAAACCGATCACCTGACTAAGTTGCAGATTGCGGTGCAGTTGAAGATAACATCAGTAGCAGCAGTAGCAGCAGTAGCAGCAGTAGCAGCAGTAGCAGCAGTAGCAGCAGTAGCAACAGCAACGCAACACCAGGTTGTAAACAAAACAATAAGTATACCCAAGTAGTACAGTAGGTACATACAAGAATCAAAATAAATTATTGCGGTTTAGAAGTGTGAGATCGCTCTGCACAGGATGGATAACGCGAGGTTCTTCGTCCCGGTCGATCCGTGGCAAAAGGCCTTCGTCATATTCGGACTGTTCTACATCCTGCCGTGCATGCTCTACCTGCCAGAATATCTGCCTTCTCCGGCCTATACGGGTACAGGTCTTATCCCATTTTATAAGAAGGCTGAAGTTGTTGTGAGTATAAAACAAGCAATTGTGTTTAAATATTATGTTAGGTGTGTACCAAGGAGTCAAAGGGTATGTCTGGTCGGGGAAACGAGTAAGTCAGGTCACTTCCAATTCAGACGTTACCTACGAGTCGAAAGAACAACGCAACGAATATCTTTCCACTTTTTTTTTTTGCCACCCAGTGTGTCATACGGTGCTTTTCTCTATAATTCAGGGTACTTCGGCAACTTTCTCCTGTACCTCCGCGAGCACCACTACGGCCTGGTCGAGCTGCTCTTCTTCGGCTCCGTGCTGATCCACCTGCTGGAAGCGTCCTGCGCCCTCGTCTTCTGCATCTACCTGGAGGTGGACGCGCCCACCACGGCTCGATGGGTGTGGAGCGCGGCGCTCTACGGAGGCTTCTCACTCGTCCACCTGGTCAGGAGGCTATACCAGGACGAGATGGACAGGGAGCCGTCCAAGGAGAAAGTCGACTGGCACAAGTTGGAATAAAAATTTTGGTTCTACTACAGTAGAACGCGGATAATTTTGCTGGATAAGTGCGATCAAGCCCCTAATTAGTTAATCAGATTTGTTGGAAGCAATTTAGGAGGTGTCTTTACACGTATTTCCTACTGATAAGTGAACTAGTATAGTGCTAAGTGGATCAGTTTGCCAAGTCCCAAAGTGATCCACTTGTCCGGAGTTCCTCTCGGGACGTTGGATCCATAGTCACTAGTGTCACGACTTCAAGTCTGATACGTAAAAGCGTCCGAAATTGTTGGTTGCACGATGTTTTTAACCGCGGCCGAAATAACAACCAGAGTAGAATTTTTTTTTTTTTTTTGCTTGCCAATCGTTTTATTGCATGCATGCCCTTTTACAGTATAAGTGGTGAAAAGTCATACTAGTACGACAAAGGTAAGGTTGAAAAAGATAGGAAAAAGAAAATAAATTTTGAGTAGTAGTACTGTAATAAATAAATACGAAGAGAATAATGGTTCCTTGGTTCTTTAGCCTTTCGATCCTAGTTTCCTCTATCTGGTAGGTCTGGTATCTGGCGTAGAGAAGTGATTCCCGTCTCTCTCTCCCTATTTCTCTACCACCTGTTGGCGCCGGCCCTGGCCCCGAAGTAGGCTGCGGTGGTCACCCTGCGGGGGCGGTAGTGGCGGCGGCGGTACCCGTAGCGGTAGGCGGAACGCTTGCCGCGGGACCCGGCCCTGGCCCCGACGAAGGCACCCTTGGCGGCGTTGGTGGACACTGGGTGGCGGCGGTAGTTGTTGTTGTTGCTGGCGGTGCTGGCGCCCACGTAGGCTCCCTTGGCGGCCGCGGAGGAGACCGGGTGGCCGTTGGACGGGTAGGGGCGGTAGGCAGGGCGGTGCTGCGGGTTAGCGTAGACGGTGCTGGTCGTCTGCCTGTAGACGGAGCGCCTGTGGCGCGACAACTCGTCGCTGTCGTCATCGCCGTCGTCGTCGCTGCTGGCGTGAAAGCCGTCGTCTTGGTCCATGGACGGGTAGACGAAGTAGTAGTAAGGTCGGTAGTAGACCTCTCCCTCCTCCCCGGAGTCCTGGTCGTTGATCAGATTCCCCTGGTTGCGGAATCCCTCCTCCTCGCTACTGTCGTCGAGGTCCTGGCCCAGGGCGGCGACGGCGCCGAACAGGAAGATCAGCTGGAAGAGAGGGGAAAAGTTATAACATGAAAAGACGTGAAGAAGACTGCAGTTCCTCGTTCAGGGAACTCACCGTGAACGTCAGCTTCATCTTGGATGTGCAGCTCTTGGACTTTTCTTTTTCCGGCTTCCGGCTTGTTGCCTAATTCTCTCCCTTGACCTCTCCGTCTTCGCAGTGGGGGCGAGAGATGTGAAATGACTTGTCCGTGATCTCTCTCCGCCATCCTTTATATAGTCCGATCTCTGCCACAGTCTGCGATTATTCCCCGCATCCCGACATCCCGCACCGCACCGCACAACTTACCACTACAGTACGACTGTTTGCTCGACGCGACTCTCCCAGGAAATCCGAAAATAAATCTTGTCTCCGTGTTTGCTTTTGACCATCTGATCTTGAAGCACCTGGCTGGGATGGAAGCTGTGGGTTGTGGACCTGTACGCCGGTCGGCGCCGTCCACCGTCGTGACGTCGGCAGTGTCTCTGGAAAGGAGGGGGAGAAATTCTATCCGCGTGACGTCAAACAACTGGAAAGAGTAAGGAATGACCTTTTTTTTTCGTGGGGAGGGGGACACCCCCCCCTCTCCAACTTTTCCACCGTGGCTAGTATACGTACGTGCGTGCGTAGATGTACACACAGTGAACAATTAAAGCGAGACGTCCAGAAGGTTCAACCGGACATTTTATGTTAACTTACAGAAAGATTTACTCCATGACTACTACACGTTGGAAAGTAGGAGTTTTCAACTTTCAAGAAGCACTTTTCTCTTGATCTCGTGAGGCCACCATCTTCCGTTCCAGGGCCAGCTTCCTTTAGTCAGAACACAGCGATAAACTCGGAAAGCGAAACCTTTCTTTTGACTTCATCAGGTAGCAACAGCAACAAGGAGTCGCTATTGCTTCTTGGTCCAGTCCTTACAACTTGGGTGGCATCATCCGTCGACGTTGACGATTAATAGATTTCTGAGGGCCGTAACAATTTCTTAAGTGCATCGCCAGTGTCGGAGACGCGTCTTGCTGGCCGGAACGGTTTCTGCCGCTGCTGCATTTTGAGATGCCGTTGCTTTTTCAGACACTAAAAAGGAGCAACTTCTTTTACTACTACGTACCATGTACACGGTAGGCACAGCCGTGGATGCACACGGAAAGACACACACGAAGCGTCAAGGCGAGATGGCACCGTAAAAAGAGCATTCTTTGCGGCTTAGTTTCGTGCATGTTACACATCCCACCTGTTGCAAGAAAAAAAAATCTCTGTTGTGTCTCTTGGCAAGGATTGGAGGAGGAGGAAGAGGAGGAGGAGACGTAGTACAGTAGAATCTCTACTGTATTATTTGAATATAGTGAAGTTACCCCTTATATGACAAATTCTTAACTGCATATAAACATAGTGAACTGCTTGCAGCACTGACGGACCATGATTCATTACTACGAGTAAAATATAGTACCTACAAGCAATAAAAAGCCACACGACACTTCCTTGGAAGTACACGGCTGAAATTGGAAGCATTGCTGAAAACGGAGGAGGAAGACGAGGAGGAGGAGGAGGCATCATGCAGACACCCACCAAGAAGATGAGGACTAGGAGAACTGAGGAAGGGACAGAGTTGGCACGGACATAAAGGATTTTCCGACGCTTGGAATATTTCGCGTTGGATCTCCCATTCAAAAAAAAGAAAGAAAAAAAAGAGAACAGAGCATGTCGAGCCGAACCAAAGGCAATTCGTACGCTATCACACTCTTTACGGATCTGTAGATACGTATCCTTCGTGAACTCTCGCTATCTCACTCCGCAAAGTGAGATGAGGAAGGGGGGAAGGAGGAGAAATAGATGTTGAGACGCGAAGAAAAGAAGACCATTTAGGGATTAGTTCAACGGCTCCATATAAGAGCAAGAGGAGGACGTACAAAATGGCCCAGATACGTTTGGTCCTTGCCTATTATATATATATATATACTGTATAGTATTATGACAAATTCAAAGAAGAGGAGTAGTCAGCTTTTGGTTGGGACACCCTGTACAAGTATACCCCACCGCACTCATTCCGCTCTCCTTCTCCTTCCTTTAACTAGTCATGGGACTCATTGAGAGATCTTTCCTTTATGTACATCCTACGTGCCTGACTGCTCACCCCCTTCTTCTTCCCCTTCTTCCACTGGTAGACCCTTTTCCGGATAGTCAAGTTGAATACGTTTACTATACTATATACGGAGTTTCCGCTCTTGCAAGCTTCTCCTCCTGGACTCCAAACACGGTGTCACACAAAAAAAGTGATCTGGAGATGGACACAAACAAGCAAGACGGGTTTAGGAGAGACGTTGCTCCGTTACTTCTTTGTACTAGCTACTACGTACGTAGTAGTTGCATTCCTCTTGACGAGAGTTTAATAAGCGGACCTCTTTTTTTTTTGCAGCCCTTTATAGCCTTTTTTGCAGGCCGTTCTGAGCGGGGGACAAATTCCTGCTTCTTATCTACATCCTAAATCAAGTGATGAAGAGATATGGAAAACTAAACTACGCCACATACCAGGTACTCCCTTAGGTAGGTTACTGACTTGTGGTACAAATCCAAGCTCTTCCACCTACACACAAAAAAAATCAACACAGGTCTGAAGACCTTGACAGTTTTGGAAAGAACGAAATGATCTTTTCACTTTGTTGCCCTCCCCCTCTCCCTCCTCCACCAATATGAAACTGACTTTTTTTTTGGGGGGGGGGGAGTGCGGGCAAAATCTGAAACTTTTGGCATTTGTGATGTGAGGGAGTTGGGGGGAAAATGGATGTTGCAGTAGGCAGGTCCTGAATTGAGAAGAAGGAACGTCTGATGATCACGCCGTCTTCTCCCGCCGCCATCGTCGTCTTGAGATTATCAGACGGCCCACATTCTTGCCCTTTCTCCTCCTCCTCCTCCTTCTCCTCCTGTTTCAGTTTTTCCCCCTTCCCCCTCTCCTCCTCCTTCCTGACGCGCATCCGTCTTCTGCCATGTCAAGACGCCACCGGAGGGAGGAGGGAGCTCGAAAATGCGAGTAGTAGGTATAGGTCCTCCCGTCATGCACGAAGGAAGCCGCCCTTAAAGAGCCCCCGGAAAGGTGCGGCAGCCGAGGCGGCGGCGGAGACGGAGGCCTAGATGACATTTTGAGTCGGGGCGGGGGTAGGGGTGGGGCCATCCGTGTACGCAGGCACGTTAGTAGGTAGTACTACAGTGAGTGGGTAGGTAGATACAACATTGCAAACTGGTTTCGGTCGAACCCGATGCAATAAAAGAACTTTTGAATAAGGCGATGGTGCTTCGCCTGGCAACGTCGGCGGCGGCGGAGCCGCCTCCTTCCTCTTAAATGGAACACTTTTTTTTTTCTCCAGCTGTCTCGTAAAGAAAAAAAAATCGTTGTTCTCCTCGCAAAAATGCACCCTCCCGTTAGTTTCCCGAATTTGAGGAATCAGAAAAGGAGTTCTTTCCTCTCTCTCCCTGAAATGTTTCGTTTAAAAAAAAAAAAAAAAAAGACGATGCGATCCAGGTAAGGAAGGAAGGGATTGCTTGACAAATGCGCAAATGCGGAGACCTCTTCCTAGATCTTCGATACGATCCGAGCCAGTCCTTATAACATAATCCTCTCCCCCCCCCCTCTGCCAACCCACATCATCCTCATCATCACCATCTCAGTTCAGCCAGCCATGCGCGCGCATATCGCCTTATACGTGAATCCACTCTCGCCGCACCGGCTTTGCGTGTCTTTGCTCATATGCCTATAGGCGGAAATTGTCGGGAAGAAGGAAGGGGTGTGTGGAAGAAAGAGGAGCAGGGTATGTGGAGGGAACGAGCAAACCACTTACCTAATAACGCGATGCTCAGCATGAGGAATTCTTGACAGGTCTGCCAATAAAAAGTAAGGTGGGGAGGGGGAGGGGAAAGTCTCAATTGCTATCAGCCGGCCCAGCTTCCAACTCCTTCCAAGATTGTTGGGTTTGTTGCTGACACGGGGTGTGGCGGGTGGAGTGGGTGGGTTTGTTCTTCCCCCATGTGGGATGGAGTGTGGTGGGCGCGCCACTGTGCGGATCTGCTTCTTCCACGGTCAGTATCATCATCATCATCACCATCATCATCATCATCATCATCATCAAAGAAGACGACTAGACTATAATATTACAGCAGGGTATCTTCTCTCTTTTCTCCAGCACGTGCTAAAGATACTTGTGGAATATTGCGCTTTGTGAATGAGAACAAAGACAAAAGAGGAGGGAGGAGGGAAGGGGTGTATTTCTGGTGTATTTCTAACTACTACTAGTGTAGGCACGGTTTACAGTACAAATGTACAGCTAGGTGTAATAGCATGGGCTTCTTTTGAAAATGATACAGAAAGGTGTTGTGTAAAAGGGGGTGAGGGGTGAGGGAGAGTTCAGAGTTCAAAGTCTGCGCTTGCGTACCGAAAATAGGTGGCTGCACGTGTAAGAGGCACACATTGTGATTTATCTCCCTCTCACACACCAAGGATGAGGGATGAGGTGCTAATGGGTGGTCGCAGTCAGGTAGAAACAGCGTGGATATATTGGTAAACCTACCTAATTTGTGTTTTATTGTTGCAATACCCTATCTCCGACGGTACAGCGGATTGGTAGGACGGAGCAGAGGGTTGATCAAAAAAGTGCATCCAAAAAAAAAACTTTTTCTTCTTCCAGGGGCGCCAATTAACAAGTGCAGTTCTTCTTCCTCCTCCTGTACCTGTACCCCCTGGTCCGTGCGTGGCATCTGATCCGATATCCGATAAGAGGCCAGGAAGAGGAGGGAGGAATCGGAATGGCGCCAGTGACAAAGAGTGCCAGCCCCCCCTCACCCCCTCCCAACCAAGAGCCCCTCCTCTGCCACCGCATATTGAATTCCTCCTCCCTCAATCCCCCTCGCCCCCCTCCTGCACTTGGAATGTCAGAAACCCGCTCCTCCTCCTCCTCCTCCTCCTCCTCCTCCTCCTCTTCCTCCTCCGTTATTTCCTGCTGCATGATGATGATGATGACTCCTTTGCCTCTTTCCTTCCTCCTTGCCCCCCCTCCCCTCCCCGCTACCCGCCGCTGGCGACGCAGCGCCGCGAATTTCCGTTTAGGGACTTCAGTTTAGGGTTGTTTTTTTTTTGCACACCGCGCGGCAAACCAAACGTCTTAATTTTTTTCTACCTCCCTCACTTGTGCCGGTGGTGAGTGAGTGATTCTGTCCTCTCGGCAGAGTAGATAGATCGATAGATGGATGAATAAATGATGGCATTTACACTGACCGGACGGACCAGAAGGCGACTGTGGGTAGTAAAAGATGGAAGATGAGAGAGAGAGAGAGAGAGGTCGACTTCCGGTCATGAGAGAAGGGATTTTTCGCCCTTGCGCGACATGCGATTTGCAAAACCAAATTGAAGGCGCTTTTTTTACGAGGAGGAGGGGGATTAAAACCAGTTCTATGCTACGTAGATACGAAGAGCAGGGACCTTCTAGAGTAGAAGACTGGAATGCTGTGCTTAAAAAAAAATATTTGCTAGACAAAAGGATGGATCATTCCTTATTAGATAAAGATCGATGCAAAATAGCCGCAATATTTTATGCATAAAATTTTTGAAGCTAGCATGCACTTAAGCTGAGTTATAGTCTAAACAAAAAAAATTGCTTGGTTTGGTAAGTGAAGAAAGCTACATTTACCTTTTGGAGGTGACGGCTTTAAACTTTCTCACTGTCATTTTTATTTTATCAGTATTGAAGAAGACTGAAGTAATGGGGGGGGACTCATACGGTAGGTAGTTATATTTATTGAGTGTGAAGATATACTTTAATATTCAAGTACGTAGGGCTTTCTCTTTGAATTATGCTCTATTTTAATTAATATGCATGTACATTATTTTGCACAACCTGGCTAAGGTGCATAATATCTCTATAAAATGTTGTGTGTGCATTATTGGCGCTACTTGAAATAAGTTTTATTCAGGTTGTCATATTCTATATTCTTCACTTTTTGTAATCCAAAAATTGTGTAGTTAGAAGCTTTCCAGTCCATATCTTCAGAACGTGCCTGATGTACGGTAGAGCCACTTGAAGTGGGTATGACGAACGCAGGGGATTCTTACGTGATTGGACCAATTTGCGAGGAAAAGATCCCAACAAGTTCGTCATAATCAGCTCTTAGCTACGTGATTTCGTCGAGAGAAGTGTTTAGACCATTGGAAATAACTATACCTACTAACAGAACAATTCTTGTTGTCTTAAACCCTGTCGCCGTTGCCAATCACCACATATGTACACAATACATACTAGTACAGTGTAGTGGGGTATCTCTAACCCCACCTCGCCCTTGCGCCCGGCTTCTCGTCTGTTGCCGGCCACTCCCTCCTCCGCCAGCACCACCGCTCCTACCATGCGTTTGTTGCTCCTTTTCCTCCCCCTCCTCCTCCTCCTCTTCTTCTCCCTGTTGCATCACCTCACCTGGGAGGAAGGGTGTCCTTATTCTGTGTGCCGGAGCAGACGGAGAAAGATGGCGTCAATCGAGAGGGTGAGTGCACGATACTCGGGTCCCCATTTAATTCCCATCTTCCACATCCTGGTAGTCAGAAGTAACTACTAGTACTCGTACAAGGACTTCCCAATTACATTCTTAAGCCCTTTGCTTGTCGACTCTTCTGCACCGTTCACAAGTGTTAACAATTTTTAAAAAAACCTAAAAAAATTAAGTTTTTATCACTTAGTAACGGGAAAAAAATATTTGTTCAATTTGTTCTCTAACATGGGAACAAAGTGGGTGCGTGCACAACGGTTTTTTTTTTTTGGCCCCTGGACATGGTACTCCTTCAAATCTTAGCTCGTGCCTCTCAGCCACCACCAAATTTTCCGACACCTGGTGCGTGCATCCAGTTGATGCCACCTCCTCCTCACCTCCTCCTCCTCCTCCTGCTCCATCAGTGACGCACTGACATTTTCAAGAGGAGCACCAGCACCATGTTTGTCCATGGCTGTTACTGGCTAATGCGGTATTTTGGCTGGATGTGGAACGACTTCATTATTGGCAGCAAAAAAAAAAAAATTGTCCATTCACGTGGACAATTTTTTTTTTTTTGGGTGCAAAAAAGAAGTCGTTACAAAAACACCCAAAAAAACACATTTTCCAGTAACAGGCATGGGCCAACATGGTGGGGGTGGT
>JAAUYM010100807.1_pt1 | contig 17388 bp, 16 predicted proteins | sample 7278001 | NCBI WGS metagenome assembly JAAUYM01 (sample SAMN14350224, study PRJNA611818) | marine sediment metagenome | isolation source: surface marine sediment (1.8m) | place: French Polynesia: Moorea | collected 2018-08
GGGCGTCCTCCTTCCCACGGGCGATAAAGACTCCCTAAACGAGATTGGGAGCATTAGCTGGGTTGGATCATCCGATAAGAACGCATTATTCTTAACATTCTGACCTGATGGCGGTGTGGCTCCACCACTACATTCTTTCCCCCTCCCATGCTCCCTCTTCCTCCTCCCCTGGGCGTCCCTCCTCTCCCCCTCCCTCCTCCTCCTCCTCCTCTTCCACCTCTGCCTCCTCTGGGAGTCCCCCCTCGCCCTCCGCCACGTCCGCCACCTCCACCTCTACCTCGTCCTCCTCCTCCGCGGCCGCCGCCACCGCCGCGGCCGCTGCCTCGCGGAGAAAAGCCTGCAGTAGGTTATCGGAGGAGGAAACGGTCAAGTCCAATTCCACTGTGACAACCCCGCCAAGGCGATCTCGCCCGGCGAACTCACCTGGCCTCCCCATGACCTCTTCCTGGACGAAGAACTGATCGTTGACGACGGACGACTTGATGTGGGTTTTTTGTTGTTGTTGTTGTTTCCAGTGTTGCCAGATTTTCACACGGGTCCAATGCCAAATCCTGGTACCAAAAATGCCAAATTTGAAGTTTTATTTACTGTATTCAGAACATTTAAATAGCAAACAGTAAATATAGTAGGTAAAATTTTAATGCCAAACAGTAAATAAAATTGAAAATTTTTAATGCCAAACACTTTTGAAAAATGTCAGTTTTGTGAAATCTGGCCGTGAAAAATGCCAGTTGGCAACAGTGGTTGTTTCTTGCTGTTCCGGTCCGGCCGGCCCGCTGTCCAGCCCAACTAGGGATAGGGCCGGGCGCGAGGCAGGTTCCTTTCGAGCCAGCGAGATGTCCAGATGCAGGGAGAGAGAAGGCACGCTTGCTTTTGTTGGTGCCTGATTTTTTCCACTTTTTGAATCAGTGTATGTGGTTATTAACTTATTATCATTGTATCTCTGACGAGGAGGTGGGGTGGAAAGGGTTGCTGTAGTGACAGTGTATGGGTCAAATGCTGTGTCCTGATTTTTTTCATGATGATCGCAAGAAGAACAAAGTAGAAATCGGCTTTTAGGTTGGTTTATTCTCACTTCTTGGCCTTTTTTAGTGTGTATAGTACAGTATACGAGTATGTACCATATGTAGTAATGTAATGGTAGATGTTATGCTGCGTCACAACCACTTGGGACAGAATTACCATATTCTTGATTAGTCGTACGTTTCATGTTGAGCAGAGACGTTCCTGATCCTTTCTATGATCACTTGTTCTCCACGGCTGGGTGGGCGCCAACGCCACCACCCTCCCTGGGCGCGCTGATCATGAGGATCCCGTCGGAGCTCAGGTTGGACACCACCTTGGTCGCGTCGCATCCGGACGGCAGGGTGAAGCTCCTGCTGAACTGCCTGGAGACGAACTTGCCCTCCCCCTTCTCCTCGTGCTTGGCCTCCACCTTGAGCATCCCGCCTTCCACTGTCACCTTCAGCTCGTCCGGCCGGTACTCGTGGGTGTCCAGGCTCACCTCCAGCCCGCCGTCAGAGTCCTTGATCTTCAGCACCTGGTCGTCGTCCGATCCGGCCTGCCTGCCGAAGAAGTCCGCCGGGAACATCTTGTCCGACTCGTCGCGGCTGAGGAACCTGGGCAGCATCCACCTCTTGGGCATGACCAGCGGGGAGAGCGCGGCGCCTCCGTCTCCTCCCCCCCCGGAGAGGAGCTCCGGCGGTGGCGGCAGCGAAGGGTGGCCCTGGAAGCTGCCAGCCCTGCTCCAGAACTCCTGGGAGTCCCTCATCATGTCCTGCCTGATCTTGTCGAACTCTGCCCAGTTGGACTCGAAGAACGGGTCTTGGAAGAAGAGGTGCCTCATGGTCAACGGGACCCTGCTGCTTCCGCTTTGGGAGGCCATGACGGCAACAATTAAAACGATCTTGCTTCTCCCTGTCCTGTCCTGCCCTGTTCGGTGTGTGTGTGTGTGTGTGTTCCGTCCCCTGATCTGATGCTTTCTGCCGCGCTTTGCCCCTCCCTCCTCTGCTTAAAAAGGGGAAGATTGGGTGTGTACGTAGGTAGGTGTGTGCTAGAAGCGTCCAGACTTTGCCGGCAAACTCTCTCTTCTCTTCCCTGCCCGTCTCTCTCCTGTTTAGAAGCAGAGCCGTTGATAGTGCAGAACAGAAAAAACCTCCTCCTCCTAAGACCTACAGTAGATAGTTGAACGTTACGTACGTATATTGTACCTAAATAGTTGTACATAAAACTACTACGAGCGTACTTGCTAACGGAACACTAAAATTTAGGCAGGATGAGGGGTAAAAAAGGTTTAATTAATTTAATTTAATTGGTAATTTAGTAGTTCCTTGATGGAAGTGTTTCCACAGCAGGCACATGTGGTGTGTACTTACGATATAGCGACAATTGTTTTGCCAGAGCTGTTTCTTTACTTGGAAGGATGCCAAGAGAAGTTTCAGTTAATGCTCTCTCTCTCTCTCACTCAATTTATCCCGCAGTCATCGCCCCATCAGACTCAGTTAATGCGTTTTGTTCCCAGGGGCAGGATATACTACAAAGTTGTAGCTATGAGAAGTGGTGACCCAGCATTTATAAGTCTGTAAGATATTCGCGGTTATGTCCCCGACTCCCATAGTTCTTAATAAAGATTATAAAATTAAAAGAATATTGTATACATGAAGTAGATGCAGAGTTAGCATGTTGCGAAATCTTATTTTCAACTTATCTTTCAGAAGATTTTTGGGTGTTTTTCTTTTTTTGGAGAAAGCTGGAGGGTGTGGCATTTGAGAGGAAGATTATCCTCCTCTCTTTTTGGGGCCATAGGAGTGCCATATGCAGACGCAACACTATCTCAGACAGTATCTCTTCCTCAATTTTATACTGTACCTTGGTACAAGCATACGTATTACAGATATGTGGTACTTATTGCCTATTTCTTCCGCAGATGGCATCAGCAGGTTGTTAACGCCATTTGGGTCATTCCGAGATCAGTGTAACACCTTTCTAGCAAATCACAGTTAAGAAGAAAATTAGCAACTTCTTGATGGGCTCAGCGAAACAAGCAATGCTCCTGGTTTCTATTTGTGTCGTATTTAGACAAACGTAAAGGAGATTCAACTAAAGAAAACCACTTGAATTACAAATATCCTTTCACAGCCACAGAAAAAATTCCCATATCAAAAAGACGCTAGTCGTCTTCCTCCTCCTCTCCGCCAACTTCATAGTCCACCTCCTGCACTCTGCCAGCTTCGTACGTTTCCCAGGTTGCGTCATAGTGAACAGCGTCCTGCTTTGCCAAGTCCGCCTGCACCCGGACTTTCTTCCCGCCGTCCAACACCACCAGCAAGACCTGCAAACGAGGGGGGAGGGGGAGGGCAGGCACTCAAAAGAGGCACTTTCACGATAAGCACAACTTGACAGACCTTTGCGAAGGCGTTCTGCATCGCCATCGCCTTAGACTGCTTCCTTGCGGCGGCGACGGCGGCGCCCCTCCCCTGCTCAGTTCGCGCTGCCGCCATCCCCGCGGCCTCCACGACCACTTCCTCGCCCGTCAGTCCTCTGCCGGGAAACGACAGGCGGACGACCGTCAAAAATGACGAATTCCCGCATGAGTCGTCGGCCGGCTTCTGGCAGAGGATCTGTGGACCAACGGAGAAAGTAATGGTTTTTCTTTAATATATGAGAAGCTATGTTGGAACTCTCAAAAAGCACCTCCGAATTCCATCCGTTGAACCCCAGGTAGAAGTTGGCCAGCTCCTCGCATTTTCTCAGCGACAGTGGCAGGTCGGTCTTGGCGTCGCGCGTGCTGCGAAGCACCTTGCACAACCTGCCGTTGATGACCAGGTTCTCGTGGCAGAAGAGCCTGGCCTTCTCGGCGGAATGCCTCGAGAAGAAGTCGGCCGCCGCGAACCAGTTCCGGAACCCCTCGGAATCTGTCGGGACACCTACTACACGTTAAAAATGACTGGTGGAAGCTGTTCCTCGCACATCAACTCGTCCTATGTAGGGGAGCTGATCGATACCCACCAGCTTGTCCCGCCGCCCCTCGGGAACAATCGGCAAAGAGGTGGTGTAGGAGGCCGTACGGGGACATTTTCTCCCTGAGAAGCTCCAGGAGGCCCAGCTTGTCTTCCTTCCAGAGGATCCTGGGCAGGAATATCCTAGCCTCACTAGGGTTCTCGAAAGCAATCAGCTCAACACGAGGTTCCTTGGTAGTAGTAGTAGTAGTAGATTCCTCCTCTTCCATTTCTGTACAGAGATACAAAACACACAGTCTCCTTCAGGAGAAGGAAAGCACCTTACCACTTCTAGCGACTTAATTTATTCTTCTCTTCTTCAGTTACGTATTGGCGAGTATGTAGTATATGTAGGTAGTTATGTATGTATGAATTGGCAGCCGAGGGAAGGCACTGGAGAAGAATACTGCAATACATAAGGGGCTGTTCTCTCATTTTTGTACTCTACGTCCCTTTACTGATTTGAATACTCCGTAACGGTTCCGTGTAGTTTTCTCTTTCAAAAAGAAAAGAAAAAGTCTTTGTGAAGATCACACCAATGTTGCCGGTGGCGGCGATGGTGGCGACGACTTCTTGGCGGTGGAGGAGGCGGCACTGCTGCCGTTCCTGCCGGCCTTCTCCTGCGTGCTGTTGTACCACGCCAGCATCTCGCTGGAGAAGTCGTCGCCCAAGTCACCGCCGCCTCCTTCGCCCTTGCCGTTGCCGCTGCCGTTGCCGCTGCCGGCGCCGCCTCCCACGCTCGACTTTGGCTTCGGGGCCGTGGGACGTTGAGGGGACTCTCCCACGGCGGCCACGCTCGGGGCCGGCGGTTGCGGTGGACCGCTGCTGGAGCCACTCCCGCTGGCCGTGGAACTGCGCGGAGAGGACTCGGACCCGCTGCCACCACCACCGCCTCCTCCCCCCTCCGCACTTCCCTTGTCGCCAATACTGCTCGCACTAGATTTTCTAAACTTTGTGCTGTACTTGTAGAAGTCTGACATCTCGAAGGGCTTGGAGGACTCGCGATAGGCAACGAACTTCCCAGGGACGATCTCGGTGGTGGGGATGGGAGCCGCCGCAGAGGTTGCCGCCCCGCCTGCGGGGCTGCCCAGGGAAGCGTTGACTGTGACCACTGTGGCCTTGCTCGGAGTGACGGCGCCAGAGGAGCTGGCCGCAGACGGCGAAGGGGAAGGGGCCCTCGGGATGGCAGGAGGAGGAGGAGGCGCCTTCTCGCTTGCTTTGTCCGCCTGAAGCTGTTGCCGACCGGCGGAGACACTGCTGGACGGAGTGGGCGGCAAGGGCGGCGCCGGTGGGGTGGCCATGACGGGCTTCACCCGGCGATTCACGGCGGGGGACTCGCTGACGATGGCGCGGGGAGGGACGGGAACCGCTCCCGGCTTGGAGGGGTTGGCCGCAGGAGAGGTAAGGGCGTTGCTGGCGGAGGGAAGGTCGAGGCCGCTACGTCGCCTCTGCTCCACCACCTGGTGATACTGCTTAGGGAAAAGGGGCGGGGGGGCGGAATCGTCCTTCTTGGAAGTTCGGACAGAGTCTGTGTTCAGCCCGAAGGTGGTCTCTACTGTGGCGGTAGTTCTCTTGACTGTGGGAAGACCCACAGAGGCAGACACGGTGCTACTTGTTGAGGTGATGGACGACCTGTGCTGGTGGTGCTGGTGGAAGATGACATCCTGGAGGTTGGTAATGGGGGCGAGGGGCTTCGCTGACGACTCCGGATAAGTCTGTCCGGGAAGCAGGGTGGCGTTTGACGTTCTCAAGGGGGCGGGATAGGGTCCTCCTGCCTCCAGGGGCCTTATCCCGATGATGTGATGCCTGGCAGCAGCCGCGGCAGCGGCGGCGGCAGCGGCGGCAGCGGCTGCGGCATGAGGCAAGGCTGCGCCGGGAGAGTGGTGCGGAGGGTATTCGTCCGCGCTTCGCAGTCGATGGCTCAGGCTGTTGGCCCCGCTGACTGTCGAGGCCGCCTGTAGCACCGGGTCTGTCAGGGAAGACGATCCCTCCACCGCTGCCGCCCCGTTCACCTCCCTGTACTGCATCTTCGACCTGCCGTGAATCCCCGCCGCCTCCAGGGAGTCTAGGTCCTCCATGCTCCTGGCCACCTCCAGGACTGGCTTTATGCTCCTCTGGCTCGTCGATCTCGTAGCAGAGGAAGACAAGTGCGGCGGCAGCGCCGGCAACTCGCGATTCGCCATGGCGACGTTATAAGGGGGCAACGGCTGCTTCTTCTTGCTGGACCGCTCCAGACTGGGGTAGGAGTTGGCGGCAGCCGCGGCCTCCAGTCGTACATTGGGAAAGGGAAGGTGCTGTTCTCCGCCCTCCTGAAGCCTCGAGGACGTGGACTGAGCTCGCAAGTGATTTGAGTTCTTTCGCGCCAGCTGCTGCCCGGGCTTGGGGGGCAGGGGCCGCTGCTGCACCGGAAGGTGGTGTGCTTGGGGTGCACCCTTTCCTCCTCCTCCTCCTCCTCCTCCTCCTCCTCCTCCTCCTCCTCCTCCTCCTCCTCCTCCCCCACCCCCTGCGCCGACGGCGACGGCGGAGGTAGTGGTGAGGGCGTCAAGGTCGTCCAGGGAGGAGAAAGCCTGACTTGTGCGCTGCTGAGGAATGTTGTACAGTCCAACGGGGGAGTCGCACTGGGTGAGGTGGCCCTCGTACTTGTTCCTAAAAGGAGAGGACGGCAGGGTTGCCGAGCGCGGGCCTCCACGGGCCGACGAAGACCCCGATGAGGCCGAGAGGCCAGAGATTTCTGCAGTGGTGGCCAGGAGAGGGGCTGGGCCGCTTGAGGAACTGAGCGTGGGGAACTGCTTGGTGCGGTATGAGGAGCGGAGGTAGACCGAACTGGGGACATAGCCGGCTGGTATGCGAGGCATTCTAGTTAGAAAGAAATATATATATAAGATGTTTAAAAATGTTTTTAATCTGTTTATCACCACGACATCCTACCTCGGGGAATTTCAATAGCACAACAACGCACCTGTGAGGACTGTTTGGCTCCAGACTAATGCTGTCCATTTGATTCCTGTGCTGACCAGCGGGGTGCTTCCTTGGTGAAGATGGACAGGATCGCGGCGAGAGAGCACCGATGTCGACCTCATCCTCGTCCAGACTAGAGGGGGACTCCTTGCTGCTGTTGCTATTCAGGCCCGGCCTCATGACAGCCTCCAAGTCTGGCACAGACAGTCCTTTCCTCAGACTCTCCTCAACGCCAATTCCAGAGGAGGGATGTGGAGAGAGGCTGATGGCATCGTGGAGATCCAAGTCAACCTCATCCCTGCCTTCACCGGCCTCTCCCAGAGGCCTGGGCTGCTTGTTTCTTCTGTGCTTAGTCCCGAAGTACTTGAGCGCATTCAGTCTCGTCTCTATCTCACGCAGCTTCCTTTGGCTCTGCTGGTAAGATGACTTCCTCTGTTTCCTCACGGACTTGGGAGCTGCGCCGTCGCTTGCCAGTTTGAGCGCCGCCGACGTTATCTTACTCTGGATTTCGTATTCCAGCTCCAAGTTGGCCAGCAGCTCCTCCTCCTTTGACTTTGGCTTCTTGAGCAGATTCTCTGACAGCGCAAACTCAGTGCGGACCCTCCTCCGGATCTGCGGGACGGGCTCTCCCGGCGCAAGGGGGATCTCGTGGGGCAGCTCTCCCGTCAGTTCCCCCTCCTTTATGCACAGCTCCTTAAGTTGCTTTTGCTTTTCTTGCAGCTTGTCCTCCAGGGCCTCCCTCCTCGCCTTCAGCGCCGCCACCATCTCCATCCTGGCCCTCTTGGTCTGCTCGATCTGTTCTTTGCTCTGGGCGGCGGCTGCACCCCCGTCCACACCTTCTCCTCCCTGGGCGCCACCTATGCCGCCCGATATGGGCAGGCTGTGAGTCGAGCCGCTCCGGCTGAGATTCGACAGGGAGCTGGCGCTAGATAAGGATGCGGAGCTGCGCGTGAGATCGCGCGCGATTTCCTTGAGGCTCCTCAGTGGGTGATGACGCATCTTGGCCTGCTTCCTGTCCAGGTAGAACTGGTGCTGGGAGATGGCGCTCTGCCAGATGCATTTGGTCAGTCCCTGCGTCTTGCCGAACCATACGTACACGTGGATGCTGCCCGGGTTGAATGTCCTCCTGGATACGGACACCTGCGTGGTGGAGTCAGCGATGGCGTCAACCAACTCCTCGTCCTTCTGATTGCCCCCGGCAGAGTCCAACTTGAGAGCGTCCTCGTACAGGTTGAAGCTGCTCAGGGTCTGCACCACCCTCTTGGCGTCGTGGACCTCGATGGAGAACTTCTTGTCCCTGAAGTACAGGTTCTCCAGCTGCTTCCACGGGAAGACCCTCATGGGGACCTTCCTGTCGGCGTGCCCGTACTGCGCGATGCCCCTGCAGCTGAGCCCCAGCCACCAGGGCGTCTGGCGCTTGTCGTACACCTCGAAGTAGTGGACGCCATAGGTGGGCATGGACTCCACGATGGTCATGTAGTTGACGACGGCCTGGCCGCGCGTCTGACCCTTCATCTTCTTGTAGTGCTCAATCACCTGGTCCTCGCAGATGGCGAGTGACGAGTGCTCCTTCAGCACCGTGGCCGGCAGCACCGGGCTCTTCTTGATGAGGCTCCTGGTGCCAGTGTCGTCCACGTAGTCGCCGTTGGCGGTCTGCAGGGAGAGAGCGGCCAGCTGGAAGACAATGTCAGACTCGACCTCGAGGGTGCCACGGAAGATGAGGCTGCGCGCCTGCAGGTAGAACAGCTCGATGGTCTTGTTCTCGCTCAGGTGCGCGATGCTCTCGATGAAGAACTTGACGAGGAAGTGGACGGTCAGCTGTGCGGGCTTCCTCGGCAGGTCGTGGTCCAGCACCTTCCTGTCCAGCTGCAGCCAGGTGAAGTGTCCGGCGTCGTCCGCCACGGCCAGGCCGAAGTACTCCTTCTCCTTGAGGTGGCAGTGCGAGGCCACCAGGTCCAGCAGCTCCCCGGCGTACAGCCTGGGCTGCACCAGCATCTCCAGCCTCCTCTCGTCCAGCAGCACGATGGCGGCCTGCCTGCTGCCCTCCCCGTGGGACGGCGCGCGGCGCATCACGTGCGCCTTCTCCCCCGACGACGACGACGACGACGACGCCCCCGCGCCCACGCCCACCCCCATCGACTGGCTCCGCACCAGGCGGAGCTTGTTGGACAGCTTGTCCATCTTCGCAATCTCTCTCTCTCTCTCTTTCTCTCTTTCTTTCTCTCTCTCTCTCTCTCTCTGGGGCTCAGCCTTCGGACATGACGACGACTCTGGCAGTCAGAATTGTGCAAGAAGGCGGCCGGCAGCAGAACAAGGGAGGAGGAGGAGGAGGAGGAGGGAGGATCATGTTGCACATCTCGGTTAGGAGAGACCGGAAGGCAGGAAGAAGATATTGCCTTCCTTCTCTCTCTCTCTCTCTCTCTCTCTCTCTCTCTCTCTCTCTCTTGCTATGTAGAGTATCTCCTCTAGTTGGTTTTTTTTTTCCTGCTTTTGTCACTCTGACAGGGAGAGCACAAACTGGACGTTCCTTGTCTGGAGCGAGCCCCTCTGGTCCCCTCGTCTCACAGAGTTGAAGTCGCCGTCGTCCAACATGAAGAGGACCTATCGTCCTGTCTTCTCTTCTCTTTTTTCTTCTTCTGCGCCACGCAGCGCAGTGCACTCTCGACACTTGTCCTAGCCCCTCCTCGCCGTCCCGTCAGCGGCGCCGGCGTCGTCCACGTCCGCCCGGAGCCACTCCAACTTACATTTCCAAGTGGACCGGACTAGTGGACTCGGCGAGCGAGCGAGCGAGCTACCGAGAGACGAAGAAAGTAAACGCACCTGGCAAGTGATAGGCGCAGGACGGGCTTGGCTCGCCCAAACAAGTGTCTGCACCGGGGGCGTTCAGTCGAAAGAGTTCCAAGATGCCAAGTAACCTGCCGAACTCACCCCTCCACGTCGCTCAAAGCTCCTACTCACAAGACTTTTTTTTTGACCCCGCTCTGTCCGCCCCTACCACTACTGCACCTGAGCCGTCCCCTGCCCTTCTCCTTCTCCCATCCGGCCGCCCCGTCTCCTCTTCCCCCTCCTTCCTTCTCCAGTCCACCCAGAGGGGACTAGTCAGTTTCTTTCTTGGCCTCTCACTTTCTTGCTCAAGATGATTCACCTGGGGAGGAAGGGTGGAGGAGGGAGCGGGACGGGAAGGGGAGGGGAGGAGGAAAAAGGTTCCGCCGATTCCGCCAGCGACGGAAGAGAAAAGAGGGAGAGGGAGAAGGAGAGAGAGGGCGCAACTTCGTCTTCCGGCCGCCAACTGAAAAAAGAAAGAAAAAAAAAAGTAAATTCAAAACAATGGCGGGAAGAGAGAGAAAAAAAAGACTCCCGAGCTGCAAAAAAAAAGTTGTCAGCGTTGTTTGCTAAGCATGTTTCATTACTTCATAAAGGATGGCTTTTTTTAATATAAATTTCTGTGAATACAGTACTGAATTGTAAAATGGTTTCTAATAGAGAACCCCACCTTGCTCATCTTTACTCTTAACTGAAAAGAAAAATAAATACTGAATGGTTTGGATTTCCAGTCCCCACCATTGTCTCTCTCGTTGCCACAAAACAGACATTTTTCAGGCATGACTTGTTTTACTTGCACAAACTGGACATTTTTTGGGCACACTAAATACTTTTATGTAGACATAAAAATAAAAAAGTGAATCGAAAACAGTAACAAATTTAGCGTGAGGATTTATGATATAAAAGTGTCCAGTTCATTCGCACAAACTAGCCATTTTTCCCGCACAATATTTGCACATTTTGGGTATTTTTTAGAAATAGGTGTCTGATCGGGTTATTTTGCTTATTTATGTAGTAATTAAAAATATTTAGATTTAAAAAATAGATTATCTACTTTAGAATAAAAGGAGTGTGCAGTATGTAGTAGGTACTACGTAGTACGTACTACACTTACTCCTAACCAACGCTGTTTTATACGCTTTCTGATGCCTTCATCTTTACTGAAGATGTTCCCCCCGCCCCCTAGAAAGTAAGGCCTCACCCGCCCACTACCCCAGAGGCACACCATTAAAGTCTGTCATCAATAGAGCAGACAGAATTGCACACAATTGTAGCAACAACGACAGACTTAACACCAAACATTCTCCCTTAGCTGGAGATAAGACCATAGTTTAAAAGAAACTGATTGGGAGAATGTCTGTCTCCCCCCCCTTTTCTCTCCACCTACTCTACTGTACTTATTGCTCTGGGTACCAAACTACAGAGAAGAAACTTCGTACCGCTTGAAAGGAGAGGAAAGGAGGAAATTACCTCTTTCCTCCTCCCCTTTTCATCCACGCGTTGGAGGGGACCATCGAACTGGAACTACTCACGTGCTCTTTCCCCGGTAGGAGAAGGAAACAGATTCGTAAAAATTTTCCCACTGCCAGAGGGAAAGAGAGGTAATACAACTAACGTAGTACGAGGATGAAGAAACAGTCTGTTGCTACACTAGTGTTGGTGGCGCTGAGCATCGCGATCGTCCTGACCTCCGACGAGGTGCTTGTGATGGACGAGGCGATCTGGAATGAGGTCCGGGGCGCGGAGGCCTTCGAGGACCTGTGGGGGCACCGGGTGGAGTGGACGAGGGAGGAGGACGGCTGGGACGAGCGGAAGAAGAGGGACCTACTGGCAATTCACGTGCAGAACGAAATGCAACCCACACTGGTACGTACACCCACACACATAATAACCGCTTCAGCATCGTCTTTTTTTTCCCCCAGCTTTTCTTTTTTTTTTTTTTATCCTAATTTGTTTTTCAGGTTCCAGCCTTCACCGAGCTTGGCTTCAAGAAGATGTCCATCCCGGAGGAGCTCTACCGCTTCATCCTCGACCACCGCCGTCCCTTCGACCTGAAGCCGGAGCGCTGCCCGCCCTCGGCGCACCAGAACTGCGACCGAATCGTCGTCGAAAAGAAGAAGAGGAGGAAGGAGCCGAGCGGCAACACCGCCGTGATGGGCGTGCTGGAGCCCAAGGTGTTCCGCGACACGCTGAACGAGGTGCTGAGGCCGATCCTGGAGGAGTGGTCCGGAGTGGCGCTGGAGCCGACCGAGATGTACGGGATCAGGCGCTACAAGGACGGGGCCTGGCTGCAGCTGCACGTGGACAAGCTGAGGACCCACGTGGTCAGCGCCATACTGCAGATCGACCAGGAGGTGGACGAGGTATGGCCGCTGATGCTCATCGACCTCACAGGCAACAGCAGGGAGGTCGACCTGCAGCCAGGGGAGATGCTGCTCTACGAGAGTGCCAAGGTGAGAGAGAGACGAAGACTAGCTATTTTTGTACCGTAGAAATCGTCTGTTTAGTAAAGGAACCTCAATTTAGTAAAGATTCCCATACTTACAAACTTTTCAGTGTATTGTACATATGTTACATATTCTGTTATGAGATCTCTGACAATGAGGAACCTTAATTTAATTGACTTGTTTGTTCTGAAAATCACCGACATCAATTAGGTCGACTGACATCGTGGCATTGTAATTTTTCCCCGTCGCCTAGGTCCCGCATGGCAGACAGCGTCCCCTGAGAGGCGCCTACTACGACAACCTGTTCGTCCACTTCCGCCCGCAGAAGGGGTGGTACGAGAACGAGTTCGACGCCATGGAGATGCCAGACGTCATTATCAGCAAGGGAGACCTCCTCTAGCAGTGGCAGCCAGAGTTACGAGACTAAGTTTCCTCTTGTCAGCATCACCGCCAAAAGCAATAAATTAGCAGTATGTACAGTACGAAATACAAAGCGTATCCGCCAAGGTTTTTTTTTTTTTTTACTACATCAGTAACCTGTTTACTGTTTACACGTTAATATTCAAATCTTCTAGCCATGGAACCTCCTTCCACCTCCACTTCCTCTGTAGTGGCCGCTCCTGCCGCCTTCCCTCCTGGTGCCGAACCCAGCGCCGCGATAGAAGTGCCCGTACCCATCCAGACGGTTCCCGGCGGTAGCGGTGCCGGACTTGCTTCCGCTGAGTGTCTTCCGTCCTCCTCCAGTCCTCGGTGTGAGACTGCCCACCACTCCTCCCAGGCCGAGGTACAGCGGGGAGGCTGAGCGGCGGACGCGGGAAACGGAAGCATCTGACAACAAAACGACTATAGTACTACTTCCCCAAGTACCGTACAGTAGCCTCCTCCTCCTCCTTCTCCTCCGCCTCCACCCCACCAACCTTGGGCAGCGTTGTTGTCCATCCCAGCCCGACCGAGGCTGAGCACCGAGGCGGCGGCGGCGACGGTCAGGAGGGACACCAAGAACAGGCGCGGCATTGTGTTCGTGCTATGTGGTACGTATTATGCTTTGTTCTTTTCCTGGTTTTTTTTTGGGGGGGGAGGGAGGGGGGGGATGAGCCGCCGTCTTGCTGTAAGGTAGAAGGCAGAAACGCAAGTGTAACAAAACCTGTCTCAAGAAAGGAGGGGAGACGTTTTTCTCTTTGGTGATATGTACCTACGCACTACATATAGGTTACTATCCTACCAAGTGCGATTTTCCTGCTCCTCCGCTCATCTCGTCGCCTCGTGTTTACCTGTATTATGTTACTTATACGTGTTATGTATACTTATACTGCAGCAGCAAAATAAATTCCTCAATCGTGAATATAAAACTCCGAGCTTAAGTAAATAAAAATTTAAAACACATTGCGCCTTACCAGATGATTCTCAAAAGAACGACCTACTTAAAAAAAAATCTTATGACCTATTTTTCCTTTCAGATCTCGATTCCAGTTCTGAGACGGTTGAGTTTCTACTCCTCTCTACATACTAGTACGTACAGAACCATTTTCTTCCCTTTGCCCCAGGAGACGAAAATAGTGTACATATGATGTGGTAGGGTCGCTGGTACTGCTTCTCAACATTTTGCGGCATTTCTTTCAGTCACCTAAGAATATTGATTGAAGACAACATCTGAAAACCATGCAGGGTAAGGTTAAAAATTTAAGCCAATTCGGCCTGTCTCCGCCATGTCTATCGCCTGCCCCCCCCCCTCGGCTTGGCGCTGCAGGGACTCGACCCGCTTGGATGACGCTTGCTGCAACTGCTGCACTTTCTGCGACGACGACGAGGAGAAGGACACCTGCAGCTTGGCAAATCGCATCTCCTGCTTGTGGTGCACCCTCTTCCTCTGCACCAGCATGCCCATCATGCGCCCTGGCCGCCTCCACCTGTCGCATCTGCTGCGCCTGCCGCACGTGCTCCTGCCTACATGGGCCTCCGCCTCCCTTCGCTCCTGCTCCATCCTCTGCGGCCTCTCCTCCCGCTGCCTCCTCTGCTCAGTCTGCTGTATTATGGCCTCTTGCCTCCTGAAAAAAAAATCATTTGCACGTCTATGGTCGATTGTTGTAACAATTATAACGTCTCTGATCTTAATTATACGAGTACATAACTTGATTCAGAATTTCCTTTTGTGACCGACTGGATTCAGTTCCTAACCGATTTTTTTTTTTTTCGTGCCTCATCTGCTCCTTCCTGGCCTTCTCCTGAAGCTGGTGTTCCATCAGTTGTCTTGCCTTTCTCTCCCCCTCGAGGGGGATCTCATCCTCCCTGATATGTTTAACCTGTCACTTACCGGTACAATAATTCGTTGATAATTGGGCAATTAAAATTTGGGTGCCGGAATGTGGCTAAAATTTCATGTAAATTGGGATGGGTAACAAGTGTTGCAGAACAGAAGAAAAGGAGCATAGGGTGCCGCTAGACCTCACCGTGAGGGAAGTGACGCGCCCATCCGGAGGCGATGCAGGAGAGGACTTCACGGAAGAGGGATACGACAGCGCGGACTTCCGGGGAAGTGGCCCAGTGAGCGTGGAATCTCCCAGGAGTGGCGAGGGAGCCTGGACGGGCGATGCAGACACTGGCAGCCACGCCAGCACCCCTGGAGGGAAGCCGGAGTCGGACGGGGCGTCCAAGGGCTGGACTGTGGGGCCAACGACGGAGGAGGACGGGCAGGACTACTACGGCACGGAGCGGCTGGCCTCCACCGTGCAGCAGGGCACCGCCGCGGCGAGGTACCAGACGGTCGTGCCGGCGGCCGCGGCCACCGCGGACGCCGAGAGCCTGTACAACACGGTGCTTGACGCCGACTGCGCGGGCGGCGCGGGTGGGGGAGGCGCCTCCAGCACGGGGCGGGGGGGGGCGGGGGCGGCAGCCGGGGCCGATCCTCCCGCATACCGCGGGCCCGGCGTGGCCTACTTCGAGCCGCCCTCCACCTTCGCCCCCAGCGCCTTCGAGCACGACTTCGCCCAGCAGGGCAGGAGGGAGGCCGGCGGACAGGGCCTGCTCGCCAGGGCGCTGGGCTGGCTCGGCGTCGCTGCTGCCGCTCCGGACGGCGGAGGAGGCTCCTCCCCGGGCGGCGAGGACAGGGCCCCGGAGGTCAGCATGGTGAGCCGCAGGGCCAACGAGACTCGCACCGTCAAGTTCGTGCCGGTCGTGCCCGGCAGCGGGCCGTCCGCCGCAGCCAGGCCCTACCAGCAGTACGTGGTGGAGGAGGCAGCAGAGCAGCAGCAGTCCATCCCACCACCACCTCCTCCTCCTCCTCCGGCTTCTTCTTTTTCCCGTCCTCCCTCTGCGCTACCCGTGGTGATCAGCTGCCTTCCCGGCGAGTCTCGTGGTCCGACCACGGTGCCGAAGGCCACGTTTTCCTTCACCGCGCCCCCGACGAGGTATTCGCGGGAACAGGCCGACTCGGCGGCCAGGACCATCCCCATCGAGGTGCACGGGGAGATCCCCGCCCAGGCGCCCACGGCCAGCACCAGCAAGCAGAGCAGGACGGACTTGCCACAGGGTCAGGGGCCGCCGGGAGCAATGTGCCCAAACTGCACAGAGTGGAGGAAGTGCATAGATTGTCTCAACAAACTCCTTCAGTAGCGTACCACAGTACGGCTGTATACTCGGGAGATGGAATGAAATAAATTGACAAGTTCGTGCGGACATGACATGGAGGAATCATGTCTTCATTCACCCTGTTGAAATATGGCAGCCAGGTGAGATGTCCATCGTTTAACTTCTCTTAGGAGCTTTCTCACATGACCTTGGCTGGTCTCAAGATCTTCAAGAAGAAAGGCAAGGGTATCGCGGAGTCAACAACGGAACCGAAAGCACAGGCAAGCATGTTCGCAATTTTCGGGGGCATTTTTTCCTTGTTTTTCGTGTTTTTGGTGTATTTTTCTAAAGCATGTTCAAGACCGAGCCCAACCTCTCCTGTTCAGTGGAACGAGGATAGTGCTTTCAGCAGGGGAAGAGAGATATTTTCCATTCCATGGCAACTTTTTTTTTTCAACTGCAGCAAAATACTACTGTACTCACTTTCCATAGAACGTACTAGTCCTACTACTCTAGGCTACTCTAAACTCGGTCTTTTTTTAGCCTTCTCATCCTTTCTACGGCATCCTCCTCCTCCAAGTTTTCTGTCCCAGTTTCAGCTTCACTTCAGGATGGAGGAGATATCTGTGGGAGCATATACAGACCTTGCTTTGCTGCTGCCTCATGTGCGCGAGGAAAGAGGAGGGAAGAAAAGGAGGACGTAGGAGAGGAGGGCGAAGCAAGTGCGCAGCTGTTGCTTCATCTTCATCTTCACGCTGAACAAACAGACGTGACAGCAACTGATGGGTGACAGAAAAACAGGAGTTTAGGGTCAAAACAGGGTCCAAAACATGCCCAAGGACAGATTGGCAGCCTTGAGACAGGTAGCAGCAGAGCACGTGGAAGAATTTGCTTGGTCAGGAAGGATTTGGACGCACCCGAGTACCTAGAAACGGCACTCAAAAAATCTTGAAGCGCAACTCTCGTTAGGTCATGGGTTTTTTTACCTTCCATACAAACGGGAATTGCAATCCAGAAAGAAGAAAAAACAGACCAGTAGTAACAAAGAAATGCAGCTTATCTTTTATCTACGACCTTTTTTAAGAAAAAAAAATATTTGAATACCGTTTTCTTTTCGATTGGAATAGTTTTTTTTTTTCACAAAAAGGAATGCACAATTTACAACACTGTACAAACTGTATAACAGTGTATAAACTGCGCAGTAGAGTAGCACACGAATAAGTTCATCACTTTGAGACCTGGCAGATCTATCCACTTAAATGTATGATTTACTCAGGCTCAGAGCAACGACGATGACATTGGCGGGGACGAAATGGCCATCAGTATGGAAGGAGGGAAGATGGACGAGTTCTTCCAAGAGGTGCCAACAAGAACAAATTCTGTTCAGAGACTTGCGGCATAAAGTCAGCGTTTCAAATAGAATACGTACAGTAATACAATAATCTTGAAACAGAGTTCAAGACCGGGGGGGGGGGGGGCGAGGTGAATTGAAATCTGTTTCAAGATTATTGTATTAAGTTACGTATTCTATTTGAAACGCTGACTTTATGCCGCAAGTATATGAACAGAATTTTTTATTGTTGGCACCACTTGTAAGA
>JAAUYM010022693.1_pt1 | contig 17386 bp, 16 predicted proteins | sample 7278001 | NCBI WGS metagenome assembly JAAUYM01 (sample SAMN14350224, study PRJNA611818) | marine sediment metagenome | isolation source: surface marine sediment (1.8m) | place: French Polynesia: Moorea | collected 2018-08
TGGAGTCAAGATTCTTGGCCTGGGCAATGCTGAAATTGACATCACAATGTATGAAAAGGTCAAGGTGGAAAAGCTCATAGACACAAATGATGAGGAGTGCATCAAGTTCAAATACGAAGGAGGTGGAGGAAAGTTGGAGAGTGAAGATTGTGACAAGGACAAATATGTTGCCTGCTATGCTTATTGCAGTAAGTAATATTTTTTTGTTTGCATCTTCCCTGTACAAGTGTGACTCAGTCAAACATTTGTTTCATTACAGCCAATGTCAACACCTGCGTGGCACCAAACTTTTTTGCATATAATGGTGGCAGTCAATGCTGCAGCACCAACACTTGTGGGCCAACCTGTTGTGACGATGCCTCGGTCAACTGCAAAGAGTCCAATGGTGTTACCAATGCCGATAACTGTGATGATGCTGGTGAATACAGCTAGTATTATTCTGATATGATAGCAAGAAAAGACAATTTGCATATATTTTATAGCACACTGCCTCCTCTCTGTCAAGCCTTCCACTGCATCGAACATGGTTCTGGACGGTGATGGTTCTCATCCCATCGCCTTTGCACCCACAGAGAGCTTAACGTAAGTCATTTGTGCTTTTACTACATAACTTTAATTTAAGGTCGGGTGCATACTCTGAAATGCTACTCAGCTAAGGAAGTATGGCTGCTTGTGGTAATCAAGGAAGATAATTTTTTTGTGTGTGAATGTTATGCTAGTAGTGAGCATAAGACCTGGAATGCATTGTCACCATAGAACTAACATGTCCAATATGTCCAATATGCCACTAATGTTATCCTAAGTCTACTACTAAGCAAACATACACCACGCACATAGCACATAGTAGTACATACGAGTACTGTAGTATATACCTTCTTCTTGGGTAAGTATCTAAGCCAAGTTTGTCATAAATAAAAATGTCATTTCTTGCCAAACGGGATCTCAACTGACTTGAGTATCATCCGGACTTAATTATTACCTGGACGACAAACGCGTGAGGAGGAGGAGTTGAGGTGGGTGACCAAGGAAGCAAAGATGATTTGTTCAATGGCAGTTGATTTGCTCTTCTCCTTTTTCAAGCAATCAGGGCATGCCATGGGACAGAGAAAAGAATCGTTTTCTATTAATCCAGCCTGTATTTTCTTACATATTCAGATTACTGTGCTTAGCAAACTTGAAAATTTCAATAGCATAATTGTGAAGACCAAAAATGCTGTCAACTATACATTCATGTTAAAGATATTTGGTTGTTGAAATACATGCTCTTGTAGAACGAGACATTAAAGCTCCACATAGTACAGTAGTACAGTAATACAATGTGCAAATGGAGAAAAAGATATTTTTTCAAGTGCACAAGTTTTAGCATTCTAACAACTGGATCTGTACAGAATCCTTTGGATGCCATTTCAAAAATGCAGGTTCCTTTTTCTTTAAGAAAGTACCTTAAATAATGAGGATCCTCAAGCATTTTAGAAGGCACCAATGACCAAACCTTCCTGCTTTAGAAAAAAAACCTAAGCATGTTTTTTCCGGTAGGGTAAAATTTTTATTGCAGATTTTTTTGTATGCATGCAGATTTTTTGTACGCATTCATTTTGCAAAGAAATTAAACAGATTTAATCTACTAGTACAGTAGTACAACAGTGCCAAAAACTCAAGGAAGCAAAGTTCCTTCATTTGTACCACATGGCATTGCAATTTTCATGCCACGCAACTATTTCCACTAACCCAACCAACAGCACCCCATAATAAATCCAAACTAACTCCGAAAAGTCTGCCCCCAACTTGGCAAAACCTATGCCAATTTTTTTTCGATAAGCGCGGACTGGCTGAGCATACATCTCAGTGCCAAACATGGACAAAGACATAGGCAAGTTGTACATACATAGGAACATTCCTACTCTTCCATTTGGCATTCCACCCTTGTTGGTTGGGAAGGCATAGAAGCTAGTGATAGAGGCGATTCGGGCTCACCTCGCCTGGAGAAGTGGCAGTGCTTTCCACAAGAAAGGATAAAACACCTTTTTTCTTTTAACGATTTCCTGAATCGATCAAATATCCATTCTGGGAATCTTGATTCGACTCAGATTTGCCATTCGAGTCGAGTCGAGTTCGACTCGGTGGCATCACTACGCCAGGCAATCGACGAAATTAGAAAAGTTGTTCACAGAAGTAACAGTTGTAAATTGTAATAATTAAAAAAAAGGTTCACGTCACCGTCAGCCACGTGAATAAGAAAAGAGCGAGGCTTCCTGCCACGATGGACGTTCACCGCCTGTCCACCGGCCTCTCCGACTCCATGTCCATCTTCTTCGGTCGGCGGGGAGGAGGAGGAGGAGATGACGGGAGGGGAGAGGAGAGCGACGTGAAAGAGAAGGACGAGGTGGGCGTGGACGGGGACGGGGACGGGACGACTAGGACCAAGGAGGACGACTCCATGGGAGACCTCATCAGGATGATCCAGAAGGTCAACAGGATCACCGGGTTTGCCGGCAGCAGGGTGGACCTTGACCTGCCCAGGATCGTCGTCATCGGAGACCAGAGCTCCGGGAAGTCGAGCACACTAGAGGTAAGGAAGAGGAGGAGGAATGTGGAAACGTCTGACCTTGTTTCGTATCCCTTTGTGAATTCAGGCCATGCTCAAGAGGGACTTCTTGCCCCGGGGCTCCGGCGTCGTCACCCGCTGCCCGCTGGTCATCACCCTCAGGCACAGGGCGGAGGAGGAGGAGGAGGAGGAGGATGAGGAGGAGGAGGAGGGAGGTGAGGTGGTGACGTTCGAGGCGGATGGCAAGACGGAGGAGGTGGTGATGGAGGACCCGGACTGGGACTCCGTCCGTCGGGAGATCGAGAGGAGGACGAGGGAGAAGGCCGGGGCAAACTTTGGCATCGTCCGCAGCCCCATCGTCATGAGCCTGGACTCGCCCTACCTGCCGGACCTGGAGCTGGTGGACCTGCCGGGCTTCACCAGGAATCCCAAAGGTGCAGTACTTGACTTTGTGGATTGCACTACCTACTGTGATGTTCTGCTTCTGCTCCGCTCCCAAAGGCGACCAGCCGGAAGACATCGACCGGCAGATCAGGGCCCTGACCCGGGACTACATCTCCCAGGAGAACACCTTTGTCCTGGCGGTGACGGCGGCCAACGTGGACGTGGCCACGTCCGAGGCCATCAAGATGGCCCGCGAGGTTGACCCCGGCGGCGCCCGCACCCTGGGTGTCATCACCAAGCCGGACACCCTGGAGATGGGCCCGGAGAGGGACGCGCTGGTCAGGGTCCTGAAGAACGAGGAGCTGCCGCTGAAGAAGGGCTACGTGGCCATCAAGAACAGGAGCCAGAAGCAGATCGAGGAGGGGATGACGCCCGAGGAAGCATTAAAGGTCGACCTTGGAATTTAGTGATGCTTCGGACTTTAGTTGCGAAACTTGATCTCTCTCTCTCTCTATCTATCTCTTTTTTACAGGAGGAAATGGCGTTCTTCAAGAAGCACCTGGAGTTCCTCAGCGTCCGCAGCAGATCTGGCAGTCCCTTCCTCCTGAAGACGCTCTGCTGGGAACTCGGCAACAGCATCAGGAGGTGCCTGCCCAAGCTCCGGACGGACCTGGACCGACAGATCTGCCGCATCGAGGAGAGGCTCAGGAGTCTGGGTCACGAGGGAGGCTTGGACGAGCTGTCGGACCTCACGCTCTTTATCAAGCTCCTCGGAAACTTCAAGTCTAAGGTGTGTTCTTCCTCCTTTTGTGGTCAAGTTACGCGTCGCGCACATACTGTACCTAACTGGCGTTCTTAACATCCATTAAAAGATATCATTTAGTGTGTACCCTTTTCTCTAGGCTCGTCAAGAAATTTTTGGCCTCAGCGGAGTGGAGGACGCTGCCGAGATGGACGACGGGGAGAACGTCGGCGCCAACATGAACGCGGAACTGAAGAAGGGCATGAAAGACGCGTGCGAGGAGGCAGGCTACTCATCATTCCCCGCCAAAACGTACAAGCCGCAGGTGGAGGTCATCATCAAGAAGACCACCGGAATCCGCGACCCCGTCCTGGCCCCCATCGTCATCGTGGAGATCCTGGTGGGGCAGCTGGTGGAGAGGCACCGCGATCCCTGCCTCCGCCTTCTGCTGAGGATCAAGGAGATGCTCCTGCAGAGCGTCGCGTCCGCCGCTGAGAAGACTCTTGGCGCCTACCCAGAGCTCAAGGTAAGCGTCGACACTTCAATGTCGGCGAATTTTCAAGACGACTTACGTCTGTTCAGAAAGTGGTGGTGGACCATGTAAGGCTGGTGGCGGAGGATCACTGGGGCGCCACCGTCAAGGCCATCGGCGTCTACCTGGACGCAGAGAAGAGGAGCGTCAACACTGAGCACCCGAACTTCAAAGAATGTAAGGAGAGGCTGATGGGGAGGGCGCAGGAAAAGGTTAAAGAGGAGGAGAGATATGGGTTAGCCGTCCTCGACCTGGAGAAATCTGGCGTGGTCGAGAGTGGCCTTCACCTGAAGGAGGAGGTGAGGGAGCAGGCGAAGGTGTTCATGGACATTGTCGAGGTGAGACAGTCTTTGGTGTCAAGTGTGGTTATTTTTTTTTTCTCACACCTCCTCCTATGCCTGAACCTGCAGGCGTACATGGAGAATGTTGTTCGCACGAACCTGTCCGACCTCGTCCCGAAGATGATCGTGGCACACCTCCTGCACGAGACGGTGAAGAACTACCTTGGGGAGAAGGGCGAGTTCGTGTCCAAGATGGTGACGGTGAGGGAGTTTTTCTGGACGACGCACATTGCTAATTAACTAATGTTTTGAAAATCTCTGAAACACTCATCACCCCCCGACTATTGTGTAGTAGTACCTAAAACAGAAGTTATTATCCTTTTGGGGGGGACCACGACCCACCCCAATACCATCCACAACCCATTCTACTCCACAGTCATTATAGTAGGGTGGGTTCCCTTTACTTTTTTTTCCTTTATGGCCCTCTCCCGACCCCCTCGGACAGACTTTGGGACCCACATAGGTTGAGGACATCTTTCCTTAAAATATAGGAGTTATACGTACTCTTAGTTTATGTTGGTTACTGTACTTGAATAGCACAAGGCTTTTGTCTCTTATTCGATCCACCCTGAAGAGGTACGGTTGCGACGACCGAGTGCTGGCCAACCTGGTGAGGAAGAACGGCGAGGTGGAGGATCTAATCTCCAGGAAGGAGCGGCTGCTCAAGGTGAAGAAGGAACTGGCGGCCGGCGTGGTTTGAACTATTTCGTTTTGCTCATTTCTTGGACAAGATTTTACAAAAAAAGAACAATTTAAAAATGCATTTGATCCTAATTTAGCTTATGTAGTAAGGCAATTGGCCTCGTTACTTTTCATGTCTGTGTAAGTGTTGTCTCTACCATTTTTCTTGTGAAACATCTGCCTTGAAGTACAAACATTGGGAATGTAACATGCTTTTTCGTTCCAGTGCTTATTTGTACGTACGGTACAGTATATGCAAGTTAAAGGCGTACAGAATAAAGAGTAACCTTCAGAATGTGGGAACCTGCGTCGCCAGCTCTTGGAATTTTTTTTTGCCAATTTTGCGAATTTTAAAACTTACTATTTGGTAACACTGCCTGGCCCATGAAACTGCAATTTGCACCGTTTGTCTAACAAAAAAGATTTGGAGACCCATGTGGGCAGTGCATTTGCTTGTAGTACGGGCATGTTGGGACAAGTGAGGATACTTTGCTTGCTTCCCGAGTTTCGGTCCTCATTAAAACGGAACGGACTAGCAAATCACGTATGTAAAAGCCACTTAGAGTGCTTGAGAGCGCATGTCGACCCCTCCTTCCTGCCCCTCTCACAATCAGCCAGAAATAAATGGAACTATGTGCCGGTAAATGGCCGGCTATTGTACGTGTAAACGGCAACTCAAAACAGCAAGAAGGTGGCATTAAGCCTCCTCATAGCAGCTCTTTTTGCGTATTATGCGATCTTAGCTTCTGTTGCACTTTGGACAACTCTTATGGGGCGACGCTGGCAATCACAAGCGCGGGAGGAGGGAGAAGAGAATCGAAATTGTCTGAAAGCTCTCTCTTTCTCCCCTTCCCATCAGACCAGGACACTCACACGCACACAATGTTGGGTCATTGCCAAGACAGAGAGAGAGAAAGGTGGTAGAACAACGTCCTTTAGTCCTGCCTTCTTGTTAGAAAGAGAGAGACGAAAAATTGCCCGAGTCATCGCAACAGTTGGAGTCGGTCGGGTCGGTGTACCACAGAGGGGACGCCGAGGAGATGGCGGAGGAGGAGAGGAGGAGCGAACGGAGCACCCAGGTATAGGCAGAGGGTTCGAGGGAGAGGCGGAACGTGCGCAACTTTGAATCTTTTTTTTTTTTTTTTCGTGGCTCCAGATCGAGAGCGAGATGGGGACCATGTTCATCCTGGACCTGATGAGGCAGAAGCGGGAGAAGCTGATGAGGCTCAAAAAGGACGAGATGATCAATGAGGCCGCCAGGAAGCAGCGGGAGAGGATGCAGAAGGTGGGCGGTGGAATCTGCGAGAGATCCCCTCCCCCCCCAAGTTGTGGAACGTTTCTTGTTTTCTGTGCAGGCTCGCGAGGGCCACTTCGTCTGCGACGGGACCGGCTTCAGAGGGGTGCAGCAGATCCTGGACGAGGCCGAGAGGAGCAAGACGCCGCAACCGTGGAGGAAAAAGGACAGTCAGAGCTAACTTTAAAAAAAGATATATATATACCAACGGTCGCGCTCGACTTTTCCCCTGAAACACAGAAGGTAAATATTTTTGTTAGGAAAGCAGAACTGGAAAAGAGAAAATTTGCTCTTGCAAAATTTTAGCCAATTTTTTCTTTTGATTTAAGGTCCCTTTTTTTGTTTGCATGTATCCCCAACCAATATCGCTAGCGTGAATTTAGTGATGGGTTGTCCTAACGCCAGGGAAGGTGTTGGAATAGTGGAAAAAAAGACCCTTATAGCAACCAAATTTCGATCCCTGCGTTAACTACCACTATTGTCACCACCGAGACCGTGCCCCTAACGATACCAGTACTGATAGGGTCGCCAATGCGTCCTAACACGAACAGCGCTCAACCTTTTTCTGTGGTAAGAAATAAATATATGTACGCATTAAACTTCACTTCGATTATAAAGAAAACACCCGATATTCTGATCCGGGGAAACTGCTATTTCTTTTCCTTTCTTCAGTGAAACAGATACGTACAATCCGTTATGTCCAAAAAAAAAAAAAAGAGAGAGAGAGAGAGATAGTACGTGCTAGTTTAAGTGTACAACTGCCGATGTCTTTTTTTTCTTCCATTTAGTACATCCTGACCATCCTGGGAGACTTTGCGGTGGTAGCCAACAGTCCGGTGGCGGGACCCACCCCCACCGCGGACCTCTCAGACCGGTGCCTCTGCACCTTCTTCCTCCCGCTGCCACCCGCGTAGGCGATGGTTCCCTCCGGCAGGGAGATGGTGACCCTGGCTGTACCCGACCCGGCTACCGCAGGAGACCGCATGGACTGTGACCGCGTCACCATGGGGTGGCAGGAGAGATGTTGTTGTTGGAGGTGGTGGTGCAACAACAGGTTCTCGTGCTCCGGCAGCGGCGCCCTCCGCTTCGTCTTGTTGGGCTTGCTCTCCAGCGGCGTCTGCGCCGACTTGGAGCGCTGGACGGTGGCGCCGGAAGCCGACGCCACCCTGTTCTGCCTGTCCGCCAGTGGGCTTCTCACCTCTCCGACATAGCCAATGGTCAGGTGCCTCCGGGCGCCGGGAGGAAGCCTCTTGTCGGTGGCCCGCCTCTTCGGGAGAAGGTCCGGGGTGCGCACTACGGAACTGCGCGTGCTGCTGGTGCTAGTGCTGGTGCTGCTGCTAGTCCTGCTGCTGTTGCTGATTTCCTCCGCTTCTCCGGCCGGCCTTGCTGTCGCGGTCTTGGGTCTCTTCTCTGCCGACGTGGCACTAACAGAGTGCTTGTGGTTGACCGAGGTTCTGATCCCCATGCGGGTCTGCCTCCTGTTCTGTAGCGGGGTAACGGAGGTGGACACCGCGTTGGGGGTGGCGGAGGAGACGCCCATCCTGGCCATCGACACCCGCCTGTTGGCCACCGGGGTCGTTGCGTGCGTCGCCCTGTGTGGCACCACCGTCGTCGACGGAGGCGGCATCATGTTCGGCCTGGTGAAACACTCCACTGACTGCGACACCTTTCCCTTGTTCTCCTTCCGGATCCTCATGATGGAGGAGCGCTTGCAACCGAAGTCCTCCTCGATCAGCAGCTTGGGAATCACTGGGTTCTTGAAGAACTCGGCCGCGTCCGTCCACTCCTCCGCGTCCGCCTCGTCTTGCGGCCTCTCCGTCTCTTCCGCTTCCGTCTCCGCGGCTTCCAGGGGAGAGGTCGACGACTTAGAGACGTTGGAACTTGAGCTGCTGCTGTCCATGCTCTCGTTTCTCTTTCTCTGGGGGGCCCTGAGTTGCGGCTGAGTCTGGGTTGTATCTTTCTTCTTGGCCGACGCCTCTAGTCTGAGGACCAGATCTCTGACCGAGGAGCTCTTCCTGCGCAGGCTCGCCCTGGTGGCAACTCTGTCGAAGGCCTGGTACGACTGATGGGGGTGCCTCTTCCTGTTCCGCGCCGCGATCTCGAAGGCAGAGGACTGGCGCCGCAGCTCCGGGCCCGGCGCGGCCGCCCCCGCGGCGCCGGGAAAGAAGGCGGACTCCGTCGGCGGCCGGGAAAACTCGAAGGCGGAGCTCTGCCTGCGCATGATGTTCCTCCTGAAGTTCTCGTCGTCGTCTTTCGCCCCCTGTGCCGCAGACGTCGTCGGTGCGGGCGGGCGGGCGAAGATGCCCGAGGTATCGACCGTGTCGAAGGCGTCGACGCCGGACACGTTGCCCCCGCCACCTGCACCAAAGGACTGCTCGATAAAGGAACTGATGTCCTGGCGCAAGTTGCTGAGAGACTCCTGGTGGGAAGAAGACAACTTCTTTCGCGAGGAGGAGGACTTCTTTGCGCTTGTCTTCACTGCCGAGGAGGACTTCGAAGAAGAGGCCGAGGAATGGACGGTGGGCGGCACCCTCAGCGGGCTGGTCCTCGACCCTCGCCTCCCTGGCGTGTTTCCCGGCGCGTGGTGGAGGCTTCCCCTTCGCAGGTGGGCCCTCATGTCGTCCACCGGGATGGTCTGCAGGGCAGGTTTGCTGGTCGCCCTGTGGCGAGGAGGAGGATGCAGCTCCAGAGAAGTCTCCGAGGTCTTCTTCGTGGCCGCCGTCTCTTGCGACCGCCTCCTCATGGCTCCGATCTTCCTGCCCTTGGGTGACGCTGATCGCTGTCTAGGCCATGCGGTGGCCAGAGAGGCCCTGGATCTAATCGTGGCGCAAGATGAGAGGGAGGAAGTGCTGCTACCACCACTCTTGACCGTCATCAGGGAGGCCATGGAAGAGTTGATCTCCTCCACGTTGGTATCGGTCCCGTTGTGCTTGCCCGCTTTCTTCGCCTCCTCCTCCTCCTCCCCTTCCAGACTCGAGTTGTCCGAAGGCGGCGTGACAATGTCCGTTGCCTGGCGCGGAATGCCCAGCTGCGCTGGCGTTGACGGCGTCCCGATCTTCAGGCTAGGCCTGCTCGCCAGTGGGGAGAAGTTGTGCAACACCGTGGTGGTTGCAGGCGGAGGCGGCGGCGGTCTGTCGTCCGCGCTCAACTTGAAGGACTTGTTGCTGCCACCGTGCTGCTTGAAGCGCTTCACGGAGAAGGATCGGCCCCTCATCTTCGGCGTCATATCCATGGCGGCGATCTTGCGCTGCTGCTTGGACCTCGGGGACAGCTCAGACTCCTCCTTGGCCTTCCTCTTGGCGGGCAGTCTTGGGGAGGCGAACCTGGCGCTGCCGCCGACGGGCGGGTAGGCCGACGATAAGGACAGCGGTAGCGGCGTGGCATGCGGCGGCTCCATGCCCTCATAGCGGCCCCTTGGAGCCACCGGCGTAGCTGACCTGCTCATGGCCTTCTGGATGCCTTTGACGGTGGCGCTAAAGACGCGGGAGATGGATCCGCTGCGGCGCTTCTTCTTCTTGACCCGTCTGGCGCTCGGGCCATGTCCTGGCACTGCTTCGTCGTCATCGTCATCCAGGTTGTCCTCGGAGTGGCAGGAGATCGGCTGGCTGGCGGTCTCCGCGCACACGTTCTCCAGAGATGCAGTCAGATATCCGACCTACAAGAACACAAGTTAAGGGTCACGTTCACGTTAAAGAATGGACTTGGCAGTCTGCCCAAAGTGGCAAGACAGACCTCTCGGCTCATCTTGATCACGGACTCCACGATCTGCATCATCTGCGGCAGCTTGTCGTGGGTTCCGCCCTTTTTTCCGGCGGCGGAGGCGCCCTCGTCCATCGGGAAGAAGGCGGGCGTGAGGACGATGGCCAGGTTGCCCTCGTCCATCTTGTTCTCCTCGGAGCGGGCGGCCACCTCGGACAGGAATCGGGACAGGTACATCAGAGTGTTGGCGTGGTTGGCCGGGAGGAGGCAACAGCAGAGGAGGAGCCCCTCGGTCCGGGACTCCTTGTCCGGGAACTCCCAGCACCTGGAGGCAAGCATGACATTCTTAGGCACATACTAAAGAAAAACAGCCTAATGACACCTTACTCGAGCAGCAGCTTCTGCAGGTGCACCGGCATGAGCGGCTCCGGCAGCTCCCTGAGCCACTGCTTGACGAGCCCGGCCACGTCGAGCGGTGAGGCGTCCGAGAGGGCCTCCGTCCAGGCCTCGGACTCCTCCAGGGAAGACTTGAGCATCCGCTGCCGGTTGGCGGAACCCGGCTTGCGGAAGAGGCCCTCGCAGCCCAGGCGGTCGCCGCCGGCGCCGCGGAGCCAGTCGCACAGGAACGCAAGAACCCTGAAAGAGAGAAGAAAAAAAATAAACGCCGTTCTACAAAATTCAAAAATTAAGCAATTTTTTTTCCTAAGACCTAAAGATTCTCAAAAATATTTTCTTTTTATTTTAACGTACTACTAAGATTTCAACGACTTTTTTTTCGGCTAAAATGTTGGTACAAAGCTCAGCGCAGTCATCGACGTCAATGGTACTTCTCACTTTGGCACCAGGACGTCCTCCCCCAACTCCGGTGCCAGCACCATGGAGAGGTCCCTCAGGGGCCGGCAGAAGACCCTGCGCGCGTGCGAGCCCTGGCGACCGGGCGTCTTGGGCCCCGGGGTAGACGCCCCGGCGCTGCTGCCGTGCGCGCCCTGCAGCTTCTTCCTTCCGCCGACGCCAGACGCCTTCTTGAGCGCCGACGGCGCACCCAGCTCCCTCAGCCTGGTCCTGGCGGCGTCCTGCGCCGCGCGGGCCTCCTCCGGCGCCAGGGCGCACAGGGGCCTTCCCTGAATCCCGCCGCCGGCGTGGGAGGAGGACGAGGAGTCCATTGGAATGCAGACTGCGTTGTCAGTCGACTCCGTGTTGGTCGGCCACCTCCTGCTTGGCCGGCCTCTTCTTCAAAACCGTTTGGTGGAAGACACGAGTTTGACTCGACTCGGACCGAATAGAAGCATACAATATTACAATTTGATCACAGCAAGCTAATTTTAAGGCTTTATCGGCTGTTTAATTAGTAATAAAATAATAAAATTCTTGATAATGTGCAAGCTTTACTACGCTTCACGCCACGCCACTGACGTTTCAACTTGAACTCGAAAAAAAAATGCCAGCTCGACTTCATCACTAGTCATTTCCTGCGTCTCCGGTGGAGGGCGAAGAGTATTTTTCAGGACGGGCGCAGATTTGAAATGAGGGGCGAAATGAAACGCGAAGGGGCGAAATGAAAAGGTCCACACAAAATGGCGGGAGATTCAAATGTCGCTCATTAATTGTGTGTAGGCAAAATGTGTGCTTATTATACCGGTATGGTATGTAGGATAAAAAAATAGCCTTTTATATATAGGGAAAAAGGTTGCCTACTTGGGAGTAATCGGGATAGTTAGAAGAAAATTGCCGCGAAAAATTGCAAGGTGTCAAGGTGCCAAGTTATTACTGTATTATTATCTGCACACATATTTTTAGGCCATTTTCAAACCCACTGGAGAAAATAAACGGACGCATATCGATGCAGAACTTAAGCACTTGAACACAGCGGGGGAAAGACAACCCAACCAATATTGGTGTCACATGAGACACACTATCGGTGGCGACACTACTGGTAGTTAATGATGGGGTCGACATCTGGGTTGCTCCAAGGTTTTCATATCACTTATGTGGCGTTAGGAACGCCAGGACAGGTGTTAGAATAGTGGGGAAAAAAACCTTAAAGCAACCCATCACTACATTCACGCTAGCGATATTGGTTGGGAGGTAATAGAGGCTTTCTCGGTGGGTAACCCCAGCCCGCCCCAGCCAATGCCCCCTCTCCTCCCCGATCTAGGTAGGGCATTTCGACTCCTTATTTGCTTCTTTCTCTCTTTCTCCTTCGCAGCTGATTCTTATTCTCTGCAGCTCTCTCTCTCTCCCTCCCTCACTGTTAGGTTGGCTCTAGCTGCTGTTGCTGTTGGGTGATGGTGGTCTGACGCTGCTGAACAGACAAGAAATAATAATGCACAGACATTTAATTAACCAGTAATAAAAAAATATGTGGTACTAGTTTCAATAATACAAAAGGGTAAAGAGCTAGACGACCAACAGCAACGCCGGCTTCATCTGGGTGGCCAACGGCGACGGCAACGGCTCCCACGGTCACGCGGACTTCCTTTCACGGTGCGTCGAAGGCCTCATGACCAGGACCTGCTCAAAGGTGGATTGACCGCCGTCATGTACCTGGCGTCCCCTTCCCTGCTCCTGGCCAGGTGCGCCGGCTTTCCGTCGCAGTTGCGCCGCAGCGTCTCCGTTCTCTCCGCGCTCAGGGCCCCGGACAAGGACAAGAAGTCGAAGAAGAAGAAGAAGGAGGAGGAGGCGCCCAAGTGGCCGAAGCAGTGGCCGAGGGAGATCCTGCACAAGGACCTGGAGGCGGCGGTGACGCCGAGGCTGGCCACCGCCAAGGATGCCAAGAGGTTCCTGAAGAGGCTCCAGCCGGAGGAGAAGGAGCTGCTGCTGTCCGTGCTGGCGACACCGGCGCCGTCGGGGGCGACGGCGGCTCCCGCAGACGACGGCCAGCAGGACTCCACTTCTGCCGAGGAGGAGGAAGAGGCGGTCTCGAAGCCCACGGCCAGCGAGCTGTACCACTTGGCCCTGCACCAGTCACTGCCCTTCGTCGGCTTCGGCTTCCTGGACAACCTCGTGATGATCCTGGCAGGCGAGTACATCGACCACACCATCGGCGTCACCCTGGGCATCAGCACCATGGCGGCCGCGGCGCTGGGCAACGCCATCTCGGACGTCTTCGGCATCGGATCCGCCTGGTACGTGGAGCGGTGGTCCTCCAGGCTGGGGGTGAGGGCGCCCGTGCTGACCATCGAACAGCTGGAGCTGCCCTCCTCCAGGGCGGCCGCCAACGCCGGCAGGGCCATCGGAGTGGCCGCAGGGTGCATCATCGGGATGGCGCCGCTGCTCTTCCAATAATAGCAAGGAGAGGAGAGGAGAGGAGGATGCCAAGCATGCCACTGGATCTTTTCCCCCTCCCCCTCCCAGCCGACTATTGTCGCACTTCTTCAACTTTATCTGCACAAGCTCCATCTCCGACCTACGATTGCTCATGCATATAGGATCAGCATCAAGATCCTTCTCTTCCCTTGCATGCTCGAGATCCGAAGACGAAGGAAACCAACCAACCACCCGGAATTCAATCCTGCACCCAGTCAGTCAGTCAGTCAGTCATACTACATAGACGTGATTTTTTTAAAAGATATATTTGTGAGAATCTCTGCGGTGCCGAAAATTTACCAATTATCCTTAGACTTTTTGCATATACATATAGTGAGACCAAAAAAAATGGAAGCCTTTTTGAGAAGATGTTGTTACTAGTGCGGTATTACCACGTACCGTGTGTGCCATATAATACTACTATTAGTAGAGTTCTTTCATTGTACAGTAGCTCCCTCCAGTGCAACAAGAGTTTCTTCCCTCCCATCCACCCTCGATCGCGTGCCTTGCCACCGTGTTTGTTTCTTTGTTGCGTGCAATATGAGTCGATTAATAACGTTTTTATTTATTAATAAACAATAAACCCGCCCCGGTTCTAGTCAAGTTGTGCCACTGATCATAACTATCTTTTCTTCCCTGTTTTTCCTCTTTCAGTCGATTCGACCAGGATGCCCCGCGCGAGGTCTCACCAGCCGGCCTCCCTGGAGAGCCAGTGCATTGAAGCCTACATGCGCTACCTGTACGAGGAGGTCAACTTCGTCATGCACGTCAGGTACTTCGAGGACAAGTCCGCTCTGCTCCAGCGCACCGGGCTGAGCTCCCAGGCTATGCTCCAGGCGCTGGACGTGCAGCTAGCGTGCAGCCTGAGAGGCATACTCCACGACATCGTGCGACAGAAGATGGTCGACCTGGTGGTGGCCAACCTCCACGGGGTGGTCATGTCCGACAGAGCCAAGGAGGGGAGCATCTCTCTCCTGATGCAGCAGCAGCAGCAACCTCAGCTTCCGCCGCCGCCGCCGCTCTCAGCCGCAGGCGAACAGCACGGACGCGCCGCTGGAGTCGCCGGCGGTGGAGGAGTCCAACACCAGAACGCCGTACCTTCCTCTTCATCCTCCTCATCCTCCTCTCTCTTGTCCAGTCCGGGAGGCTTCTCCCGGCGGGCACTGACGTCTCCTCCACCCTTTGGCAGCCAAGGGCGCCTCCCACTCCTGGCGCAACTGGTTTCGCCTCCATACTGCCTCCCTTGCCGACAGTTGCCAGTGATGCAGCTGCTGGAGCTGGTCACGGGCGGGGGCGGTGACGCAGCAAGTGGCGGCGGTGGCGACACCGCCTTCAGCCCCATTAGAAAGCTGGACCTGGGCAGCAACAAGCAGTGGTCTTCTTCGCAGGCGGATCCGGAGAGGCTGGCCGAGTTGGCGCGCACTCTCTGGAAGGTGGTGGGCGAGAGGTGCCGCTCACTCGAGACCCTGGTTATCCCCAAAGAGCTCTCCTACAGCAGCACCCTCAACTCGGCTGTCCGTGGCAACGGCGCCTCCCTCACCCACCTGACGCTGAAGCGCAACGTGCCCAACAACATGTTCCTGTCCGTAGTGGGGGCCTCCTGCCCCAACCTGAGGGAGCTGGACATCGCAGGAGCGGAGGTAGTCACCGACTTTGGAGTCGTCTGTCTGCTCTTCGCCGACCCGGAGCAGATCTTCATCGAGTCGTGGAATAGGGAAAAGACGGTGAGACGAGACCAAACCAAACACAGAAGAGAGACTAAACGTAACTAAAGTCTGTTTGAAACCCTCCTTCAGGTTGGAGGACGTCGCAGCGCGAGAGCATTTCCTCACCCTCACTTCGACAAGCCCATCCCGGACCCTTCGGACTTCCAGCCGCCCATGCAGGCTGCGATGGGAGCAGCAGGAGGCGGAGGCGGAGGCGGGGGCGGAGGCGGAGGAGGCGGGAGCGGGGCCGGGCCGGGAGGAACTCTGGGATCCGGACAGAGAAACAGTAAAATTGGTGCTCTTAATTGGTCGGAAAATTAGTCAAATTACACTACATCGCGTCATACGACGTTCTTCGTTTATAGGCAACCAGTACCTGCACCTGAAGAGGTCCTTCCACGAGGTGGTACGTGACGAGAGCTTCGGCTGGGAGCGCCTCCCCATCTGTCGGTCGCTGGGCAAGGTCCGTCTGGAGAACACCAAGGTGAAGGGGGACGGCGCCTCCGTCGTCCTCGAGTGCTGCCCCGGACTCTACTCGCTCGGATACTTGGTCTTTGCTGCCGCGGGGCTCAAGCAGGTGTTTGGCTACGAACGCAGACACGAGACCAAGTTCACCGAGATCTTTTACCGCGGGCCCTCCGACCAGAAGCTGCTGACCATCGCCAACTGCTGCCCGTCATTGGCCACCATGTTCCTCGGCTCCAACAGCGTCCGCAGGATGAACGTGGGAGTCTTCTCCAGCTGGAAGAGCCTGCAGTTCCTGACCCTGGAGAACATTGTGGTGACGGACGTGTCGGCCTGCCTGGAGGTGGTTGGCCGCCAGCTCAGGGGACTAAAGGTTCAGTGCGTGGACTTTGATCTGACAGACGTGGCCGTCAACTGCCCGGAGCTGCAGTACCTCATTATCCAGAAGGAGAGTCCCAAGGCGGATATCTCCATGGAGAGGATAGTCAAGAAGTGGAAGGTGTTCCACAAGCTGAGGGAGCTGGAGGTGACCAGTCCTTCCTTCTCCAAAGCCTGCTTCAACTTCGTCATGGCGCACGCGCAGGAGCTGCGGAGCGCCAAGGTGCTGCACGTGCCTGGCTTGTGCCGGGCCGACCTGGCGGCCTGGGCAGCGGGCGGCTCCGGCTCCGGCTCCGGCTCCGGCTCCGGCTCCGGCTCCGGCGCCTGTTGCCAGCACCTGCGCGAGCTAGTGATCTTTCGCGCTCCCGAGCTGACCCGGGACGCGGTAGACCTACTGCTGTCGTCCCTGCCGGCGTTGGAGAGGCTGGGCGACTTTGCCTCGTTCGACGTGAAGAGGCCGCAGGACGTGAGGCGGCTGCAGGCCAGGATCGCCGAGGAGGGCTGGGACCTCACCCTGGTGGAGTCCGAGAGCCAGGAGGAGAAGCACTTCATCAAACTGCTCTCCCTGCACTGGTTCTACCTCACCGAGGCACCAGTCAGAAAGAAGTGATAGGAGCTGTGCCATATCTGAGTGCACGTACCTGTATGTTTTCCGTTAAGAACTCGTAGGAATCCATCATTGTGCTTTTTTTTCCAAGTGCTACTCGTAAAATTTTTTGTTGGGATAATGAGAATAACAAGAAATATAGTAGACTTGCTGCCGTCTTTGAGTATCCTTCATTCGAAACAGGAATGGGGAAAGACAAGCAATAATGGCCTTTACGATAGTATGTATATATATATTTTTCCCTGACTCAACTGATACGGACACCGGTCATGTTAACAATAATTTCAGAATGACAGAGAGCTGTTTTGACAAAATGGGTTTTGCAAAGCTCACTAGCCCACGAGTATTCTTCTTCATCTTGGGAGAGTTGGCTCCTCCTTTGAATGATTACGGCGCGTGAGTTGTCACAGCAGTTGGTTTACAGTATGCCAGCAAGAATTATGTCATGAGGAATTAAAAAATTTTGGGACACTTAAAAACTCTCTTGTGAGCCTTCGCCCTCTTCTCTCCCTAAAGAGAAAGTAGGAAGATTTTTATGGGAATCTGTGAGCATCGATGTCTAGCCGAGGTCCATCGGGTAGGGGATGAGGCTGGTGAGGTTGGCCCGCGGGTGGGTCATCTCCTCCGGGAAGTACGAGGCGATGTGGTCGAATAGCTCTGACCTACACACACGTAGCAAAAAAAAAAAAAAAAAAAAATAAAAAAA
>JAAUYM010019930.1_pt1 | contig 17385 bp, 19 predicted proteins | sample 7278001 | NCBI WGS metagenome assembly JAAUYM01 (sample SAMN14350224, study PRJNA611818) | marine sediment metagenome | isolation source: surface marine sediment (1.8m) | place: French Polynesia: Moorea | collected 2018-08
GTAGTAGTTAATGTAACGGTATTTTTAAGGTACCATTCTGCAGCTTTCTGGTCAGTGGAGGACTGCATCGACTATTACGTCAAGATACTCAAGCAGGGCTGCAGGTGCATCGAGCGTAAGTACTGCACCTTGCCTCATACTGTACTGTACGTACATTTAGGTACATACCAGTTCAACTCCTGTGACCGAGTTAACTTTTTTTTCTGTCCTCCTTCCCTCTTTTCAGTGAACATATTTGACGGTTGCGCCAATGAGCCTGTTCTTGCGCATGGCGATGCCGCTGCTAACGCCACCCAAGTCCCCTTGTCGATAGTTCTCCGTCGTGCCATCGTCCCTTTTGCCTTCCACTCCTCCGACTTTCCACTCATCCTTGCCATCCAGTGTTACTGCTCAGTCCACCAAGAGGTGGAAGCTGCTACAGCCATCAAGGTGTCACTTAGGTACTTCCTCCCTTTGATCATGTCATGCAGACACAATCAGCTCAAACTGGGTACTTGTAGTAGACAGTTTGCGTCTACATACGGCATCTTACGACAAAATTTACCTACCATTGCTTAGAAACAAATCCTTTTTCCCGACTTTTGCAAGTAATGTTAAACCTATTACGATTATGCGCGGTCTGTTTAGTCAGTAAGGGAGGAAGACAGAAATTTGGGAGTGCGTTCTGGGGGAGAGGCTGTTACTTGAATCCGTCGACAAGGATGCTGGTTGCCTCCCGTCGCCGGAAAGCCTCAGGGGGAAGATACTCATCATGGATACCACCAAGAGGAGGAGGAAGCGAAAGGTGAGTACTACTACTGAGGCTTTCTGTCAGAAGTATATGGTATGTACTGTTCTGGTGTCCCTGCACAGCTGCAGCAAAAGGGGATAGCATCCTGCATCAATTACCTAGAGGCAGTGGACTTCGTCGATCTGAACTTCTCGATTCGCAAGGAGAAGTTCTACCACATGTCCAGCTTTACCCAGACTGAGGCGTTGGGACTTATTGAAAAGAGAGAAACTGGTGAGTCTTTCTATGGTACAAGTCTTAGTTGGTGTGGGTAGAATGTTTTCAGTTGCTTTCAGGACCAGACTTTGTGACCTACACCAGTCGCCAGTTGGTTCGCGTGTACTTGACAGAGGCGATGCAAGACCCCCCGTGGAATGCAGACCCCGTTCTGCTCTGGGGTGCCGGATGCCAATTAGGTACTGAGAGGGGCAGCAAAGCTCTGTTTCGCGACTTCTTTTAATTTAATTTAATTTCAATTTATTGTCTTATGTTTAAGTGATGATTGACTGCATCAATCCTTCCGACGCATCCAGCCAGCTGAACAGGATTCTCTTCTCCACCTGCAATGGCGGATGCGGGTACATCCTCAAGCCAAACTTTCTCAGGTGACAACGAAAGCCATAAGTATTCTGACACAAAGCTTGCAATCTTTTTCTTCTTCTTCTTCTTCTTCTTGAAATCTGTATTGGAGAATAGAAACAGCACGATACGATACTGGCCCACGTTTCCGGCAAACCTGCCTCCCAGCATAGCGTCGCCGTGGAAGTTGGAAATCCAGGTGCTGTTCTGGCCGGTGGAGCAGGCGAAACGAGCATGCGATATTGCTCACTCTAGTAGAACTGGAGATAATTACTACCCTAATATGTCTTGACTTATGGTAGAGTGCCATTTTTTTCCTGTTTCATTCAGATCTTGTCGGGGCAGCACCTCCCGAGACCGAGGTACGTCACAAGGCTGGGAGAGAGGCGGGCCAGGAAGACGCATCCGGCCGTGCGAATTTCTATCCTGGGACATCCCGAGGACCGCCAACTGGGAGGTAGGTATACCCAGTATACATCGGAAATCAGCTCAATAATGTAGGGAACTTTTTCAGGGATCACTTCCATGTGCGGAGAGGACGTGAGCTGCCCGCGCTGGGACTCGCCAGGCAGCGCCAACAAGTTCACCTTCACGGTGCGGGTCCCGCCTCTGGCCTTCCTCCGACTGCAGCTGGTGGACATAAACCCGCCGCCCCACGAGGTGGTCTCTAGAAAGTCGCTTCCTCCCGCCTCCGCCCCCTCCGCCGCCTCCCTCACGGAGGCGCCTCCACCGGCAGGGGAGAGGAGGCATGCGGCCGCTGCCGCCGTGTCCCCGCTGCGGCCGACAACGGTGGTGGGGCCACCGAGGGGACCGCACTCCAGGCAGGTGATGGGAGTTCCGGTGGCCTCGCACTCTGAGGCCAGCGGCGCGCCGCCAGCCTCGCATTCAGCGAGATCAGTGGCCAAATCTGGCTCCACCTCCCCGATGATCTCTGTGGCGTCTTCTCTCGGCTCAAGCAGGCCGCCCAGGTCGTCGCTTTCTCCGGCGCCGAGACGACTCATGAGGAGGAGGACCTCTTCCTGGTCGTCCCCCATGATGTCTTCCGCTGCCTCCGTGACGACAGAGGCGAGTAGTTCGATGACGGCGACGCGGACGTCCGTGAGCGCCTCCCCTCCGCGACAGTCCAGGCAGGAGAAGAAGAGAAAGAGGAAGCCTCCTCGAGGGCCGACGCTGCCGGCGATGCTGACCGCGAATTCGGCGTCGGCAGCGGCCACGGCCGCGACATCGATGCGGCCAGCGATGAGGGAGCCGGACGAGCTCGTGCTTGGGTCATTCATCAGTCCTCTTACGCGGTTGCAACAAGGCAAGTCTCCATCCTACCGGGGGGGGGGGATCCCAACCAATATTGGTACCACTAGAACCACGCCACTAGTGGTTATTAGTGATGGGTTTGAAGCTGGGCTGCTCTAGGTTGCTCTAAAGGTTCTTCTTTTTTCACTATTTCAACTCCTGCTCTGGCTTAGGACAACCCATCACTAAATGCACACTCGCGATATTGGTTGGGATGTCACGTCTGCTACATACGTAGTCTATTGCATTGCGGTAGTCGGTCAAGTTTAGCGTGTATCACGCGTACTAGGAGGACTATAACGGAGGAGGATAACGAGAGCGAACAAGAATGAAGCTTCCCCTTCTTTCCCCTCCCTAAGGTTATCGACGAGTGAACCTGGAGGGTCCCGAAGGTGACAACCTGTATCCGGCCTTCCTCCTCATTCACCTCTCCATGTCGCCTGCGACCGGATACTGACCGAGAAATTTTTAAACGTCTGTAATCATGGTGGCCTTTATTGCTCCTTTTTAAACACGCATCGTAAAAAAAAAGGGAAAAAATAACAAGAAAGCATTCGATCGAGTTGAAAAAGATGAAAGTTTTAATCGGATCAAGAAGAAAGGCAGCTGGAACGGGAAGGCGGGGAGTAAAGTGTGAAACCCGATATTGAAACATGTGTTTTAACGCAAAACAATTCACCTTGGACCGAACATTACGAAAATAACGAGTCTAGTACAGCATCCCCATGCAAAAACTGAATTACCGTACTTCTTTGCTTTCCCAATCAAACAATAATTTATTTGAATATTTTTTGTTAATGTAAGTTTTTGCTTTTTTAAATACCTTGTTGAAATTTGCTGTGCACTTTGAAAAGTTAATAGTTTTGCCAGATTAACAAGCACATCAAGGTACGAAAACAAGGCGTTTAGTTTTTAAATGGATATACTGTGAGAGAGAAGGCAATGCAGAACGCCTGGATCTCGGTAAGGAGCTATTGTATATGTAGGAGAGATCTTTTTTTTCGCAAAGGTAGTGTACGGACCTCGATTTTAACTTGGTAACTGATAACTGGACGTACTTGATAGGCTCGCATGTTGAAATCCAGTTGTTAATGTAAAGGTCTACAGTACAAATTCTGTGGAAGGTCCACTGCCGTTGTCAGTCGATCTACTATTACAGTACAACCTAGGAGGTATAACAGTTAAAAAAGAAATGAACGTTGGCGAAATGATGGTAACTGGAGACGATTTCTCTTCTTAACAGAGAGTGCTCAATAATGATCTGTAGGAGTTCTTGGTGACTTCTCACAGTCATCACACTTGCAGACAACTCGAAAGGCGGAAGGTCCTGTGTCAGTTTGTAACTTCTGGTAGTACAGTACTAATGTTTTGCAGTTACGTCACGACTCACGAACCAGCGCCTTGTGCGCCCACAGCTGTTGCGACAGTTGTCGGACAATTTGTCACGCAACCTCTCTTTCTTCTTGTTCGGGCGTGAAACAGCTGATAGAAGGAAGGAGTGTTTTTCTTCCTTTTCCGGCAACTGCTTGGCGTGAGAAGGTGAGTGGTAAAAGTAGGGACACTTTTATTTCGCCTCCAGAAAAGTTATCGCCATTTTTTCAAAGACTTTGAAAGACTTTCACGAACCATGCAAAAGGACCCTTTTTTTTCTTTCTTCATTTTTAGCATATATAAACGCAACAGTTTCGAGAACTTTTTTTTTTTAATGACGCAAACATTGTAGGCGCCGCTTTTTATCCTCGTTTGCACCTTTGCCCTCTCGCAGACCGCCAAGATGGGTCGCCGCCCGGCCAGATGTTACCGCTACTGCAAGAACAAGCCCTACCCAAAGTCCCGTTTCTGCCGCGGGGTCCCTGATCCTAAGATCCGCATCTTTGACCTCGGCCGCAAGAAGGCCGGTGTCAATGAGTTTCCGCTGTGCGTCCATCTCGTCTCTGACGAGTATGAGCAGCTGTCGGCGGAGGCGCTGGAGGCGGCCAGGATCTGCTGCAACAAGGTCAGTTGGGGTGGGCGAGATGTCTCTACTGCGAGTCTTCGTGATGAAAAAAAAATACATGTTCATGAAACGTCTGTGAATGCGAAACGATACACTCTAATTTTTTTCTGACCAGCAATTTGTCCACCAAATATTCTCTTTGGCAAAATGAGGTTGTATAGTCATACATTTCTTCTCTCCAACCACTTTCAGTACATGGTGAAGCACACGGCCAAGGACCAGTTTCACATCCGTGTCCGCGTGCACCCGTTTCACGTGTTGCGCATCAACAAGATGTTGTCCTGTGCCGGCGCTGACAGGCTGCAGACAGGGATGCGTGGCGCATTCGGCAAGCCCCAGGGCACCGTGGCCCGGGTCAACATTGGCCAGCCGCTGATGAGCGTCCGCACCCATGACAAGCACAAGGCTTCGGTCATTGAGGCGCTCAGGAGGACCAAGTTCAAGTTTCCGGGACGTCAGAAGGTGAGAGATAGACAAGGAGATCGATCGTCGATGCTGGTGGTCAAGTATGATGCCGGATCAATGGTTCCTTCCGACTCGCCATCGTCCTCTAAAGTACTCAAGATGGCGGCCTTCCTGACGATGCTTTTCGATGTCTGAACTTTTCATTTCGTCTTAAGGGTCGGGTTAGCTACTACGACGGTTTGTAAAGCAACAGCCTGCTGCTCTTCTTTCAGATCTACGTGTCCAAGAAGTGGGGCTTCACGAAGTGGGACCGCGAGGACTACGAGCGCCTCCGCGACGAGGGACGCCTCCAGCCGGACGGGGTCACTGTCAAGTACCTCCCCGAGCACGGGCCGCTGTCGGAGTGGTGCAAGGTCCAGGCTGAGCTGGCAGGGCTCTGAGTGCGGGTGGGGAGAGGGCGACCGAGCTACAAGTCTTCATTTACTACTATGCCCAATCCATGATAGGAAAAGAAGGCCTCTCTCGTTTGGGAAGAAAAAAATAAATAAAAGCCTTGTTGCGGTCTATTGACGAGTTTGTTCGTACATCTTTATACTGTAGAACCCGGTAGAGTTTCGATCACCTAGTGCTGAATTACTTGTACTTACAAGTGCTTCTACTCTAGTGTTGACTTCACAACATGCATTTTCCCGATTTACTAGTGTTATATGGGAGTGTTACATGCGCTTAACATTTTAAAAGAAGCATCCCTCCCCCCCACCTCCAAATAATGGCGATTCGTTCCCGCTGACAATATGTGCGAAAAATGCGTGGTGGCCCCCCTTTACAAGACAGGCCACGTCGTCATCCTAGCGTCGTCTGTGCTGCTGATCGTCTCGGGCCTCGTGCTGGTGCTCACCCGGGATGACCTCGACCGGAACGTGAGGCTCGCGGCCCTTCGAGCTGCCTTCGAAGGTCGCGTCACCTCCGACCTCCTCCTCGCCAGCGGGATCGCCCTGATCGTGGCGGGCATTCTCCTGCTGCTCCAGTCCGCCGTCCGCACGTGGGTCGTGGCTCACAGGACGGGTCGCCCCTGCTGCGGGAGCTGCGCCAGGTCCGCCAACAGGGAGGTCGAGGCCATGCTCTTCGCCGGATCAGACTTGCTGAAGAGGAGGAGGAGGAGGAGGGCGAAGGGATCCCCATCGCATCGTCACGAGCGAAGGCAGAGGGGAGAGGAGCATCGTCGTCGACCGACGACGCCCTCGTCCACCATCGGCACCGGGGGCGATTCGTGCTGCTCCTCCTCCTCCTCCGCTCCACGGCGGCGTCATCATCATCTTAGACATCGTCGTCGTCGTCGAAGAGCGCCAACTGCATCATCCTTCGCGGTCAGGGGAGGAGGATCCGCCGCCACCGAGGAAGTCACATTCCATCCTTCTCCGGCGCCGCCGAGAGCGCGCAAGAAGTCGCTCTACACTATCAAGTTCCAGGAGGAGGAGGAGACGTCGCAGCCGCCGTCACCGTCGCCGCGGCCACCACGCCGCACGAGGAGGACGCCGACTCCTCCACGTCATCCGGAGAGGATCGGAAGAAGCAGATCGGAAGAGAGGCCGCGCCGCCAGGAGGAGCAAGTCGGACACCATCGTCCTCCTCCGGCGCCGCCGAGAGCGCGCAAGTACTTCGCCGCCAAGGAGGCCACCACCAGGTCGATCTACACTATCGAGAGCGAGAAGGAGGAGGGGGCGACGGCGGCGGAGACATTCCGGCGGCAAGACGTGCTGGCCGTTGCAACTGCCCAACTCTGTCGTACTCCTCCGCAGGTTGGGCATCGACAAGTCAGGAAGAAGAAGACCACCGAGATGATCACGGTGGGCGAGCCGGAACCCCCTGCGCTCCAGTGCCCTCCTCCTCCTCCGAATGGGAAGTGCCGGTCGTACTCGTACTAACAATATCGCAACCGACCGCCCATGTCCTTCACCCCGAGACTGCTGCAGGACAGCTTTGTTCAGACGTCACAATGTCAACACGTTTTTGCTCCTTGACCCTCTTTTTGGAGTGCCAGAGCGTGTGTAGTACAGTAATGCTATTTGTAAGACAATACGGTCGTTTTGGTTCCCCTCATTAAAGTTGCTCTTTTGCTCAGCACAGGTTCTCAACCTATGGTTATATGCGGCTGGTAAAACAAAATTTACTCACATCTTGTGACCGCAGCACTACCACCTGTCTAGTTATTACCTAGTAAAATCTCTACTTAGTTGCGTTTCTAATTCTTAAAACATACCGGTAGTGACAAGTGCTTGTTCAGGTATTTATTAAACCTGTCACAAAAAAATGGCATACCTGAATTGGCAACAACGATAATACCGTTAAAACTTCCGTGCCTTTGGTATCGTAGTCCACCGCTGATGAAAACTATCTGCAACAGAAGAAAAATTCCTCGGAGAAAGGAGGAGTTAGAATACCGTTCATTGCCTGCCTACCTGCCAATTTTATTCTGTAACTGCTCTTGCTTTAATGCCTGACAGTACGAAAAAGAACGTGACTTTTTAAATTTATTTCTTGAATTCAGTCACAGCACAAACAAACGCGACATGCCTTCGTTTTGCACCAAAAGGAGTACGAATGCGTACAATGCCATACAGCAGTGTACTACTGTACATAACATTTACTACATACAGTACAGGGGAGGATGTAATGATGAGCTGTCCCCCTTATTTCCTTTCTTAATCATCATCGTGTGCTGGCTTTCTGCCACTTGGCTGAAAGTAGCTCTTGATGGCCCTGATGCTGCGCATGGTTTGGTCCATGAGTTTGAGCCGCTGCGACACTCCGTTCATCCGGTCAAGAAACACGTTTGAGTTGATGGCAAACTCCGGGTCCTTCTCGTGGGCCTGTCGCAGCGACGCCATGCTGAACCCGGCATTCACCAGCACTCGACATATCCTGGAAGCCAGCACAGAGTACTTGTCCCTCAGCTCTCTACCGCTGGCGGGGCCTGCGGGGCAAAAGATGCCCTCCAGGAACACGGCCGCCTTCTGCATCTTCATCTGGGCGGCCAGGAAGACCTCGAGGTGATACATCTCAGCGCAGGAGCGGTGCCTCCACCGGATCTCGTCCGCCCTGGGACTCAACGCCGGGAAGCAATACTCGCGCAGGTAGGACTTGTAAGTGGCGGGGCCCTCCAGGAAGAATTCCAGAGCTTGATGGAGGGCCTCGCTTTTCGTCTTCGACACCAGCTCGGCCGCCTGGAGGCCACGGCGCACTTCCGTGTGATAGAAGCTGTCCGAGCCTCCGACCCTCACCTTCGCCCCAGAGTACTCCAATTTCTTGGACTTGTTTCTGTCCATGAAGGAGTCCATGAAACCCAGCCCTTTCACCGTGTCCAAGAAGATGTTCTTGTGCCCCGTCCTTTCGAACGCCTCGAGAAAGACGGCGACCTCTTCTTCGCCGTAAAAGTTCAACACGATGCCGTTGTTCCGGCTCTCCGAAGATGAGTGTCTCTTCTCTTCAAAGCACTTCACCAACTTTTGCACAGCCTTTTCGAGACTGAGCGTCTTGATCACCCCAACCCCCACCTGCACAAAGTAGAACTCCGGCCTGTCGGGATTCGCCACGAACCCCAGGGCGTCCAACACCTCCGGTGGCTGTCTCTGCATGGCTTCCGGCACCATGTAGACAGTCTGTGAGGTCATGTCGGAGAAGTAAACACTGATCTCGTAGAGGTGCTGCTTCCCGAGCAGAGTCAGCCACTCAGCGTGGACAGAGCCAACGAGGTATTTGCGAGGAGGAAGTTCGTTTGGCTTGGCGGGAACGTTCGGTGCCGCGGGGTTCAGGATGGAGTTGAGCGGATCAGTTGATTCCCGATCCTCCGCAGAAGGGCCAGGAGCGCTCTGAGGAGTCTGGCCCTCCTCCAACACGTACGAATCTTCTGCCTCCGAACTGTTCAAGCCCTGACTTTCCATCTCTCTCAGGCCAGGTGGCAGGTAGTTGTAAATGATGTTCGCTCCCGCTGCGTTCTTGGCAGCCAGTGGAACCTTATCGCAGCCTCGCATCACGTATGTTAGACACTTGCGAACAAGGTACTCCAACTGCGACGTGGTCATGTCTGGCATCTGTCCTCTCATCTTCTCTAGCCTCTCCATTACCACGTCATAAAGGAATTTTTTCTTAGCACCCTTTTTTTCTGCCCCATCAAGGCCAATCATTATCTGATCTTTGGGAGGTAAGATATCTTCGGCAGGTGCCTGCCTGACCATGACCTGCAAGCTCCTGTGACTGTACCCAGCCAGTACAAGGCAGGACACCATGTCCTGCGCCACGTCAAAGGCTTGTGTACTGGACGAGCATAGCTTAGAGTCACCAAGACGAAGGAGATCTTTGGCTATAAAATTCTTCATGTCAGAGAAGGAATGGAGGCTCTCAGATTGGAGGTGGTCCCACATGAATGTCCAAGGATTTCGTGGTTCCTGCTTTGGAACAGGGGCATCGCCTTCCTTCTTCACATGGTCTGTTGTTAGTTCTTTCAACAAGCCAGCAACTCCTCTGCGCATGACGTTTCCAGATGGAGCTTGACCCTTCTCATCAGCAGCTTTGCTAGTTTCCTCCTCTTCGACTTCATCTTGTGAGCTAGGGTCTTCCTCTTTCGTGGTAAAATACCTTACCAGGCACTCAACAACTCTCAGGACCTGGGCCACTAACTCTGGCTTGCTATCCAAAGGAATTTTCCCAGTGAAGACAGCACTCTTGAGTTCAGTCTCCAGAGCAGGTCCACCCTTGGTAGTGGCAGTAAAACACAGTGCATTCTCTGAATAGCCAGCTTTCTCCAGGAGCTTAAGCGTCTTCGCGGCAACCCACTCTGCCCTCGTAAGGAGGCTAAGAAGATTGTAGCGGAAGACACCTTCCAGCCTGAGCTGAGTGGCGCTTCCCTTTTTGCTCGACAGCCTTTTTCCAATGTATCGAACCAAAGGTGTGGCCTTCAGATCCTCTTCCTGACTTGCCTCGACCCCAGGGGGTAGCAGGTCATCGTCTTGCGCTTGAGAAATAACAGGCTTCTCTTGATGAGGTGAAGATGGTTTCTTGAGCTCCTCTGAAGTACTCGTCTGTGTGTTTCCCACTTTGCATCCTTTGGAATGAAAGTCAGGCGGAGGAACAGAGGTGTCTACAACAGGAGGAACTGACACAACGTTTTTGTGGGCAAGCCAACTTTCGGGCTGACTACTGGTTGAATTTCTCCTGGCACTGGGCTGAGTCTTCTGCACGAAAGCTAGCACTTTGGCCTCCCAGGACTCCTCCCCGCGGTAATCTTCCTCACTCCTCCGCCTTGGTTCCCATCTGGGATGGTATCGAGAATGCCACCCCCGATCCCTTCGGTCCATCCAAGGTGGTGGCGGTGGTGACCATCCAGACGCTGATCCCGGCCTCACGCGTGGTGGAGGCGACCTTGAGCGCGACCTCCTTGGGGAAATGCGCCCCGAGGTGGACGCTGTGGTTGGCAGAGGCGAGCCTGTTGCCTCTCTTTCGGGACTGGGGCTGAGAGAGGACAGGCTGACACTCTCCGAACAGGAACTGACTGCATCCAGAGCTTCCTCCCTCCCTTCCTTTTCCTTGACCTTGGCCACGTCTTCGGAACTGCTCGAACTTTGCTTCTCTCGTTCACGTCTGTCAGGGTGTCTGTCAAACTTCTCTCTCTTTCGATACCTCCTCCTCTCCCTCTCTTCCGTCTTCCTCCTTTTCGTCCTCGCTTTCTCTCCCTCTCGTCTTCCGCCGCTTGACGAGGACCGCCTTCTCCTCCTTCTAGGCGGGGAAGGGGGAGAAGGAGGAGGAGGAGGAGAAGGTCGCCGGTTGGCCACCCGGAAGTCCCTGTCCACGGGCGAGAACGCCGAGCGGGAGGAGTCGCCGTCGCCCGTGGCCGTCGCCGTCGCCGTGGCCGTCGCCGTGGGCCTGACAGCAGTCTGCCTGCTCGACGGCGGAGAGGCCGTCCGGCGGCGACGCCGTTCCAGGACGTCTCTCAGGTCCTCCTTCTTGCTCCTCCTCCTCTTCTTTGCCTTCTTGGGAGGTTCCCGGAAGTGGGACTTCTTCCTCTTCTTCGTCTTCATGCTTTTTATCTCCCGCTCTCGACGCACCTGTTGTTGTAGTACGGCTACCACTGGAGCAAAGTGGAAGGAGCGTTGGGACACCGATCCTGGATGCAGCGATGTGACGCAAGAACAATTGCTACGTGTGGATTACCGCACTGGGAGGGCCTCCTTTGAAGTTAACATCTGTTTGCATCACTTCCACAGTCACACGAGCGCAACGTTCGTGCGTAAGTGCTGGTCCCTGCTGGTTGCTCTGGTTGCTGTTTGCCCCTTGAGTTTGTTTTTGTTTACGTTTGCAACAAAGATGGAGAGCAGGGTTGCCAAGTAGGCTTGTTTTGCAGCAGCCATTTTGGTTGGTTTTTTTTTGTTAAGTGCATTAACAAAAAATGTACTTCAAGCCTACTTTTGGGGGTTAACTTACTCTGATTCTAAGCTGCGTTTGAACTTATTTTATTTACTGTCGAGCTGTATGAGGTTTGGGAGGCTGTTTCAGCTTCCTAAGACCTAGCAACCCTTGTGGCGAGAGCTTGTTGCCAGTTTGTTTCAATTGGGTATGTAAAAAAAACATACTGTACAGTAACTCGTATACGAATGCAATAAAAATGAGTTAAAGATGTGCAAAATATGTATTAAAATTTGCTATCAGGCATTTTTGGCTAACCTCTTGTCTTAGATATTCTCTACTTCTTCACGGCATGCTGTAGCACTTTTTGTAAAGCAATGTATTTTTGCTGCAACTGGAAGGTCACAATTGCAGAGAGGGTGAGGCGAGGGGGCGTTGTTGGGTCTGGTTGGGTCAACGTTGTTTACTTGGAGCCTGGAGGTGAGGTGAGGTCGCTTGGCCCAACTTCCAACTTCGGTCTATCGGTCGTCGTGGTATCAATCAGAGCTCCCAAGGCTCTGCCTGATTATGCCCCAGTCCGTGTTGGGAAAGTTGACCCTCAACGAGGAGGTGAGTGATTAAGGAAGCCACGTTGACGTTGACCCACCTCCTTCCTCCGCGAGCAACAAAGAGATTCGTTGCAGGGTGACGTGATCAAGTCTAGCGGCGACCTGCAGAACGACTCCGGCACTGCCGAGGCCATCAGGAGGATCCTGGCCCAGCTGGCGGCGGCCGACAGGGGGAGAGGGGAGGACGCGGAGAACGCGCGAGTCAGCCTACACTACAGGGACCACTGCCTGGTGGTCACGAGGAACAACGCAAACATCAACATCTGCAAGCTGCCCAGGGAGCCGCCCGCGGTCAAGGAGGCGGAGTTGCCAGGGGAGGAGGAGCAAGAGAAGTCGGTGCAGTGAGGAGGGGGGGAAAAAAACCTTGCGATTTCAAACTTTGAGGTGACTCGAGAAGCAAGGTTTTGAGATCAAGGAAAAAAACTTGTGGCATAAGTAAATCAAGATGAGTTTCACCGAGGATGTGACCCGACACTCTGTCCACACGCTGGTGTTCCGCTCGCTGAAGCGCACGCACGACATGTTCCTGTCCGACGTGGACAACCTGCCGCCGCCCGATGGGAGGGCGGACGAGATCTGGAAGAAGGCCAAGGCGCGCTCCATCTACGGGCCGGTCATGGACAAGGTTGAGGGGCAGAAGAGCAGGGGCCAGTTCGGCCAGAACGCCGCCACCCTGGCTCTGGAGGACAAGACCGGCCCGGCCAGGCAGGCAGGCCAGGTGGCGCTGTATGCGGGGGCCGGGCAAGGGGCGGCGGCGGCGCCCGGCAGTGCCGGGGCGCAGCAGCAGCAGCAGCAAGTCGGGCCTGGCGGTGTCCTCGCCGCCGGTGCAGGTCCCAACACCCTGAGGGGCCCGGCAGAGTTGTCCGGCGGGACGGCCCTGCAGGTGAGGAAGCCCATGACCATGCCCAAGCCCAACTGGCACGCCCCGTGGAAATTGTACCGGGTCATCTCCGGACACACCGGATGGGTCAGGTGAGTGGAGACAGGATCTCAACTGAACTGAATCTATGTACCCACTTTCTACCTTGTCGTGTTAACAGGTCCGTGGCAGTCGAGCCAGGAAATGAGTGGTTTGTGACAGGCGCAGCAGACAGGGTGAGAGCGCTTTTCAGCACCACCATGGTGGTAGTATAGGAAAGCCACTGCAAGATGCCATTTTTTCCCATGCAGGTGATCAAGATCTGGGACTTGGCATCTGGAAAGCTGAAACTGTCACTGACGGGCCACGTCTCTACCGTGAGGGGCCTGGCCGTCTCCTCCAGGCAGCCGTACCTCTTCTCCTGCGGCGAGGACAAGCAGGTGAAGTGCTGGGACCTGGAGTACAACAAGGTCATTCGTCATTACCATGGCCACCTCTCCGCGATCTACTGTCTGGCACTGCACCCCACAATTGATGTTTTGGTAAGGAATTTCCTTCTTTGGATGTGTGAAGGAATGTGGGGAGTAGAGAATAACCTGAGAGAATATTTCCTAGGTGACGGCTGGACGTGACTCAACTGCTCGTGTGTGGGACATGCGCACCAAGGTGAACATCCACACACTTGCTGCACATACCTCCACCATCAGCTCGGTGGTGTGCCAGGCTGCAGAGCCTCAGATCATCACTGGCTCCAACGACCAGACCGTGCGTCTGTGGGATCTTGCTGCTGGAAAGACCATGGCCACGCTGACCAACCACAAAAAGTCTGTGCGAGCTGTGGTGGCCCACCCGACTCTCTACATGTTTGCATCGGCCTCACCAGACAATATCAAGCAGTGGAAATGTCCCGAAGGAAAATTCATACAGGTGCGTTGGAGAAAGCTATTTTTTTTCAAGTTTAAGGCATCATCATAATCTACTAAATATTTCTTTGGGACAGAATCTTTCTGGACACAACGCCATCATCAATTGCATGGCTGTAAACAGCGACAGTGTTCTTGTTTCTGGAGCAGACAATGGCACCATGCACTTCTGGGACTGGAAAACTGGTAAGATATTATTCTTGACTACGTACGTACTAAGTAAAATTAAAATTAGTGGTTAGTTACTTAAAACGTTTGTTGGTAACAATTTTTACATCTGTCCCTTTAAGGTTACAATTTCCAGCGCATGCAAGCACCCGTCCAACCAGGATCCCTCGACTCCGAGGCCGGTGTCTTTGCCATGACCTTTGACCAGACAGGATCCAGGCTGATCACCTGTGAGGCCGACAAGACCATCAAGGTCTACAAGGAGGATGACTCTGCTACCGAGGAGACGCACCCAATCAATTGGAAGCCCGACATCCTGAAGAGGAGGAGATATTGATTCAAGACGTCCAAATAATCATTGCTGTTGTGTGTTCTGCCTGTTTGACGACGTGTATTGGGTGTAAATGAGTGTCAATAGGTACATGTACGTACGACAGTACCAAAAACATTTCTGCTTTTTCCATGATCCAATATTTTTCTATGTTCATAGAAGTGAACTAAACGCTAAATGGTATAGATTGGAGTAGTCCTGATTGGCGACTACTTCTAACCAGAACTGATGGCCGGGACCAAGACCCAATGGTTTGAATGGAGCCAAAATTACCATAGGGTTTCTTATGTGAGCAACGCAGTATACTCGTACATGTGTTATTTCATGTCGAGCAGCTGCGTCACGGAGGTGAAGACGCTATGGGCTGCAGCGCCCTCATCGGGTGGAGGTACTTTACTGGACAGTAAATTGACACGTTCGCAAAAATTGATTTAGAGAGAAAAAATTAGTTTCTGTTAGAAAAATGAGCACTTCGGTTTAGCGGGATTTCAGATTAGAGGGATTTTTTCTTGGTTTCCAAGGAGTCCTGCTATTCCGAAGTGGACTGTATCGAGGAGAAATTTGAAAGGGGAGTCGATAATTAACCAAGAAGCAACTTAACAGTGGCTATGCCTCACTCACCACCAAATGCTTTGCCATGAAGGTGGGCCTGACTGGACAGAGCGCCCAACCTTCGTTCTCCAGGTGCATCTGCAACTCCTCAAGTCTTGCCAGGTGGTACGAGTTGAAGTAGCTCCGCTTACTATTGGCATTATTTAGAATAACCCTTCCAGTATGTATCTTTAGAATGCCCCTGCATAATTGAAACATCTCTACAAAAAAATTAGCACTTTACACTTTTTTTACATAAAAATTTGCCAAATCCACATGAGCAGTTTTGGGTTGTAAAAAACACATGTAAGATGTTTCTTACAATCGAAATAATTTTGAATGTGCTGGGATTCATTTGCTTCTTGATTATTGCAATCCTGATTGTCATCATAGTCTTTCCTGGAAGAGGTGCCCTCACAGAGCTATTTAGGGAACTCATGGAAATCACAGAAATTGGCATAATCTTCTCTAGCTGTGTGTCTGTCTTCATAGCAATTGTCTTCCTCATCAATGCACTCTACTTTATAAGCCTGATCATTAATTTAAAGTGCTCAATGTGCTGGATAAGATGGCAGACCAAGAGCTTCAAGGAGCTGATCGCATTCTTCGGTTTTCCATCTGGTGCCAAAGCGGACAAAGTGGCACCAGAGGAGTTGTCAGAAGAGGAAGAACCAGAGTTGGAAGCATCAGTGCACAAGAAACCAAAACACGCATCAGAAATTGAGTCCATAGGAGAGTTTGAACTGAATCCAATCAAGGTTTCAAAAGTGCCCAAATGGATGCCAGCCCAAGCAAAGTCGGTCTACCTGGGGTTTGCACTTGATGACAAGAACCACTGGTCATTACGAGGCAACATTCATGATGAGCTGATGGTGGCTGTTGATCGATGATGAAGTCATTACTCACTCATTTGTGTCTCTTGCCATTTTGTCTTTGCTGCATTGTACTTGTTGCAGTCTAAAAAGCAACATCTTGTTTATTGATCTGTAGTAGTAGAGTGCTCTTCCTGGCTATTTGTACCTATGCAACATTTTTCTATCTTAAAATTAGGTCAGAGGGGAAGAAAAAGCGGTGCAGGTTTTATTAATCATTTGTTTCTTTCTTTTAATTGTACCTGTAAGTAACCTTTCTCACTTCGCTCTTCCTGACATACATGATTAGGCCAATCGCTGATATGATCATAGGAAGGTACGAGTACAACCTTTGGGACACGTACGGGGACCGAATTCAGGCCCATCCTCCATACTGAGTACCTGTGCCAGTGCTATTATCGAAGTTGAAAACTACCATGTTTGAGCTCTCTTATCCGATAGCACAAGGGCTGGGACCATAGAGATCTCTATGGAAGGGAAAAAATGATTTGCCAGACGACTTCAGCTCCACCGTCCAAGACAGTCACACTCTCACCGGTGGTAGGTTTCCTTCCCCCCCCCCCTCGCTTTAATCAGTACCTCGCTTTAATCAGTAAGTCTTGGATGCCACCTAGCCCTAAAAGTCGTTCCTGATCGAGGAGAAGTACCGCTTCCTTAGCAGCTTCTCTCGTCAGACGGTGACGCTGGTGAAGCTGCCCAAGCACTTGCATTGCCGGTTCTACGGTACATCCAGCGCTTCATGCCTGAGATTGTGCAGAACCACAACTCCTCTGCCAGGAGGCTCTGATGCATCCGTGGACACAACAGCAAAATCTATCCCTACCTACAAGTCTTACCACGTCAGCTTCAAGGACGTGGATTACCTGGCACACTACCAAAAGACCATCCAGGGAGGAGTGATAGACTGCATGAAGTACACAGAGGAAGCGATTGAAGACGGGGTTATTCTCAGGCTCGACTAGCACAGTCGAGCAAGCCTTGAGAGACCTGCACTTCCTAAACTTGTAAAAGGACATTCTAGAGTAAAGGTGTGCACTAAGGTGTGCATGTAGGTACTACATTAGTAAGAAGTGTTGGTGAACGTGTATTAATAAAATAAGTGGCATTCATGTGAGTAGAAGAAGACTGATTAGGATGCATTGGACAAAAAAAATCGCTGTACCGAGTCACATCTCGTCTTCATCTGAGAGGACTTCCTCAGGGAAATCCCCCACAATGCAGTGTGCTGGCTTGACAAATCCACCACACTTGTCTGGGCACTCAAAGTACCTTTCGCCACCCACAGAGCCATCGTTCTTGCCCAGGGGCTCGTCATACTGCACCCCAACCCACCAGCCTGGCTTGAAATGCACCTTCCCGATGAACCTAACCGTGCCCCTTCTGGCCATGTTCCCTGGGACCCGGACTTCGCACCTCGATCCGACGTCAATCTTCCTCGCCTGCTCCTCCTCCTCCTTCTCCACCTTGGTCTTCTCCTCCTCTATCCGCTGCATCTCTTCCTCATTGTACTTGCCCAACTTATTCCTCTTCAAGAAGCTCTGGACGGTGTTCTCTCGCTTTGAGTACTCTTCTTTGGACAGCTCAAACTTCTCCAC
>JAAUYM010116323.1_pt1 | contig 17381 bp, 7 predicted proteins | sample 7278001 | NCBI WGS metagenome assembly JAAUYM01 (sample SAMN14350224, study PRJNA611818) | marine sediment metagenome | isolation source: surface marine sediment (1.8m) | place: French Polynesia: Moorea | collected 2018-08
ATTTTGTCATACACTACAGGTCCGCATTAGAGCGGCGTTTCGTTCTTTGTCTTCTTCCATCGCTCTCTCTTCTCGTCCCACAGCCTTATCCTCGACATTTCGTCGTCGTCACTGCTGCACCCGTTAACAGGACTCTTCTTTAAGGCGTCCCTCCCGATTGCGTCGGGCTCTTCCTGCCCTCCTTCCACGTCCTGCTTGGCCACGTTTTCGGCCGCATCCTCCTCTTCGTCGCCCTCCTCCTCTTCGTCCTCCTCCTGCAAGACCTCCTCCTGCTGCTTCTGGGCCAAGAACTTGGCGGCGAGAACCGTGGTCCTGTTCTTGTCGCCAGCAGTCTTCGTCAGCGACGTGCTCTTCTTAGTGGAGGAGGAAGTGGACGCGGCACCTCTGCCCCTGCCCCCACAGCACCCGAAATCCGCGGTCGCTTTGGCCAGAATCCTCAACTTGCGGAAGAGGATCCTCCTGAACCTCGTCCCGGCTACGCAGTACACCAGAAAGTTAACGGATGAGTTGACTATGAGGAGGAGGTGGGATACACTGATGCTGCACATGACCCAGGTGGGAGGGTAGCGCCCGACCCCCTTTTTGTGGCAGTCTATGATGTCCTCCACCACCGTGAAGTCGTAAATGTTCAGGAGGACGCGCAGGCTATTGCACAGGATGAACACTATGACGACTCCGAAGAGGATCGGGGCCAGCTTGATGTCCGCCGCCGCGGCGCCCGCGCCCCCGGCCACCCCCTGTTGCCACTGGCTGGTCAGCGCTATCACGTTGGACGAGGACGCCGCCGTCGCCGCCGTTGTCGCCGCCGTCGCCACCGTCGTCGAGTTCGACCGCAGAATGTGCGCGTCCTTGATGCGGAGCGTCCTCTTCAGCGTCGGCTCGAAGGCCGACACCGACCGCTGGATGTGCCGCATCTGGCCGTTGGCGTGCTGCCGGCGGGTCGGCGTGCCCTTGCTCGGGGAGGATTCCCCCTGTGCTTCCGATCCCACGTTTCCGCCGCCGGCGTTGGACTGGGAAGAGATCACGGGCTGAACGGCATGGTAACCGTTCCTTCCCTGTTGCTGGAATGACTTTGGGCTCCCATTGCGAAAGGCTTCCTTTGAGCCGTGGCCTCCTTTCTCCTCCCTCCCGGTGCCACCCCCAGAAAGTGCGGCCTCTTGTCTCCGCAGAAGGGGCGAGACGGTGGCGATGCTGTTATTGCCGTCTCCTCGAGTCCTGGACCTGGCGGCCTCCTTGTCCAAGTCGCCGCCCGCAGCCGCCGTCGCCGTCGAGCCGATGAGATCAGAGAGTGGCGGCACCGTGGGGGCGCTCTGCCCCAGGATGGCCATCGGGAGGGCCGACCGGATGGCCAGTATCCGCAGCTGCTGCTTGCTCTGCCGGATGGAGAGGTAGATCTTGGAGTTGAGCAGCGCCAGCACGAGCAGCGGGATGACCCCGGTGGCCAGCAGCCTCGTCCACATGGTGTAGTAGGTGATGTAGTGCGGGTCCATCCGCAGCTCGGTTATCTTTATCCTGGAGGAGGAGGAGTTGAAGCGGGGATCGGCCACCACCACCGTCTCGCTCTCGAAGAACTTTGGCACGTTGAGCAGGAAGGCCAGCAGCAGCACGGGAAAGATGTAGCACTTGGCCGAGTACGGCCCGCGGCCGGAGAGTCTCTGCAGGGGCCGGCACAGCCCGATGTACCTCTCCACCGCGATGGCCACTGTCATGAAGATGCTGCTGCACAGCGCCATCTCGGAGAACGGGTAAAGAAAGACCGGGAAGGCGTAGTTGTAGGCGTCCGACTGCCACCAGTCGAACGCCTTGGCGGTGTAGACAACGACGCCTGGCACGATGAAGAGGCAGTCGACGATGGCGAGCGCCAGCAGCAGCCGGTTGAAGGCGTTGGCCCGCATCTCCGGCACCGACAGCACCCAGATGGAGATGGCGTTGCCCATCAGCCCGAAGACGGCGGCCGCCAGCGACGCCACCCCCTGCGTCCAGAAGACGCAGTCCCCGACCACCTCCATCTTGGTGTGTAGCTTGTCCTGCACCTCCGCGTAGTGGCCGCACTCGTTGCGGTGGGCGAACAGGGTGTTGAACGGGTGCACGACGTCCGCCAGTCCCATCCCCCCGCCGGCGCCGCCCAAGAAGGGCGGGAAGAAGGTCACATTGTCGGCGAAGGGGGAGTCGGTCGACAGGTCATTCTAGAAGACAGAAATTTTCACAGTTACTGCAGGCCTTAACAAAATTGAGGGGAGGAGAGAGATCTTTCGTGGTGACAACATTCACATACATATGCGTACTGTACTAGCACAATGAAGAATCAACAGCAACAATTAAGAAACACAAGAACAGGTGTGGAAGCTTCAGAAGCAACAGCAGCAGGTAACAACTTCATTAGCAAGCAACAATTCTTTTAAGACACTATAGCGAGACAGCCTTCCAAACGTCTACGGTATATAAAAAAAAGTCCCAGCAGCGCCCAACTCACTTGACTGTCGCCTGAGGAAACGTGCGAGACGATCGTGCTGAGGATGTCCCCATCAAATCTGGCGGCGCCGCTCTCGGGGGAGGCGGCGGTGGCGTTCACGCCGCCCGCGATGGCCGCCACCGAGGCCGCGTCCAGGGGAGACGTCGCCATCTCGTCCTTCCTCTCACCCACCCCCCACCCACCCGCCTGCACTTGCCACCGGCTTCTTCACTCAACGTAAAAAAAAGAAAAAAAAAGACCGGAGTGAGCAGTTGTCAGTCGCCCACTAAAACGTCGATTCTGTGTGCATGCACTTCTTTTGAGCCCAATCAAAGACTGCACAACTTGCTGTCACGGACTAGTGACGAACGCAGGCTGTTGTTGCTCCTTATGCAACAACCTTGTGCACCTACAAAATGGGAAAAAGGTGAGAAAAATAATTAGTACAGTAGTACAATGTAGATTCTTGTAGCGCTTTTTCTTTTCCCGCCTTGTCCTAGACTCTATCCGGAATTGCAGCAAACTCCTTCGAATATCCAATCCCCGTCAAAGCAAAAAAATATATAGATGGATAAATTTATCCCATCCACTGAGCTTTCCCAGAAAATTTGTGGGCTCACTTGAAGAAGGGCACTTGCGGAAAGAGACGCCTTCTACTCCACGAGAAAGCACAGGGGACCTCCAGAAACTTGTCTGATGATAAGTGGGCACTGACTGCTTATTCCTCCCCGCACCCCCATCCCCCCACCCCCCGACGTCGACTCTGATTCCTCACTTTGGCGGCGGCGCGACCCCCATCGGGACGAAGTCGGATTTTTACTCCCAGAGTCTCTTGTCTCGCGTCCGACCTGTCTTGAACTGAAAAAAAAAAAAACAAATCCGCCTCCTCCTCCTCCTCCTTCTCCTCCTCCTCCTCCTCCACTCCCAAGTGCGCGTCTTCTTCAATTCTTCCTCTTTCTTCCTCTCCCTCCCTCTGCCCTCCTCCCACCCATACGTGAAAGAGACGCTCGCCTGTTCTGCTCGACGCGCACACACTCTTGCCGGAAAAGGGCCCTCCTTCCAATTCTCTTTTCTCCCTTTCCCTTTCTCTTCTTCTCGTCTCTCGAACGGCGGATGGCCGCGCGAACCGCCGAACAGACGGACACAGAGAGGGAAAGACGTCGAGACGGCTTGCCAAACGCGGGTCTCCTCATCTGAATCGCAGGAAAATTTGTTGGTGCTCCTTTCTTTCCTGACACAACCGAAAGTGACTTCAAACACTTGGAACACTAGTACCCAACCTATACTGGGGTCAGTAGGGGCACACCTGCGGTGACGACACTAGTGGCAATTAGGTAGTGGGTAGGTCAACATTTGGTTGCTCTAAGGGAATTTCTCCCACTATTCTAACACCTGCCCTGGCGTTAGGACTACCATCACTAAATGCACGCTAGCGATATTGGTTGGGACGCATGTACTATATAGGCAGTACTGCCTAGATTTTGTGTCTGTTTTTTTTTGTCTGTGCTATGATTAATTAAGTCGTTTTTGGGCCTCTCCCCCCTCACTTGACTCCACAGCCAGCCAGCACACTACCTAGGTAGTAGATTACAAAACAGGGAAGGAGTCTGTAAATCCCGACATGACAGTGATAACTGATATTTGCCTTTCTACTGAACTTTCTCCCCCTCCCCAACCCCTCCCTCGAGAGAGCAAAATGAGTCCGCGCCATTTCTCCTGAAAAATTTTCTACTTCTCCAGACAGCATCAAAAATTAGGACAAAGCAATCGATCCTTACAAAAAAAGAGAGATCTTCAGGGTCGTCGAAACATGAAGGCAGTTTCTTCGTTATCCAGGATTTCCCCCTCCGTCTCTCTCTCTCTTCCCCTCCCGCGTGTGTCTCAAACGCATCTTCTCTCTCTCTCTCTCTCTCTCCGACTCCTCCCTCTCACTTTCCCCTCCCCTCCCTCCGTCTTAAAAGCTCTTGTCGCGGCGAAATGGCCGGATCATTATTCTTTTCCTTCATCCAGGGGCCTCGCAGACATCCTCCTCCCCTCGGGCCAAAAATTCTAGCGAAATCCACCTTTCCATAATCCTGTCGCGGGCCAAATGTGGCCCCCCTCCCCTCCAGATGGCAGTTCGACAATGACCTTCTTACCTAGACCGAGAAACTGCCTTCCTCCCCCCCCCCGCCCTCGCGACTCACAATACCTCTTTTTGCCTCACACTCCTCCCTCCCTCCCTCCCCTCTTGACATCTACTCCTCCGCCCTCAATTTCTCCGAGTACTAGAACATACCTCGTACTATTTTCTACTTTCATAATGGCCGGCGTTTACGGACGTTTATTTTCCGCCGCGCCGATGCTCGCGGGGGAGAAAGAGAAAAAAAAAGTTTCCTTAATGGGGTCTGATTGCAAGCAGACCCTTTCCCCCTTCTGCCCTCCTCCTTTTGGCTGGCACTGCACAGACGAGAGAGGGGGAGAGAGAGAGACAAGTCTGCAGCAAGGGGGGAAAAGAGAAAGGGGGAGGAGGAAGAAAGCAAGTAATTGTGACTTTCTCCTGTGTGGTCTGATCTATGATTTTTTTAGAAGAATCCTACTCGTATCTGGGGAAGCATTCTTCCTTCTCTTCTCTTTTCTTCCACTCCTCAACATAACAAACGACCTTCCTCATCGCCCTTTCACTCTTCCTCCCCCCATTCCTCTTTCTCTTTTCTTCCACACACTAGGCAGGTAGACCACAATCAAAAGGAGGCTTTTTACGACTTGTGGAACAAAAGAGAAAGGGGAGGGAAAGAAGAGCACCCACACAAATTTCAGAAGAAAGAAAAAGGTTTGTTTAAAAGGCTTTCTCTTTCGATTTTTTTTTTTGCAATCGTGCACGTGAGAAGAAGGAGGAAGAATTGGCTCTTCTAATTTTCCGACTTTCCTTTTTTTTCTCTCTCTCTCTTCCCTCGCCCGGGGTGAAATGTTGCTTTTGTGTTCATCCGCTCCACTGATCGCTGAGTGGAATTGAGGAGGGATAGGGGGGGAAGGAGGAACATCCTTCTCTCGCAAGCAGAAAAGAGAAGAAGTCTTAAGTTGTGCACTCAACGATTGAAATGAACTTTTGCCATGCTGGAGCCTCCTTCCTACGTACAGTACTTATGCTTCCTACAGAATGGAAGAGATAGCCCAGTAAGTACTAGACTGGAAGAGAATACAAAAAAATCTTTCTCTTGTGCATCTGTCGCATGTCCCATTTTTTCCATCCTCCTCCACTTTCTCCTCGTCTCATCGGAAGAAAGAGAGAGAGAGAGAGAAAGAGAGACAATGGCCGTTGGTCTTGCGCGCATAATGAAGCGGCCCTTTCTCTCTCTCTCTCTCTCTTCTCGTCAATCTCTCGTTCTCCCCCTGCAGTCCCATGGATATCTGCTTTCTCCTCCCCCTCCTCCTCCTCCTCCTTTGTTTATTTACACTCACACGCTCGCTTGCGCATCAAGGATGATGCCCGTGTGATAGAATGGACAACGGAAAAGAGGAGGAGGAAAAAGGCTCAAAAAGCGTCCTCAGTCTGGCTGCGCAACCGGCTTTTCTTTCTCTGTCCCTCTCCTTCTCTCTCTCTTTCTCTCTCTCTCTTTCTCTTTCTCTCTCTCTCTCTTTTGCGTATACGTACTACGTACGTCTCAATCTGCATCCTCGTTCGGGAGGTCGTAAAAGTAAATCGTGTGCGGCGGAGGAATGGGACGGTGGCTGGGTGACGCGTGGAATGTGAGTGTGTTTAGAGGCACGTGTGACTGGTCACCCTGCCTCATTACCTGAAGGAGGAAGGCGAGAGGGAGAGAGAGACAGAGCGGACACCCAATGAAAAGGACAATAAACTGCAAAGGAAGGGAGAGGGAAAGGAAGAAAAAACAAGCTCTAAACGTGACTGCATCATTGAACGTCTCTGATGAAGCAGGAAATGCCGGTTTTTTTAACTGTTGTCGTTCTTGATTTCAGATTTTTTTGCACCGCACACACATGAACTTATTTAAACATGCTTTGCGTAAGATCTTCATATTTTGAGCACTACTGACTAATTATGAGAGAGAATGCAATTGGCAGCAAGAAAGATTGTACTTTTGTGTCCTACCTTCCTTCCTGCATTCCCCTCCTTGGATGTGTCTCCCTCCCTCCTCATGCAATCCTCCCCTTCCCGTTGACGCATATTTATCTATTTTTCTTGGCAGGGTGAGCTGAGTCCACAAGTGGGACAAAAGACCTCATCTTTCATGGGGGGAGAAGAGGAGGAGGAGGAAGAGAGGGAAGGGAAGAGCGAGACAAGTCGACTAAAGCCGCCGTCTTGCAGACATGAGTAGATTTTGGTTATTTTGAACCCAAATTATGTGAGTTACAACACATAGCAAAGCTGATTTTTCGCTCACGACCCAGGACTGGAAGGGTGGAAAGGATATCACTGGTCGTCGTTCCTCTCTTCTTTGCACACATGTGCTCTCTGCCCATGTATGCACATGGGAAGCAAGGCACACACTTCCTCTCTCCCTCTCCTTCTCCCCCTCGTCGTCGTCTTCGTCGTCTACGAGAGCTCTGTGGGCTGCCGTCGTGGCTTGGGGTCCCTTCCCTCTCTCCTCTCTCCTCTTCCCTTCCGAGCCATGGTTTGTGCATCAGATCGCATTTCCATGATGATGAGAAGGGAAAGAGGAGGGAAAGAGATGACGACGAAGCAAAGTGCGGCCCGAACTTGGGGCAAAACAGAAATATTTTTTTCCTGTACTAGACATTGAAACAAATTGGGTCATTTTAAAAAGAACTTGTGCTCAAGAAGAGACAGAACTGGTGCGGCTGCTTTCGTATTACGTTGGTGGAACTGCAGAAGTTGATGTTTTTTCTCCTCTGCCTCCTCTTCTTTTTGCTGCTGTGGCTGAGAGAAAAGGGGAGAGAGGCTGCTGGATGCGTCAGAAGATCTTGGTTGCAGGGGAAAAGGGAAAAGGGTTGGGGATGGATGTAGGCTACATTTGATATGATTAATCACTCCTGCCCTCTCTCGTGTCAGAAAAATGCCCCCTTCTCGTTCCTTCCTTTCCCTTCCATCCAATCTCACTTGGTTGTGAAGAGCAAAACAGAGAGACCCTAGCAAAAACTCCCGAGAGTCTCCCATCATCCCGAGAGAAACAAGAGTTCAAAAGTTTGCAAATGGAATGTGCACCTGTACCACAGTACCAGGTGTTATGCTGTAGCGGAAGTCCGCTATACTGTTATGTGCCAACTACTATGTTCGCGTCGGGTTTGTTTCTTCCTTCCTTTCGGAGAAATTGTTCTTTGCACGCATGGTCATGTACCTATGTACTGTAGAAGGTCGAAAAATGCTGCACAGAGGAGGAGGAGGCAGGGGAAAGGATCACTCGCGCTCACATAACGTCTAAACATCTCAAAGCAATTGCCTTTCCTTCCTCCCTTCCTTCCTTCCTTCCTTCCTCCCACGCCATCCAAGAAGGAATCAGGCCGGTGTTTCCTACTTGTACCTATGTACGTGCTTCCCCTTCTCTTGATCACACCCCACCTCCTTCTTTCTCCTCCTCCTCCTCCTGTGGGGTCTCTTCTCTTCTCTTCCCTTCCTTTCCAACCCCCTCCAGCAGTGAGTAACCCCATTACACTACCCCTTTTTTGCAGGTGCCTCCCAGATAATCCTACCCCTTTTTATTCCCCCTTCTTTTTCTTCTTCCTGTGCAAGCCAGCAGAGGAAGAGGAGGAGGAGGGAGGCATGCCCGAGTTTTTCCTCCTCCTCTCCCCTGACTTTGTTTGGAACATTCCGAAGTAAGGATGAGAGGAGGAGAAGAGACGAACACACCACAAAAACAGAGGCCCCCACCTCCTCTCCTCCTCCTCTTCTCCCTCCCCCGCCTACAAACCCACACTGACTGACTTAGACTAAGAAGCGGTAAAGCAAGCTTGCTTGGGGCAAATCCTTCAAGGGGAGAGTGAGACGTGGGCTGTGCATTAAAAGTCACGCACTGAGAGAATTATAGTCGCTTCCTCTTGCTAGTACGGTAATGAATTAGTTCATGTCTCTGTCAGCACAAGGATTTATTTGGCTCAGGCCCTTTTAAAGGCACCTTAAAATACCTCATTGTATTCTCGGAATAAAGTAACATTCTGACCTCGTTTTAATTTTCTGACAAATTTTCATTGGGACACTCTACACTTTCCCTTTATTCTATGCCATGCCAACTACAGTACACACTTGAGCATTTGCAGGGTAGAAGAGAAGTGGACCAGAGAGGAAAGGAGTGAGAGATATTCCCAAATCTGGTTTTTTCCTTCTCCCTCTCTCCCCCTTTCGTAGTCTTCCTCTCCCCTTTCCTGCCTCTTGGCTTTTTTTTATGCCGGGCTGACCCAGCCAGCCCAGCTCCCGGATGCCAGGGTTGCCAGCACCGCAGCTGAGGATATAGTGCTGCACTCAGCAACGAAAAAAAAACTCTAGCAACAATGTGGTTCAAAATTTTTTTGTTTGATATTCGTGAAGTAAATTCGCGAAAAGATATTAGAGCTATATTTTAAGAATTCTGCGAGAAAAAAAATATCTTCCTTTTTTTGTTGTACATGTGTGAGCTCTTCTCTTGATGAAAAATCGTTGCTCCTTTTTTTGTACACTCGGTAACCCGACAGATCGTCGGTGGGACGGGACGTTATCGAAAAGGCAAGGTGAAAGGATTGTGACGACGGCGACGGCGACGGCGACGGCGACGGCGACTGAAGAGGAAGTCACCACCACCACCACCCAGAAACGACGACTTTGACCATTGACCACCGACTGTATCTCATTAAACCTGTTTCAGATAGATAGAGAGAGAGAGAGCGAAGAAACTGGCCACGCCTCAGAAAAAAAAGTTGGTATACGAGATATCGCATCCCTTTCCTGGGAGAAGGAGGAGGAGGAGAAGGAGGAAAGGTGATTAGTGGGACAAGCCACGTTTAATCATCGTCTATCCGGTCACGAAATGTGAAATGTGAAAACTTAAAGAGTTTTCGGGAATGGGAGGAGGGAGGGTGCTCTAGTACTACTGTATAAATTTGCAGAAGGATTGGGCAAAGTCAACTCTGCGTTCTCGCCAGTCTTCAATCTTCAGAAGAGCAATGAGAGGCTGTGAAGCTCCTACTACGTACTACTGAGCTGATCTCTGACTCATCTGACAGCTTAAAGATGGCCCCTCATCAGGAAGTTGCAATTGGCTCGCGACTGTACTACAGTCACTCAGGCAAAAAATTTCGGCTAACCTGCAGGACCTCATCAGCACAGAGCCAGTACAGTCAATTCCAGCGTCCTGCATTCCGACCGAAGGATACGGGACAAATATTGTGAGACTCACAAGTCCTGAGTTTTTCTCTGTTTAAATACTATGTACTACGTACATCGTCGTCTTTCTCCTCCTCCCGAGAAGAATTCTGTGCAGCTTCCCTCTTCCCCCCTCTCCCCCCCAATGAAAGAGGCCTAGGATTTTCAGCTTTTGCACTTTGGGATTCTCTCTCTCCCCTCCCCGTCTCCCCATCCAACACCCGCAGACTACTCTAAGCCCAGCTTAGCCCCGAATCACACTAAGCGCTCTAGACGGACGACCAGTGATAAATGGCCAATTAATTTAGGGGGAGAAGGAGGAGGAAGGAGGGAGGGGGTAGGCTTTAGTAGCTCTGACTGAGACTGTGGTTAGGAATGTTGACCGGCTAAGGTTAACCGACCTGGTAGTCAACTAATTTTCCAAAATTTTAATTTCGTACAAGTTGTCAAAATATACAGGAAAAAACATGATTTCTCTTCTTCTCTCTTTCATAATTTGTCTTGCCATTGGTACTGGGATATGCTATTTTCTGATCTCAACAATTTTTTAAAGCTGAAAGTTGGCTAGTCAACTAAAGACTACGTACTTTAGTCGTTAGTCGAGTAAAGTAAAACCCTAGTCGAAAAACACCCCTAGCTGTGTCGGGTTGGTTGGTTGATGGGCCCTCCTCAAGTCAACAAATGACGGTCGGTAGTCAAGACGCGCAGAGAGGAACTCGAAGGAAAAGAATATTTGGAAGGAGACCCATTCCATCTGGCCTCTTCCCCAGAATATTGCAAGTTTTTAAAAGCTTTCAAAAAGAGAAAAAAGGAAAAAGCCGTGAAATACCGTGCTGACAAGACTTTTTGGAGAAAAGGACGCATTTTTGGGTCAGGGTGGAGGGGCGGGGTGAAAAAAGAGAAAGATTGGATGCAGGCAAAGGCAAATGAAATCGAGACGTGAGGGAAAACATGGCTGGAAGGAGGAAAAGGAGGAGGAAGCAGGAGATGCAACAGAACGGAAGAAGCTGAGGAGACAGACAAGACAGACAGAAAAAGGGCCGCAGCCATCCCAACCACCCAACCCACCCACACCGTCGCCGCTGGTACGAGATGAGAGCACTTTAAAGTCGAGTCGCGCAATGAATACAGATTTTTTTTCTGGCGGCGGCGGCGGCTGAGGGGGCTCCGTCCCAAGACTTAACAGACACGGACGTAGTAAAAGAGTACACGAGACCAGATTTGGGACGGAAAAAGAAGGGTGGAGGAGTAGCAACAAAGAGAGAGAGAGAGAGAGAATCGTACGTAGTCTTGTGCGGATATGGGAGAGAAAGAGATGGCAAAAGATTGAAATGCGGAAAGTTTGTTTTCACCTGATCTTGGGATGGCAAAAAGCGATTTCGATCGTGCCCGTGCATACCACCACAGCCAGAGAGAAAGAGAGAGACCTGACCTGCCTGAGTGAAAAGAGAGTGTGGAATGGATCCCATCCAGTGTCAATCTCTCCCCCCTTTCCCCCCCACTTTCTGCGATCCCGCCAAATGATGCGATAGAATGCCTCCTTTGAGGGCTCCCCCCACCCTCCCTTCACCCCCATTCAAGGAAATTGCAACAAGCTTTTTGGCCCGAAAGAGGGGGAAAGAGTGGAGGAGGAGAAGATGTGAATGAGGGGCGGGGGGTAGAGGCGGAAAGCATCGTTTAAAGGTTTCTGATGGGAGAGAGAGGGGCTCTCTAAGGACCATGCCGTTAGGATGAATGTGTGTGCTTTGCCATCAAGGGGCCCCTCTTCTCTTCTCTTTTCCCCCTTTTTCCATCAGTGTTTGTCTTCTGCGGCTCCCACGCCACTTTTTACGTGGTTCCACTATAGTACTATATCGTCCACAGAGATAGAAGAACTCTTTTTTCCTCATTGGAGACAGAGAGAGAGAGAGAGAGAGAGACAATTCCCTTCCGCCTGTCAGTCTAATAATAAATGGTCTCTTGATTTCGTTCTAATGCCATCATCACCTTGCTTCCTCCCCTCTCCCCCTCCCTCTCCGCACTACTGTGACACACAAAAAGAAGCAGAGTGAGGACTTTATTCAGGTCGAGTGACAAGTGTGCGTGCGTGCGTGCGTGCGTGGACGTCTGAGCTCGATGATGCTGTCGGGGTTGGCGGCATGAACGACGAGAGTTGAAGCCGCAGCTGTGAAATAAGGACAGCACATGATAATTAATCATTGCGCCAGGCTTCCTGATAAGGCCGAGGAGGGCGCATCGTTTCGCACATTACTTTGCCAAAACAGCGTGGCTGTGTTTGTGCGAGATCGCGCTCCCTTTCCTCCACCATCCACCCATCCAGCCCTTCAACCTCCCACTCCTCCGCTCTTTTGCAACCAACCGCAAGCTGTGTCCAAATGGGATTTTTTTCGGTTCTTCTTCCCCCCCTGCTCCCCCTCTCCTCTCTCTCTCTCTCTCTCTCGCGTGCGCCGAATGCCGAAAAACAGTTCATCCATCAATCACGATTCGGGAAAGAAGAAGATGACAGGATTTTTTGAGAGAAGACAGCGGAATGGGGAGGTGGAGGAAAGAGGACACGAAGAAAAGAGGAGGGAGAGGAGCCCGCCTGGCTCACTCACCCGACGGAACAATTGCCCAATTTATGGAACAAATAATTGTACTTGTACCTACTTTTGTTTGCGTTCACTAAGTACGGGCCAACCTTTTAATGTAAAGTACATGTAATATTATCAAGATGTTTCTTAATCTTGAATAGTTCCGTCGGGCAGTCTCACACATATGCGAGGAGAGAAGGAAGGTCCGTCCAGAGGAGCCAAGAGAAGAAGAGATTCCTCCTCCTCCTTCTTATGCGGAATACAGAAAAAAGGGGTGCCTTCCGACAACGACCCAGACGGGACAGAAGAAGAAAATTCCTTCTATACGTAGCTAGTACGTACTAGTACCTACGTACTACAGTACCGTACATCCTGGAAGAGTTTGCAAATTAATATCCCATACTAAGTCGTGCGTTTCAAGCTCGCTCGTCAAACATTCCCCCCTCTCCTTCTTATTCTTCTTGGAGCCATCCCGTGCATGTTAACTATCCATTCACTGCGTGAGAGACTTTGACCAGACTGTGAGGCGAGGCTCAGACCGATTACCAAAGAGGCGTTTAGCACAAAGGGAAGGGGCGGGAGGGGGGGGTTAGAAAGGTGACTGTTTGCATATGAGATTGGTGGGCAAGTATGTAAGTCTGACGATCTGACTAAGCATTAAAGGAAACGAAAGAGGAAAGAATCAGCCAACTGTTAAAAGCCTGGCAAGGCCGCTGTGTCTTTCTTTGCCTTGTGTGCTTGGTCGGCTGCTTCGAAATCTGATACTACGAAGGAGGCGGGGGTGATGGTTTCGGGGGGAAAATGAGTGAGTGAGTGAGTGAGTGAGGAATGAGGAGGAAGTGGAGGGAGACACTATTGATAGCAAAGAGCACCTTCTTTCTTTGCCATCATGCATTTGTGCGCTTCGATTACTTTTGAGGGCAATCGAAAAAGAATTGCTAGCAGGGCAAATGAGATAGATCTGCAATTAAAGCGAGCGATGATTTTTGATAAAATGCGAAGAATGCAGAGAAAGATTAAAGTGGCGAGTGAAAGGGTTCGGAATGAGGAGAGAGATAGAGAGGGAGAATTGGACGGATGATCGTGAAAGGCAAACTCAAATCGATCGGAAGAAGAAGACCAAATTGCCCATCTCACTCATTGCTGCTCTGGAATCCCGGAATTGTTGACTTCCACGGGAGCGGAAGAAGAAGAAGAACGACCACCAGTTTCCAGGGGGTTTTACTCGCGGGGAGAGTGAAAAATAAATCCTTTCAGCGCCAATCTTGTTCTGCCTAGAAGACTTTGTCTCCAACGTTTCTTTTTTGACCCCTCCTACCTTCTGATTGCTCCACTTTTTTAAAATGCACAAGTCCGAGCCTCTTCTTCCGTTTCTTCATGCCTCCCTCCACCGTCCCTCCCCCCCTAATTGTGGCCCCACAACTCTCCTCCCCCCTCTTTCTCTTCCTTGCTGAAAATTACAGGGCAGTCGGAGAGGCATTTTTAGAGGAGAAGGAGGAAGAGGGAGGAGGATTGCACTGGGATGAGCGGAGAAAAGACAGTTCCTCATAAACATGGCAAAGAAAGAAAGAAAGAAAGAAAATAAGAAGAGAATCTCTGAGAGAGATGAAAAAGGAGCGTGGAAATGGAAGAGGCAACGTTGCCCGAAGGGAGAACTTTTACTTTTTTTTACTTCTTCGCCGTCGTCATTTCTCCGAGGGAGAAGGAGGAGGTGGGAAGAAGACGAAGAATTCTGCTGCCTGCTGCGGTGGGACTGAGAGAGAGAGAGGGAGGGAGGGAGCGTGCGGAGAAGAAGTGAGTGACTGACTGACTGAGTGAGTGGAGATCTTAATCTCTCGATCTTCTCCATCCTCCTCCTCCTCCTCCGCTTCTTCTTCTTCCTCGTTTCTCCCTCCTCGCGGCGACAGATAAGAGGGCGAAAAAAAGGGGGAGGAGAAGAAGGCAGAGAGTCCAGTTTTGCACCCATTCTGATTCAAGGGGAAGGAAGAAGTAGTTCTTTTCTTCTCCTCCTCCTCCTCCCACAATGGAATGCCGCGGCAAAGGGGAGGAGGGCAATTATGCAGGGATGCTTGGGAAGGACGGACGAAAGAAAGAGAAAGAGAGAGAGAGGGGGGGGAAGACGAACTTATGAGACAGAAGTTTTGCCTACCAATCTCCACGCGGGCCATTCAACACAGGGTTAATGAGTGACTCTAAGTGTATATAAGCAGGAGGTAGGGGTAGAGGAGGAGAAGGAGGAGGAGGAGAGTCGATCGCCAAAGTCTCCTGCTGGGACTGCAAAGAGGACTGACTCCTCCTCCTTCTCATCCTCATCCTCCTCTTCTGATCGACGTGGGCCTGTCACTTGAGAGACGAAAGCAATATTTCATGGAGACGGAATCTCTCTCTCTCTTTCTTTCTCTCTCTCGCCGGAAACGGGTCCCGCCGGGCCTTATTTGGTCTTGTCATCTCCTCCCCCTCCACTTACACTCTCTCCTTTTCCTTCTCCTCTCGTTGGGTGATGGTTTTTCCGAGTGGTACCTTGCATGCAAATGCTAGTAGTACCGCACGGGTACATACAAAGGGGAGAAGAGACCTCCATGGTGGGGTTGCGACGCTATTGCGGTGGTGGGGAGGGGGAGAAATGGAGGTGGAGAAAGGAAGGGTGTGGACGAAGAAGGTGAGGGTGAGGGAGGGGCGGTCGAGATTTACATGGAAGAGGAGGAGGAGATGGTGTTTTCCTTTCGGAGATTCATGAAGAGGAGGAAGTGACAAAATTGTGAGTGGAAAAAAGGAAGAAACGAAGGAAGGAGAGGGTTAGTCTTGCGAGTTGGCCCTGCTGCCCAGCAACCCATTCTGGAGGGGGAAGGGAGGAGGGAGGTTTAGGAGGTAATGCGGTGCCTTAATGCTCGAAGGAAGTCCAAAAAGGGGGAGGAGATAGGTCGTTTTGACAGGAGGAAGAAGAGGAATGTGACTGGGGAGGATGACTCACGCGCTGCAAGGAGGAAGAAGGAGGGAGGGGGGAGACATGTGGCAAAACAGAAAACGTGCTGTGCACATGAGGGTCTTTAGCGGAGCTTGTGAGCCTCATTTCTTTTCCTTTTCGCAGATGGAGTGAATCACGAGAGGAATCCATAACGCACACCTTCCTCCTTCTCCTCCAACCACTTTCACGCGTCCGTGCAGTGAGAAATGATGGGTGCGCACGAAAAACACTTCTCGGCCTCCCCCCCGGTCCGGAGTCAAGGTATCGGAGTCGCGGGCCGGAGACGCGCCCACCCAGAAAAGCTGCATAGTAATGCACAAAGTTCATCACCGGGTGGGGGAGGGGGGCAGCCGGGGGAGAGGAGCTGAGAAGGAAGATGAGGAGGAGGAGGAGAAAGAGGGAAGAAAAATCTCTCGCCTCCGTCACAGGTTGAGTGTCGTCCCATTCATCGGAGGAGGAGAAGGAGGAGGAGGAGGAGAGAGCGAAGGCGGCTCTTAACTAACGACCTTCCTTTTCTTCCTCCTTCCTCTGACTGACTCTTCTGCTGCTCCTTCTTGCGACTAATTCGTGGTCGTAACCTCCGTCAGAAACAAAAATTTCTCATGCGCGAAGAGAGGAAGGGTAAGAAAAGGGGGGGGGCGAGGGGAAAGAGTTGAGCAGGAATGCGGAGCAGAGAACACTTTTTCCCCTTTCTTTTTTGCCCCCTTTTCTCTTTCTCTTCTTCTTCCACCTTTGCAAAAATGTACGAGGCATTCGTGATCCTGCATACCGCAGATGTGGGTGGTGTCTGCCCCCTCCCCCCCCAACCCCCCAACCCCCCAGAGGCATGTATGGACCGACAAGCTAATGGATTAGAAGAAGAAACTTTTTTCTTGTTTCTTCCTCCCTTCCACCAACTTTTTTTTTCCTCATTCAAGGATGGCTGGCTGTCTTTGGAATGGTTCTTCTCTTCCTCCTGCCACTCACAGATGAAACCCGACTCGCAACCGCCACAGAGAAGAGAGAGGATCAAGAGGAACACGGCAGGAGCTTGGCCTCTTTTCTTTGGGAGGGTTTATTTCATGGGTGCACAATTTAAACGCACATCAACTTCTGGATGACGATAACTAGGAGTTTGTTGAATTTCTCTCCCACCCACCCGCCCATCCACCCTTTTCCCAGTCGCGCTTGAAAAAGTGCTCTTCGCAGTTGCAGGTGAGAGAGACGAAAAATATGCGGAGTTGTGAAAGCAGCATTTTTCCCTCATCTTTTTCTGCTTCCCTTCCTCCCCTTCCCTCCCCCTCCTCTACATCTTCTCTCTCTCTGCGGGATGACCAGACGCTTTTAGACCCGACGCCACGGAAAAAAAGAACGCCAACAAGAACATATACTACAGTACTTGTTTATAATCTCTCGCAAAGTTTTAGTGACTTTACCTGTTGCGAGAAGTGCCCGGAGCCTGAGGGGTGAGGGGCCGCGCTAAGAATGAATGACAACAGCGTCTTTCCCTACATTCAAAGACTCGTGATGCTGGCGGGCGGCGACGAGAAGAGGAGGAAGAAGTCGCCAAATGCAAAGTCATGCAAAGAAAACACGCGGCTTAAGAGCCGCAGACGACGGAGGGAGAAGGAAGGAAGACACACACACAAATCCCCTCCCTCCCCTGCGTATGTAGATGTGGTGTGTGTGTGTGTGTCCACTGTAGTAGGTATAGACGCCCAAAAAAATTTCCTCGTTGTTCCTGCACAGCTTCTCTCAAGAAAAAGAAGAAAAGGCTGAAAAGACAGAGAGAGAGAGGCGAGACATTGCAACGTGTTCTTTTGTCTCACCACCAATTGCACTTTGCTCTCTCTCTCTCTTTCTCTCTCTGAGGGTGCCAATACAAGTTGGGGTGGGGTTAAGGGACAATTGCAAAAGTTTTTAAGGGTTCTTTCGCCCCTCTCTTTTCCTCTCTGTGGACGCCGATTGAGAGACGCGTTTGAGACGGTGGCAAAACTCACTCAGCGTCTCGTACGAGTACGTAAGAAAAAGTAGGTGTGGAAGAAAAGGAAGGAGGAATTTCTTGCACTATGGCAGGAGGAGGAGGAGGAGGAAGAGGAGGAGGAGGAGGAGGAGGAG
>JAAUYM010146416.1_pt1 | contig 17375 bp, 21 predicted proteins | sample 7278001 | NCBI WGS metagenome assembly JAAUYM01 (sample SAMN14350224, study PRJNA611818) | marine sediment metagenome | isolation source: surface marine sediment (1.8m) | place: French Polynesia: Moorea | collected 2018-08
CTGCTACACCTCCACCCTGACCTCTGTGGCCACGGTGAGGCACCGCGCCGAGCCGATCAGGTCACTGCGAGACGCCATCGCCGCCGACCTGCCGATCTTCGTCATCCCCGGATCGATTGACCACGAGTTCCTGAAGGGGGCCCCGCCCGGATCGGTGTTGCACGACTTCTACCGGCACGTCCTGGACCGCGGCTCCCTCGCCGACGACCCCTACTCCCACATGAGGGAGGACCCGCGCGGGATGTTCTTCGGCTCCGCCTCTCTCTCCTTCGCCCTGCCTGACGTCCGCGCACTCAAGCTGTCCGACTCCGTCGGCACCCAGCTGGCCTTCGCCTTCCCCAAGGACTCGGAGTTCAAGGAGCTCTTCGACTTCCAGACCAAGATGCTGAGGAGCGGCGGTCTGCTGGACAAGCTCAAGACCAGGTGGATCCGCGGCGATCAGTCCTGGAGGGACGGGGGAGGAGGGGGATACGAGGCCGCCGCGTCTCCCGCGTCCATCCCCAGCCTGGGCTACCGGAACCTGCTGTTCCCGTTCATGGTCGTCTCCGTCGGCGTCTGCGCCGCGCTGGTCTCTCTCGTCTTGGAAGTTTGTCGACGCAAAAACGCAGTGACGACGGTTTCAAATATTTCTTGGGGGTAACTGTACGTAATGTACCGTATGTAGTAGGCTTAGTTCTAATTTGCAGGGTAACATTTTAATAATAACAGCCAAAATGTTTAATTATATGTACACTGTACAGTACTAGTACTAGTACAGTACATCATCATGTAGATTGTTCAAACATCTCGTTTTTTTTTAGCACTAGGTTGAATTGCGGAATTAAATCATAGTTTAAAAAGTTTTTCCGACTCACGTCTTCTGCCTCCACCTGATCCTCCTCCTCTCTGGGGCACCGTCCCGGTGCCGCCGCCGCCGCCGCCGCTGCCTCCCCTCACGGGGTTTCCCACGTTGTCTCTGGGGCATCCGGAGCCGCAGTGCCCGTACTGCCCCTGTCCGCCGACGTGCACCCCGTTGCTGTCCACCCGGGTGGAGCACCAGCGCTTGGTGCGGTCGTCCGGGTCGATGGGGCAGCCACCATACTGCCGACCCTTGTAGATGAAGGGGAAGACGCAGGCCGCGTTCGGGTTCGGGCCGCTCACCGTCCGGCAACTTCTTCCTGTCACGACCAAAAGTACACAAACTTGTACTTCTTACACAGTACTGTACAGATAAACTTGTATAATAAAACTTTCCCAACCACCAACGGTGGTATGCAAAATTGAAGCTCAGTTGGAATACTAGATACACATTGCATGCACGTTTTTGCACATTTGGCACCAATAAAAAAAATCCTGCATCGGAGCTCAGTCGGAAGTTTATTAAGTGTGGTTGTTGGTTGGGTTAGCACAACTTGATAGGAGAGCGGGTTTCTTCCTTTAAGGTAGCAGAGGCAGGTTAGAAAGAAACATACCGCACTAACTTGGCAATCGTGGCAATCTTATGATGGTGAGGTGTGCAGAAGCTAGCGTACATTAATATGTGTAGATATAACCTACGTACATAGCACATTCACGTTATTGCATACAGCTGTACGTACACATCCATGCACCAACAAAATTATCTGCATGACAAAGCATTTATTGACACTTAAAAGTGCTAATCACACTTTTGTTCAAGTGTACATTTTGTCACTACGTACGTACGTCTGTATAGTTATGAATTGTAAAAAGTCTGGAGTTGCATGCAACTTGCGAGAAAGGAAGCAGCAGCAGTAGCATTATTTCAAACGACTTACTGATTCTACCAAACCAGGACTGGAAATGAAGTTGACATCCACTGTACTATACTCTACCTACGTAGTACTACATGTGGTACTACGGCAAGAGGTTAGACTCATGACTGATCATTTCACCTCCATTCACGTTTGCCGGAGAGGCCCTTGGCGAGAGGCACCGTCGCCTTCGCAAGAGGCTCTCTGGGTCAGACCCACCCGGCATGAGCCACACTAGCAAGTTGCAGTTTTGCACAAAATAGTACGAGAGGGGAGATTTCCACGGTCGGTACTTGGAAGTGGAAGAGGAGGAGGAGGACTGAGGAGCAGGTCTCTCTGCTGGAAGAGAGGGAGGAAAAGGAGACGGGGTGGGTTGGGGGGGGGATGGCTGCAACATCCAACATTTACCTACTTCGCCGTTTTAAAAACATAAAATTATCTGTTTTTCTTCTTTTGCGCATCTTCTTAGCTACACATGAGTATGGGTACGTACTACATAGTAAGAAGAATACCTATATGGTCCTCAACTAGGAACTAGCTTACTAAGTAGTATATATGGTTTTTTTCTTGCTATAGCAGAGGAAAGTTGTAAAAAAGCCCTTTCAATCTATTAATACATTGACAACATCCGAGGTTTTTTTTTACTATATTAAAAGATTTGCTAAACAGAAAGTCCACTGTGTTACCTAAATCACGAATTGTACGTATTAGACTGACTCACCTCTCCTTCTCTGTCCACAGGTGAGGGTGGCAAGGACCGCCACCACCACCACCAGCAGAGGCACGACGCGATTGACGGCGGCAGCCATGGTGACGTCTTGTCCACTGAACACTTAAGTGGTTGTAAACAGTCTGTGTAGTGTTACAGTGTAAATAAATGCTTTCTTTTCTCCCTTCGTAAGAGTCTGGAGAGCTTTGCTTGCAGACTGGTGCAACGGCACCACTACTCAGCGAAGCAGCACGAACAGATGAGCCTGAGAGCGGCCCAAAGACCGGAGTAGCAAGAGAGGGCCAGGGAGAGCAAGTTGCGGGAGCACTTTCCGCGTTCACGGGAACTCATTTTGGGACTAGAAGAAACGGTGGGGCACCCAATTTTTTGGGTGGGGGGTGAGGGGGGGAGGGAAAGAGACCGCGCAGATCAGATGATGGTTTGGTGGTCGTGCGGGGAAGTCCCGAGTTCAAAGGGAGAGGGAAAGACACCAGAAAAACCTGTTTTGGGTGAATGCTTTGTTTTGTCAAGAGGAGGAAATTCCCAGTTGCATGGATGAAGAACGGGTGAAATGGAAGAGAGGACTTTTGGGGTGGAAGGCTTTATATTCTGAATGCAGCGCACGCCTGCTTAAAAAAAGCGAAGTGAAGGGCGTGGTGGGCATGACTGAATAGACGAAAAAAGTAGATTGAAAAGAGGGGGGGGGGCAAAAAATCCGATTCATAACCCACCTCTCTTTCCCCTTTGGTCCCGTGACGACGTAAAGAGACGTTATAAATGGGAAGCGAACGAGACGTCTCCTTGTTGGTTGCTTGTACCATATGTGCGATAAAAAAGAGGGAGGGGGAGGGGGAGGGGGAGGGCTCCGCACGTAGTACATACGTAGTACAGAAGGAAGACTTCTTTTGCTTCCTTCACGCGAAATCCGGGAAGTGAGAGCGAGGGAGGCGAGGTTGTCGGCGTTATCAAGGTGGCGCAGCTTCCACCGCCAACTTTTTCTTCGCCTCCTCAGACCACTCATATTATACTGTACACTTCCTTCTTCATGTTTCTAAAGAGAAAAACGCCTTTATTGTTGCGTCAAAGTACATAGTACAGTACATACTAATAAAATGCATCATTTCCAGTAGTAGAGAAATAACTTAGCAATAGTACATGCTTCCACTTCCTCTTATCCTTGCTGCCTGAAGTTCTGCCTCTGTTGGAAGGATCCCTGGGCCCACGGGTGCAGGTCCACCCTGGGGATGGTGCCGCAGTGGCAGCTGGTCAGACCTTCCAAACAGGTTTTTGTCGACAATGAAGATGATATTTGGTGCAATGAGAGGAAGAGGAGGGTGAGGGTACACAGATTCTGCTGATGTTGGTGGGCCATCTCATCTTTACGTATACCCACGAGGTGCTCTAAAGAATTCTTTTACGGTTTTTTTAAGACCTCTCGGTTTGTTGACCCTTCCAACATAAAAAGTGCTACTATACGTTAGTTAAAAAAATTAATCACTTACGTATTTTTCCGCAGGATAAATCTGGCACATTTCGTTGCAGTTTGGCAACACTGGTAAATCGAAATATATCGAAGCAACGACGGTGGAACCTGTGGCTCCCTCGCATCTCATGTATTGAGAAGTAGAAATGGATATTTATTTGTTTCTTTTTCCTGGCATCCCAGAACATTCGACCTTTCTCGATCTGAAGTGGAAGGTCCCCCTTTCCTCCCTGTCCCCTCTCCTTTCCTGTGATTTCAGTGTCACCGACAGTGGTGGATTCTCCTCCACCTTTCCGCCCCATCCAGCGTTGCCAGATTTTCAGACAGTTGGATGTCAATGGCAAATAAATTTTTGCAGGAAAAAAGTAGGCTACACAGTCACATTTTAACTTTAACTTTTGCTTCTTGCTATGCTAGCAAGTGCTCTCCCTAAATTGCATCGGTTTGGCATTCAAACGACGGCATCTGGCATCCCGCATCCGGCATGAAGAAAGATGAGATTGGTATCGAGTAAGAGGAGAAGAAGAAAGAGTGGAAACGGAGATACTCAGATGTGGAGAAGAGGAGATGCTCGCAAAAAAAAGAAGAGAGAGACAGCCACCGGCAGCAAGGCCAACAAGAAAACCTTCATTTGTCACAGGCAGAGAGAAAGATAGATATATTTTTGTCTAGCCTGAGAATGCTTTTTTGCAACTTTTTTTTTGCTTCTTATAGGGACAAAAAAAAATCCTCCAGTTTTCCATAGATTTATAGCTTTTTATATGCCGGAAAAAGGAGGAGGAACAAGTCCCATTTTGACTCTGCTGCAGTGTTTCCTAATCTTTCTCACCAATAAAATGACACATATTTTTTCCGGTAAAAATCAAACTGTGGTACAAGCATGATTTATTGCAAGGAGTATGCATCGTACTACTGTACCGTACATGTTACAGCAAAACTCCGATATACGGTACAGTAGTATGTAGAAAAGTTTGAAGTTTACCATATAGCACAGATTTTTTTCTCTGTGGATGTTGACTAGAAACATGCAAATTTTGTAACCTGCACTGTAGTGAAGTTTATGCTGCAACGAGTTTCTACTGTACTGTCGGCTTTTCTCCGAGACGGAAGATTGCGAATTCGCCTCCGTTTGTGAAGTAATGCCCCTTTCTTTAGCCCCAAAAAAAATCTGCTCACGAAGTGCTTCAAACGAGTTGCCAACTTAGGTCGAAGGAGAAAAGAAAAAAATAAGCATTTCTTCAAGGTTTTTTATGGGAAAAAACCTTGCATCTCTATAGCTTTCGTCTCAACATAGCAAAGCTGTAAAAAAAATAGGTGTATTTCCTCCCACCTCAACGCACATAGGCGATTTTATGCGATTTTTCAGCAGAGACATTGCGATTTTGCTTATGTACTACTACTACAGAAGGAGAAAGAGATAGGGAGGCATCTCTACGTAGATATAATCTTTCCTTTTACAAGCGACCCAATTCGAACTTGGTGCGACACCAACCCCCTCCTTCTCTTCCTCCTTTCCTTCCTTCCTTCCTCTTTGAGGTTACTAACATCGTTAAAATTGGATCTTGTCACACTGCCAGTGCGAGGAAGAGGGGAATGGGATGGCGGCGGTTGCAGTACAGTAGAACTTGGATATACGGTACGTATAGGGAATTGATCGGTCAGCAGCAGACGCTTGATTAGGTAGATGTAATTCGCTATGCATCTTTTTCTGCTAAGTTCTAGTAATTGTACTGTAAAATCACGATGTTGAAAAACTTTCCAGTAGATCAAAATTTGCCATCACCCAGGTTTTACTGTATTCATGTGTAGTAGGTGTGGTTGATGGAATGGGGGAGGAAGGGAGAGGCCTTAAAGGGGGAGAAAAAAATCGGGGTGTGGGTTGGAAAAAAAAACGAATTTGACAAGAAATTTGGATAAAAGGGAACGAGAAGTCTGAGGAGAAAAAAGTCTGCTACTCCTACCTGCTTCTGCACTTTAGCTGATGAGCTCTCGCCATACATACTACAGTAGTATATCTTTCTCAGCTTTCATCTTCCTAGTTGACAAAAAAGGCCTGTTTGATGACAGGGCTAACTCATATTATTTCTTCCAATACCCTACCCTACAACTAGTATAGAATTGAATGCCATTGCCAAGGTTTGCGCACTCATCATTGGCTTTGTGTTCCAAACAACATGTTTTCGTGTGCATGTTGTAGTTATGTACATGGTTTTTTTTGGCTAATGAGCATCTCTCATCTCGTGCACTCATTACCGTAATTGAGACCTTTCTAGTTAGTAGGACCTGAGATGAGACGCCTTTTTTTAAAAAAAAGGCAAGCATCAATTAATGCATTAAGGGATTAGGGAGAGAGAGAGCATCAAGCGTGGACGAGAGGAAGAATACATGAGACACTCTGTTGCACCCTCCGGAAGGCAAATAGTGGCGCAATCAGTGACTGCAAGCATTGCCGGCCAAGAACAAGTTTGCTGTAGTCATTTGATGTGTTGTCGGGGCGCCATAAAAAATCTAATGGTAGAATATGGACTATTCTGAGGGATTATTTAGCCTATATTGCGAGCGGGTCAGAATGCTTTGACTTTTAATTCTTGTTTCTAATGAGAGAGAAAGAGAGAGAGAAGATGAAAAAAGGAGAATCTTCCCCAATTAAAAACTTCCGCATCCGAGAGCTCTTCCTCTCTCTCTCTCTCTATCCAGGGGGAAGAGGAAGAAGTACCAAAGAAGAAGAATCGACTTTCGTCCTGACAAAACTTTTTTCTTTCCCTCTTCCTCGCTGCAAGAAAATTAATTTTCGGCTGCTGGTGGGAAAAAATGCACACCCTCCCAATGCCATAGCAATCGGTTCCCCTCCCTCCTCGATCCCCCTCTCTGCATTATGGAGATTGGTGGAAGAGGGGGGCGAAAATCCCAGCCCTGAGGAGGGGGAGGGAGTTTTGTTGCCTGGTTTCACCTAGTTTCTTTTCTTCACCCGACCAATATTGCCGAGGTATTGACGAGGTGGCTGTCCTTCCGGCCATGTTAAGGTAAATTGCTAAGGTAGGTATCAGGCGAAGTTGAGACTAGTAGAGCAACAATTTTACCTCAAAAATACCTCGGCTACATCTCATAGGTATTACTGAGGCCATCCATATTGGTCGGGCATCCTCCCCTTTTTCTATCTTGGGGGTGGGGGTGGGGAGGGGGGAAGAAACGACCGTACTAAAAGCCGGTGGTTGAATTTGCTTTTGCAGTGCGTGAAGCTGTGTTGTAGTATGTACAGTAGAACTTCGATAATGTTTGGCGGTCAGCGGCAAGCAGTTCATGCAGCCACATTCCAGTAGTTATGAGAATTGGTCGTCATTTCACTACATTGCTACAACCGTACGTGTTGAAGTTGATTGCATCCAGGCTTCACTGTATTCCGAAATATACCTCAAATAGTAGGAGAAAGAGTCACTCTCCTTGGGAAGATCCTTTGTTGTAGTGGGCATTGTTGCTGCTATGTGATGTCTTTTCCTCTACTTTCTCCACAAAAAAAGTTTTATTCTGACAAAGGGTGCAAAAGGAAGAGACTTCTTTCTAGAGGTGCTACCAAACAAAAAAAAATCACAAAGAACTCGCAATGAAGAGAGCCTGAGACAGGGAAGAAGGGGGCTTTTGGAAGATTTCAGGACAAAAAAAGGCTGGAGGGGGAGAGGGGAAAAGTACACATCTGTGAGCGGCTTGCAGACCAAAGTGATTTGTCCTTGGCAAGAATCTGTGGAGGAAGAGGGGGGTGGAGGAAGAGGAGGAGGAGGTTACACCGTGTTCCCATGGGACATGAAACGAAAGCCACCCAGGGAGGGAAAGAAAATTTCTTTCCTGAAAGTCTAAATTGAATTCGAGGAATTTTTGCGTATAAATAGCAATGCTTGCGTTTCAGAATGATGTTTTTTCTCTCTCTCATCTGATATGCCTGTCAACATTTTTTTGTGCTGAAATTTTCAACAGAAATTCTCAGAGATCTTTTCCCCGAAATGTCGTTCCCACAGTAACCTGCTTGAGCAAACAAATCCATAAAAACTTGAGCAAGAAAAAGAAGAGTCTTGAGAGAATTCCTCCAAAGTTCTCTAGCAAGTCAAGTCAATGATCTTTCCTCCCTTGTTCAATTTGGTGGACAATCCATTTGATTCTGGCATTGACACCAGCTTGGAAGAAGAAATCTTCTCTCTTCTGCTCCCCCCCCTACTATCTCTCAGCTCCTCCTTCCTTCCCCCTCCTCCTCATTCCGCTAAATGAGCAATCTGAGCAACACTTAGCACTGATGGGACAGGGCTGCCACAAGAGAGAAAAATTAGTGATATTTGCTTTATAGTATTCTGAACATGTGTATGAGGACACCATGACACTAAATGTGAACACAACTTTGCTCTTTTTTAGAGTGGTTTTTTGGGGGGAGGAAATGCAAGCTTGACTGCAAACATGGCAACTATGTTGCCAGTGTCAGAGATTGCCTATTTGGTCTCGAGTGGACTTCTCGGATGCCAAGAGGGAGGGAGCAAAAGAAAGAGAGAGAAAGGAACAAACACACAACGTGAATGTCACGGCAAAATGAACAAGATATGATTTGGTTCATTCTGTATTGCACAGAAAAAATGGAAACAGAAAATTACTTTTTTCCTTGTAGAAAAAAGTTTTAAAGTATGCCTGTTAGTGACAGTTGGCCATCACTTTAGGGAATAGAAGTGAAAAGTGAGAAGAAGAATGTCTGAAAAAAAACACAAATTCTTTTTCTGAGTAACTTTCTTGGAAATTCTGCCCCCTTTCCAGTTTTGGAGCGCTTGAAGATTTGTGGCACAAACTTTTTTGGGGGGTGGGGTGGTGGAGTACGAGAAAGAGAGACAGATGAGCAACAAGTCAACGGGGAAAACCTTTTCTTCTTCTCTTGGAGAAAGTGTTTTGTCCCTTTTTCGGAAAGTCTGTTTGCAGTCCACTTCTCTCCTCTCTCCCCCTCTCGTGTGAAGGAAAGAGGAGGAGGAGGAGAAGGTGCCCATGAGACCTCCAAGGAGAATCTGGAGCGGAAACCAAGGTTTGGAATGCTTGGCAGGAAGAAATGGGGCAAAAAATCATCCAATTCTTGGGACACTAACGCAGTACGAGTACTACATAGGCTTGTTCCACACACATACTCAGGCAGTAAAAACTTTCCACGTAGACAATAAGGATTTTTCGCTTCTTCTTTACTATAGCAACACGCTTTCGTCATGGTGAAACTTTCAGTACAGCAAAAGGTTCCTTTCTGGCGACAGCCGACCTCGCTAATATCGAAAGTTGACTGTACCCACCATGGTAGAGGAGAGAAAGGAGAAATGATTGGGAGGATTCTCATTAGGTCTGCGGGGATGTTTGGGCATGCTGTGTGCAAGTACGTAGTACTGCACATACTGCGGTCTTCCTCCCTCCCACCAACAAATGTCACTAATTGCTTCCTTGTCCTACCTTATTTGTGTTTGGGAGTGGGATGCGAGGGAGTTCTAGGAGGAGGAAGAGCTCTCTCTCTCCCTCTCTCTCTTTCTCTCTCTTGCTTCCGTGGCGGGAAGAGGAAGGAAAGGAAGGAAAGAGAATCACTTTCTCTCTCCTCTCTCTCTCTCTCTCTCTCTTATGGAGTGACAAACGTCGCCGTGTGTTGTTAACGACAACAGCTCTGTTTTCATTTTTCTTTTTTCCCTCTTTTTTGTGCTCTGTTCCACTCCTACGACTGTACTCGCCCGTGGCACGTGTCCTCAAGATGCAATTTCATCTCCTCTTCCTCCGCCCTCTCCTCCTCTTCCTTCTTCTTCCAGCAGATAAACAAGTCCTGTGAAGGTAAGAAAGGCGAGATATTTTCCTCGTACCCACTTTACGTTTCCCGAAAATGCTACATGTTTTCCCGACTCAAAATGATTGAACACAAAGTTGTTTCGTTATGACATATCTACTAATTTCACTTTCAAGTGCAGTGAGTGAAAGCTTTTTTTCCCCTTTGTTTTTGCCTCTTGTTTCTTTTCCCCTCTCCCTTTAACTCTGGATCTACAGGTCCACTAAATAGAAGTGCATTGGGTGTACCTATAGAAGTATAGCAACCTTCTTTTCTTTCTTTCCTTTCCTCATCATCTCAAGTGGCTCCTCCTGCTCCTCCTTTGTTGGTACCACGCATTTCCATTCCTTTCCCAATTCTCTCGAAAAAAACTCATCTGTGAATATAGCAGATGGAGAGAAGGACGCACACAACAAACACAAACTTGCCATATACGAATAAGCGCGCAATAAAGCGAATTTCCACCCCAAATATCCAAAGTCGAAAGTTCCAGACCCCGTTCTTTTGCCCCTTTGTTCCCGCAAATTCTAAAAAAAAAGTGTGAAAGTTGTGGAAGAGGCGTCGACAATGGATGTCATGGAGGGGTTGTCACATGGAGAGAGAGGGGGGGAGAACAAGTCAAGAGCCACTTTTACCTCTACTACTTTCCCAGAAATAAGTGGGTGCTGTTGTCCTCAATCATCTACCTGTCGTTTAAAGTCAACATGTCTCCCTTGTATTAGCAGTCGCACGCGCACAGGATGTTTCAAAATAACCTTGCTCTTTACACAAGAACAGCGATCCTACTAATGCATTTCCGGGCCAAAATTTACGGCACGAAGTGCATTTTGCAGCCCCACACATAAAAAGAGAATTGCCAAAACCTTTTAGGTATATTTCACACGCGCAGTCGTGTACGTACGCCGGGCAACAATCAAGTAAGTCGTACTAAAGTTGTAGTTTACAACACTTTTCTTATCGCATAAACAAGACAGTAATGAAGTGTTTTGCCTCGCCAGGACTAAAATTACGTGACACTAGATACGTAATTTAGCTTTCAATTTGCTTAGATAACTGACAAAAAAGATCTAATTTGCACCTTGGGAGATCAAAAAGTCTCTTCTTCCTCTCCCCCCTCAAATATTGGCGTCTGTTCCAGACTAGATCACACCATGAGCAGCTGAGTGAGAAATGGCCTTCTTAAAGCTCCCTTCTCGCGTTCATCAGTCCTCATCCCGATTAGATCTCCCAGACTTGAGGAGGGCGTTTAAGACCAGGAAGTGACATAAAAAAATAGGGGACTTTTTCATCCCTTTTCCTCCTGCTACTACATCATACATCATTCCTCCTCTTCCTCCTCCTCCTAGCTTCCATCCTTTTTAAGGTCTGTTCAGGAGTTGCCTTGTATGTAGAATATAGTACTGTGGAGTTGAAAGCAAATTAAAAGACTTCAAAAGCCTTGTCGGAAGCTGTTTCATGTCAGCTTTTTTTCTATTCTTGTTACATCGTCGAAAATCTGCAGCTCTGGGCGAATCTCACATATTTTTCCCCCTCATTCTTCCATTTTTTGTGCTTGTGGAGTGAGGAAATCCTCCCTTGTCTCATAAGAACCAACACAGCTGGGGTGGGGGTGGAAGAGACAAAAAAAAAAATCTGGAAAAGTGAAGGAGGCAAAAAAATAGAGAAGGGCAAGTGTTGGTGGCAGATAGGGCATGCACCAACATTACTTTATTTTTTTTTTTGCACAAACCCACCTTTTTTAAAAAGCAACTATGAAGATAACAAAACCGTATAATTTTCTAATAATCTGCTTTAGCCATACAACTAAGAAAGGGATAAAATACATTTCCGCCTTAAAGAAACTGGAGAGTCATGCCCTAGTAGGTGGCCGAGGAGGATGATATCACCAGACCCTAAGGGAGAAGAAAGAGAGGAGAGGGAGACGAGAGAGAAAAAAGATTAATTAAGACCCCCCTCCCCGTTCGAAGCGACCATCCATATCCCGACCAACACACAGCGCATAGAAAATTTAAGTGCCACATAGATCGAACAATTTATTGCACTGTCAATATGCAATATTATGTGCAGTTTAAGTGGTCTCTAGTGGCACAGCACATAGCCAGCGTGGCGGCCCCAGCATGGTGCATGACCAGACGTCCGGGTTCTGTTCCGTCACTGGACAGGTTATGCTGTGACCCGTCGCCTCAGGTTGGGTCTTATGCACTGTGTGTTGGTCGGGATAGGATAGGACGCCAGGCAGAAGAAGAAGAAGACAATGTGATAGTTATGCGAGTGATAAATTGATTAAGACAAGAGAGGAGAGAAAAGTGTCCCCTCCTCCTCCTCCTCCTTCCTCCCTTTTATGGCACTTTCTCTTTTCCCTCTTTATTTGCGAAAAGAAGTGTCTTCTTGTGGGAAGAAAAATGGATGGCCTCTTTCCTCCGGAGACTTTCTCTTTTTTGCAGCGACGGTCACGAACGAACAGTGACCAATTTCGAAATGGGCGGGGGTGGGAGGAGGGGTGGAGTCCAAACCATTTTCATTTTGCCCCCATCCATCCTTTCCCCAAGCTTTGAGATGGACAGTTTTTTTTGGGAGGGGGGGGTAGAGAGCTCCTCACGGCGACCTTGAAGAAAATTCTGCGGGTTCGTTTGTCAAGAAGAAGAAGGAAAAAAATTGGATGAGAATTTTTGTCCAAACTGTTGAAAAAAAGTGCAAATCTTTACGTTAGTACTCGTATTGCTCTTTCCAAGATTTGAATTGCAAGGAGGCAAATTATTCATGGTTTTTAACAACTGGAGAGAGACGAGGTTGAAGGAGGAGACACAAGAAAGCAACTTCCGGAAGAGGGAAAAAACTCCTCCTTCTCTACTTTTCTACTGAGCTACTACTACGAGACTTCCGCCCACTCTTTTGCCGCGAGCCAGCGGGTCCTTGTGCCACTTTCCTCTTGTCCTTCTTGGTCGCTTTCTCGGATTGCTAAAAAAATGTCTGAGCTTCTCAAGACTCGACACTAGAAACCAACTACTTTGATGTATTACCGTATATAGTTGTTGCGAGCAGTTTCGCAACGATTCTGCCTGACTTGTCTCCTCCCTTGTTCCCTTTCTCTCTCTCTTTCCTTCTCTTTCTTTTCTTCCAGCTTGAATAAAGATGAGGGCTGTCGACAACAATGCCAAAGAGGGAAAGGCGAGGAGAAGAGGAGGAGGAGGAGGAACCTGCAGCTTCGAACGGATTCGCCGGCGGTGACGAACAGGAAGAGGGGAGCCATCCATCCATCCATATTCAATCCATCGTCCAGGGAGAGAGAGAGAGAGCGAAACTCCCAATCCCAACCGACACTGCCACTTCCGACACCTTTTCTCTTTCTTGAACCCTAAAGGTGAGAGGAGAGGAGGAGAGAAAAGGTGCGGGTGCGAAGGGGGCAAATGAGGGGGAAGAGGAAGAGGGGAGAGATTCTCTTTGTGTCTGGATGCTGGTGGAGATATGGGGAATCTATGCGCGTGTTCTACTATAGCGTAGGTACTACTACGTACTACGGCGCAAATAAATCCGAGATCAAAAGACCCTTTTCTTTCTCCTGCTCCTGTTTCCACCGAATAGTGGATTTCAAAAAAAAAAAAAAAATACAACAACAAAAAAAGTTATGGAAAGATTCGACCTACTGTACTACTACCATTTCTACATTTTTTTTGGTCTTTCACTCCAGTCTTGCAACCTTCTCCTCCAGGGCCACCATGACAAACGGGGGCACCGGCGTGGACATCCTGTATGCCGTCCGGCGCTTCGCCGACCTGGACGCCGTCTGCATCGACGGATGGGCCTTCAGGGGAGAACTTCATAAAAACTTTCATCCGTAGATTTGTGGTTACAAAACTACGTACTAGTAGCTTTGTACATAGATCAAGTCTCAGAGATCAAACTTAGCTCAAATGCTAACTTAATGTAGTAAAATACTAGTAGCATTCCAAAAAGTGGCCTTTGCCATTTTGGCTCTCTCAATTTTTTGGTAAGCTATGGTTGGGCTGCATCTCTGAGACCTGGCAACCCTGGTCTGCAAAGCAACGAGTTCTTATGTATAGACCTACGACGAAGGTTTTTATGAAATTTGCCCCAGGATGCACTACTGGATCACCTCCACTGCCCTCCTCGTGGCTTCCATGGTGGCCTTTGCCAAGCAGTACTTCGGGGACCCCATCGAGTGCATCTTCGTGAGAAACCCCCCGCATGAAATGCCATATTAAAGCATTTGTAGAAAAAATTGGAGATGGTTAAATGGTGGTGGTGGTGGGGGACTTGAAAGTTCGACTGTATGTAGATTTTTTATGTCAAATTCTTGTGTGACATAGGACGCCAAGCACGGCGCTGAGATCAAGGCCGTGGATGCCTACTGCTGGATCCACTCCACGGTCAACCTGGACACCAGGCAAGAGCTTCCCTCCCCCTTCAAAGAAAAATGAGATAATTATCCTCCACCTTCGTTTTGCACAGCCTGATCCGCAAGCTCAACACCCTGCCCAAGATCCGGAGTCCATGTCAGGGCTACCACTCCAGGGCCGACAGAGACCTGGACACCCTGTACTACCAGTGGGTCCCCTTCTTCTTGCTCTTCCAGGTTTGGCAGCTTTATTTCTGTGGTTAACCGGAATGTGAATCGGGAGACCGCAGAACAAAGGAACCTTAAACTTTGCAAAGACTTTAAATCTGATGGACTTGATGACAAAACTTCCGCAGGTTTTACTGTACCATGCTAGGTTCAAACTCACAATCATGACTTAACAATAAATTAAAGACTGTATGTTTTTTTCTCTCTCCTCCTGCCCCCTCTCCCCGCCTAATGAAGGCGCTAGTGTTCCGCCTACCGTGGAAGCTGTGGCGCCACCTAGAGGGGGGCAGGATGGCCGAGTTTGGGATGGAGGCCAAGAGGCACCTGCACCAGGACGAGTCCAGCGAGAACCTGGCTCATCAGGTGCGGGGCTCTATTCTTAGGGGCTGGAAAAAAAGAGTCTACATATGTCATTAATCACCATGTTTTTATTATGGATCATTATCACCATCATTATGAATGTTATTATTGTTATAATTGTATTATTGTTATTATATGTTTGCCCCTGCATAGTATGCCTCCTTCTTCCGCTCCATCCTGCACCACAACAATCCGTACTTCTGGCAGTACTTTGCCTGCGAGACCCTCAACCTCATCCTTGTCGTCGGCATGATCTACATCACGGATGCCTTCCTCGATGGTTAGGAAACATGTACCTACCACCTACCAATGGGATGGTTATACCCAAACAAATTTCTGCATTTGTTTACATATTTATATGCAACATGTGGTTGAATTAAGGACAACAGATTTGAAGGCTGGTCCAAAAAGCTTTTGTGAAAAAATCCTGATATTACAATGCTTCTTGGATTGCTAAGAAGCATGTCATCATGCAATTAAAGTTGCAAAGCTTTGTAATTTCTCCAAGATGCCTTCCTTAGTTCTGAAGAGTCCTGCCTGGTTGTCTTGAAAACATGTACAGACATGGCCCTCTCCGTTCATTTCAGGCCGCTTCCTGAGCTACGGCCAGAAGGTGTGGGACTTCTACCGCACCCCGCTGTCCTACCGCGGGCTCAAGGCCAACCCGATGTGCTCACTCTTCCCCACAGTCACTTCGTGAGGAGGATGGGGAGGGGGTGGAGGGGAATCACGTTTACTAAGAGCTGAAATCAATTAATCGAGACTCGGTTAATAAGAGTTCGGATAGTTGGAAAATTGGGATATCCTCCGACCTTTTCTGATTATGCGGTTTTGACTGGACCGAAACATGTTCAGTTTTTAACTTAAATTTACCTGTTTCAGGTGCCAATTTCCATCTGGAGCCATGACTGGCAACCTGAATGTGGACTACGCCATGTGCGTCCTCAGCCTCAACATCATCAATGACAAGATCTTTCTCATAGAGTGGTACGACTGCAACTTAGATAATAACTTCTCCCTCTCCCACCTTTACGTGATGCTGGCTCAATTGACAATTTTCACTCCAGGTTCTGGTTCTTCTTCCTGGCTGCCTTCTCCTCCCTGGCCTTCTTCTCCACCGTGGCCGCAGCTATCTGCCCAAGGTTTCGGAGGGCCACCATCAGGCAAGAATGAAGAAGAATTTTGATTGTGGTTTTTTTAACACCTTGACAACAGGCATGAAAGCACAGCAGTAGTAAGAACCAGAGCAACATCATTAGCAAAAAACACAGCAGCAACGTAATAACGTAAATTAGCAACTTATCAGAAGCAACAGCAACAGCATCAACAACTTTAGCAGCAATACAGTCAACCACGGATATAAGAGCAACGGATATAAGAGCAAAACGCTCATAAGAGCAGAAATGCTGAAACCAAAACCAAAATGGACTTCTTATGACAGATATAAGATCAAGAAAATCTTGTTCCTATATGGACATAAGAGCGTTTTTCATTTTTGGGTTGTTGAACAACTTTTATTTTCTGCCGAAAACAGCATTTTTTAAAGTTTTGGGCATAAAGTAGACACCCATTTTGAGCACCCCTATAAAGTTTTTTACTCCCCTATGTGCATCCCCATTGAAAAAGAGCATCCCATGCAAATTTTTAAAAGAATTGGTTCAATTCTCTGGTCTGGAACAGACATATGTACCATACCTCGTATACTATGTAGTAGGTAAATGTTCTCTCTTTCTCTCTCTCTCTCTCTCTCTCTTATAGAAGATATTAGTGACCTAAATGGGTCCCGCATATTGCTCTCAATAGTACCTAGGGCTATAAGAGCAAAACGGATATAAGAGCAGAAAATCAAAACCAAAATGCTGCTCTTATATCCATGGTTCACTGTATCTCTGACTTTTTTCTACTGCATGCATACCTTCAAAAAGCCAATGTTTTGGGAGATGTCACATTTCCGACTTTTTACTAGGAGGAGTAAGAGGAGGAAAAGGAAGAGGAGTAAGAGGAGGAGAAGGAGAAGTAAGAGGAGGAGGAGGAAGAGGAGGAGAAGGAGAAGTAAGAGGAGGAGGAGGAAGAGGAGGAGGATGAGAAGTAAGAGGAGGAGAAGGAGTAAGAGGAGGAGGAGGAAGAAGAGGAGGAGGAAGAGGAGGAGAAGTAAGAGGAGGAGGAGTAAGATGAGGAGTGAGAGGAGGAGGAGGAGGAATAAGAGGATAAGGAGTAAGAGGAGGAGGAGAAGTTTCGGAGATATGCCACGTGTATATTTTTTTTCGGAGATATGCACTCTTCAGAATTTCGGGCATGTGCCAACTTTGGCCTTTTTTCTCATATTTCAGAGATGTGCTATCGCCCCCAGGAGAAGAAGTAGGAGGAATTTTATACCCTCCCCTTTGATTTCACCAAAGTGACAAAGTGTGATTCTTTAGAGCTGTTTGAATGGCGGCGCTGCTTGTTGGCGAGGATGAAGCACCCTGATTTTTGGTGAGGATTGACCACCCTGATTTTTGGCGAGGATCAAGCACCCTGATTTTTGGCGAGGATTGAGCACCCTTTTTTGGCAAGGATCGAGCACCCTCCTTTTTGGTGAGGATGAAGCACCCTGCTTTTTGGCGAGGATCGAGACAGAGAGAGAGAGATCGAGAGAGAGAGACTGAGAGAGAGAGAAGTAGTGGCTACCC
>JAAUYM010047103.1_pt1 | contig 17370 bp, 14 predicted proteins | sample 7278001 | NCBI WGS metagenome assembly JAAUYM01 (sample SAMN14350224, study PRJNA611818) | marine sediment metagenome | isolation source: surface marine sediment (1.8m) | place: French Polynesia: Moorea | collected 2018-08
AGAGAAGGAGGGAACTATCGCCTATACAGTCGAATTCCGATAAAGTCAGAGGCTGTGACCTGAGTTTTCACAGAGTTATTTTTGTTATAGAGAAGATTCATTATTGGGAAAAAATATCATGTAATGTTTGCATCTACAGTACAGTGATTGCGATCTTTACTATTCTGTACTGTATACCGGAGTTCTACTGTACTACTCTTCTGTACTACGTGTATCAGGTGTGGCTACTCGGGCAGAGCGATAAAAACAGATGTTCTTCATGCAGAGTAGTACATTGTACCAAGCTCGCTGCGTCACTAGGAAAGCAGCTCTTGTGAGGGCTCCCAACAATTTGAGATATCCCCAAATGGAATTTTGGAAGTTCCGGCTTCGCCCTTGGCAGGAGGAAGAGGATGAAGGTTCTCCTTTCTTCTTCTTTCCTGCACCCGACCTCCAGGCAAAACTGCATCTTCTTGCCTCCTCCTCCTCCTCTTTGCTTCTCTCAGAGTGTGTAACAACTGTGTTGGCGGCATCAGAAGGCGCCAGAGGGAAGAGGAGGAGGAGAAGGAGAAGGACGAGCTTGGAATACCAAATGTTGGTCGGCTCTTCTTGTTGGTGGCGGTTGGCCTCACACTCCTTTACCTACGTAGCACGAGAAAATAAGGGAAAAGTGATGACGCAAAAAAGGGGGAAGGAGAAGCAACACATTTTCTCCCTCTTCCACCCAATCCACACCAAAAACTCTTGGGAAATACACGCACAAAGCAGAGTTTTTTCTTTCGCTGTGTTTTGTTTTTGACTGAGTTGTTTTCGCAAAACTTGTTCAAAATGCTTCTGCGCTGAGAGTGGTATATTTTTTGCTATATATGTACTAGTGCTACATAGGTTACCAACCTCTTTTCTAGCTGCTACCCACCTTTAGACCTCTACAGTACAGAATCCACTCAGGACTTGGGCGCAACCTCTTCTCATAATAATTCGGGAAAGGCTTTGCGACCCATAGCGATGGTTGAGAAACTCTGACGTGCTAGAACATCGGCCTATTGCCTTTGTTATTGTTTTTTTCTTTCTCCCGATGTACAGTATGTAGTACAGTACCAGCAACACAAGATCTGGGCAATTCTCTGCTCTCCTCTCCTTTCGCCTTCCTTCCATCTCCCTCCCCGATGGCTCGTTAGTCTTCATTTGCGCCCCAGAAGGAAGGACTCAAACAGCGGGATAGAGGAGGGGGAGGCCCTCGCACGAGGTTTTTATGGGAAATTAAAACACATTAGCGAAGCTTCCGGCCTGATGCTGTATGGGAGGGGGAAAGTACCTAGAAGCGTCTACGTAGTTTATACCACTACTACACTTTTTGCATTTTTAAAACCCTTTTCCCCCACTTCCCGCCTCCGTCTCTTTAAAAATTGATGTCAGCGTTTCTCTTTTTTATCTCTACCTTTCTTCCTTTCAAAAGGAAGAAAAAAACAAAAGAACTTTCCAACTTTTTCCCCCTACATCTAGGAGAAGAAAGGCCTTTATCCACAGAAACCCACCTCTTTTGGGGCTTTTTTTCCAACCTCTTCCCCAAAGTCGACTTTTCGTCGTCTTCTTCCTGTCTCAGAGGCAGCAACCTTGTAAATCCAAAAGTTTTTTCAACGGAGTAAGGAAAAGAACAAGAGTAGACTGTCCAAAGACTTGCCGCGAGACGATGATAGAGAGAAATAGAGGGTTGCTGAAGTCCAATTTCGGAGTGTGTGAGACACCCCAAAGCTGCAAACCAGTGATCCAGTACGTACAATTAGAGACCGGTACAAAAATGTAACAAACTTTTTCTGTAGAAGAACGACGAACAACAAATTGTAACATTCTCTGATCTGTTGGCTTCGCTGCATGTAAAAAGAAGAGCTGAAGAGGCAAAAGAAGACTCCCAAAAACATATGAAGTCAACTTGAAATCTAGTTCTTCCTTCTTCTTTTCCTGGATACATAGAGACTGAAAATGTACCCTAATAGTGCGTACTACCACTACCATCTGGACATAATCTGATTACCCGGGAAAAAATTAGGACATTGACTCTGCTAGAAACATGGTAGTAAAAGGCAGATAAAAAAAGATAAGAAGAAGAAAGCTCTTTTGGAGAAAGGGAGTACAAAAAGCTTAACTTTGGTGGAGGGAAAAAAAGCCAAAAGAGTAAGAGGCTTATTGCCACGCCAGATCGGGCTCTCGCCAGTTCAGTGAAAAGAAGGGGGGGAGGAGATAAATGACAGAGGACAGTGCTTTCCCATACAGAGCAACAGAACCATTCAGAAATTGAGAAGAAAATACACGAAAATACGGGAGGGATACGCAAGAATACGGAAGGGATACGCGAGAATACGGGAGGGATACGCGAGAATACGGGAGGGATACGCGAGAATACGGGAGGAAAGAAGAATATGTCAAATTGAGACCGGAAATTAAAAGAGAGAGAGATGCATGATGATGGAGATGGGAACAAGCAGCAGCATCAGCTGGAGATAAAACTTTTTAGGCTCCTCTTCCGGTCCTCCTTTCATCTCTCCACTCCTCATAGTGGTGGCAAAAAAAACCACGTTGGAAAGTGGCGCCAAAAAAAGTGCACTTTCAAAAAGTGCGTAGTAGAATTGGCGTAAGTGCTTCCTCCATCTCGTTCCTAAAAGTGCTGCTACTCAAAGTCGTTTCTCTACTACTACTATATTTGTAGAAGGGCAAAAGTGCATCTATCCATTCTCTTTCCTGCAAGGGGGTGGGGAGGGTGGGGTCGAGCGAGGGGAGGAGGGAATTCGCTTCAACAGAGATGTTTCCACCAACAGTTTTTCTTCCGTGCGGGATTTCTCTGAATTCGAGTAAACCGGATAGTTGAAACACACTCCCCCTCCCTCCTTTCCTGGGAATCAAACCTCGAGGCCCAATTTCAACTTGTTTACCTGGTCTTTGGTCGATATTTTGATATCCGCAGATGCCCGGGTATTGAAGCATTCGAGAGTACGAGAAACTCTAACCTAGTGGTCCAACCTACCTCCCTTTTTGCCGGTAACACAGTACAGTATAGTATTAGTGTAGGCGGAGCAAGAATAGAGCTGGTAGGATAAACGATGCAGTTTCTAACTCTTTCTTTTTTTTGGGGGGGGGGAGGAGGGAGGGGGGAACAAGTAAACGCATGGCCACAAAAGAACATTCTGAACTTCTCGCACTTGCCCGCCAGTGAATTAAAAGAGAGAGAGAGAGCTCTGACGCAAGTCAAATTATAGGGTCCTGTCGTGTAACAAGGGACTTCTGGGGAAGAAACAAATGGCATGATCAACATCAAGCCTCCGATCTGATCTGGCTTCTTTCTGTCCCAGAATGCGAGAAGGAAGGAAGGGGCAGAAATTGCCAGCAGTAGCAGTAGCAGCAGCAACAGCAGCAGCAGCAGCAGCAACACCCAAAGTAAAGAGTGAGAGCCCCTTTTCCGATACAAGTTGGGTGCTGATCCCTCGTGTAATTCCCCTCCATCCCCCCAACCCGATTCCCCTCCTCCTCCAAGGCCAGAGTCTTGTTTAATGGGGCGAGAGGAGGAGGCGGAGAAGATAGAGAGATGCTTCTCTTAAAGTGACCTGCTTTAAAAAAGGCATCATAACACAACCACCTCTTCCGCGGAAAGGAGGACGTAGGGCGAATTGAGTGCCTGAGGGCAATAAATATCCCTTTTCCTCCCCGCTTTTCCTCTCCATCTTGACCTTCGGGCTAACCATTACAGCCCCCTCCCTCAACCTACTCCCATTTCCTTTGAACCCCTCTCTCCTGTACCTACCACTACAATATTGGGATGATTTTTTTTCTTCTTTCTTTCCTTCACACTTTCCGTCCGCCCACCAACCTCTCGTGAGGGGGAGGAGGGTCAGGGACTGTCGATAAAAAGCAGCCTTCCTTCCTTTCTGCTTTCTCCATCTCTACCTGAACATCATCTATCTTGCAGGGAAAAAGGAGGAGGAGGAAGAGGAGAGTCGACCGTCAACACCTGATGAAGAAGGAAAGAAGGAGCGGAAGAATTGGAAGAAGAATAGAGAGAAAAGGAAATTTCGCGACACATTTCCTGCTTTTCCCCTCCTCGGATCCAAGATATTTTTTTCTCCCTCCCTGAATCGATATGCGGGAAAGCACCTACCTTGAAAAAAAATGGAAGAAAGAAAAAGGTGACGGAAAACAAACACACATGCACACAGCGACCCCCACCCCCCCACCCCACTCCCGGCCTCCCCTCCACTCTTCCTTCCTCTGTCTCCTCTTTCCACTTCACAGCTGTCTCTTCTCAAGCGGTGTCTCTCGCGGGCAGACACAGTTGTTCCTTCGACTTGAAAAAAAAAACCTTCTCCACTGTGCGATAGAAGAAGGAAGAAATCTCTGGGGGGATAAAAACTGAGGAGGGAAGAGCACTGCGCAGACAAAAGAGGAGTGATTCTCCTCATCCGTACCTTTCCTGCTTCCTTCCTTCCTTCCTTCCTTCCACTGGTCGTCTATTCTTAGACTCCTTCTCTTCCCCTTTTCATATTTATTGCTCTCCACTCCCCATCAAGTCCTCCTCTCTCTCCTCCCCTTCTGTGCATACTACTACGCCTGGAGAAGGGAAGGGGAGAAATAATGGGCTCCTTTTGAGGACCCAAGGGTTGGAAGAAGGAAGAAGGAAGAGGAGGAGGCCGCCCCCCCTAATCTAGGAGAAGGAGGAGGAAGAAGTTTGTGTGCCTGCTTCAACTTGGTTCGTCGTCCTCCGCCGTCCCCGTCAAGGAGGAGAAGAAGAACGTGATTGGAAAGCAGAGGAGGATGTGAGAGGGGGGGCGGAGGAAAGGTCCTTCGTGTATGTGTGTGAGTAGAAGAAGAAGGGACTTTTCTGTGAGAGGCGGAGGGGGAGGAGAAAAAGTTGGAACGTGTTAGAAGAGGGAAAAAAATGTTGCCCCGTCTTCTCCTTCCTTCTTGTCTTCAGAAAAGGTGGAGGGAAGAAGAGTTTTGCTGCGAGAAGACGGAGCTTCATCATCGTCATCGTCGTCGTCGTGTCAGTCTTGACTGGCGGCCTCGCCTGAAAATGGAGGAGGAGGAGACATGCTGAGCCTGATCAAATCCAAAAAGTCCCAGAAGGAAGGAAGCAAGAGTGGAGGCGGCGGTGGCGGTGGCGGAGGAATCTTTGGCGGAGGCGTCATTGGGATCAGGGCTGCAAACACCACCGGTCAGCACCAGGGTGGCGAAGTGGGTGTTGGCGTCGGTGGGAGGAGGAGTAGCGGCAGCAACAGCAGGGGCAGCAGCGCCGACAGCAGGGAGTTGCTCTACAACTACGAGCCCTCCGTCGGCAGCGGCGTCGTAGGCAGCATCAGTAACACCAGCAGCGTTGGTCCCGGCGTCGCGCTCGACCTGCAGAACCTGCCCCCTCCTCCGCCATCTCTCCTGGGGTCACAGCAGACCTCAACGGTTGACGGAGGAGAAGATCCGCTGACCATATCATCCTCTTCATCCTCTGTGACCGCATCACGTGCTGCTGTTGTTTCCTCCGTGCAAATGGAGTTGGCGACTGAACAGCAGCAGCAAGGCCAGCAGCAGCAGCACCCCCCTCCGGGCCTGCCAGTCAGAAACCACGACCACCAGCAGCAGCAGCACCATAACCATCTCCCGCCGGCGCCTCCTCCTACTCAGGCACTGTCGAGAGTCGGAGGAGGAGGAGGTCCCGAGAGACCCCCATCAAGAGGAGGAGGAGGAGAGCGACCCTCATCCAGAAACTCAAACAGCGGCGGAAGCAGAACCCGCCAGCCTCGACTCGGGATGTCGGGCGTCTCCTCATCCTCGACTGCTTCCTCCTCGTCACAGCAGCAGCAGCAGCAGCATCCGAATTCGACCTCTTCCTACCTCCTGGAAGACGATCCCGGCATCATGTCTGAGATAGAGACTTCCTCCACCCGCTTCAGGAAGGCCCAGCAGCAACAGCAACAGACCTCGAAAGGAGCGAAGGGTGAGAGGAGGAGCGCAAGACCACGGACGTCACCCAACCAGGTCCCGCGGGGGTATAGCCTCCCTGGAGGAGGAGGAGGAGGAGGAGGAGGAGGAGGAGGAGGAGGAGGAGGAGGAGGAGGAGCATCTTCTTCCTCGTCTTCCGCTAAGGGTAGCAAAAGCGCCGTCCCGCAGCAGCAGCACCACCACCATCAGTACCACCAGTACTACCCGGGTATCCACGGCGCCGGCGACGACGACTCCGGCATCATGTCCGAGGCGGAGACCTCCTCCACCACAAGATCATCATCTTCGTCGTCCAAGAGGCGCACCAGGAGTTCCGCCACCTTCAGACACGGGGGAGGAGGGGGCGGAGGAGGAGGAGGAGGAGGAAGCGGTCACAGGGGAGCAGCGCACACCGAACGATCCTCGTCTTACGGAGGAGGAGGAAGGAACGTCGGCATCTCTTCAACCCTGTTCGAGGAGGATCCGGGCATCATGTCTGAGGCGGAGACAGCCTCCACCTCCTCCAGGAGCAGGAAGACTTCCTCCTCATCGTCATCGTCGCAGAAGCCGTCTCTGCCCGTGGTGCGGACGCCGTCCAAGACGCTGGAGAGGCCACTGGGCATTGTCTTTCTCATCTGTCGAGGGGAAACCAAGCGTGCGCTGCTGCCCAACGAGGTCACCTCCATCATCACCGTCAAGGCACTCTTTGTCCGGAGCTTTAATAAGGTGCTGACCATGGACTACATGGACCTACCGAGGGTCCGCATCTACGTGCACGACGCCTCCAGGGATGCTTTTGACGAGCTGGATGACCTCGGAGACGTGCGGGACCGTGCCATCCTCAAGGTGTTCGAGGCCGACAGCTCCGGGAGAGGTCCTGGTGGCCTGGGCGCAGCCGGGCTACCCCCAATTACCAACACAGACGAATTGGCTGGATACTCGGGTGACCTGGACACGGTGATGATGGGCAAGAACAGCAGGACGGCGAGGGCGCAGCCCAGTGGACTGCCGAACGGTGCCTCCAGCGGCTACGGCAGGTCCACTACGCTGCCAAGGAACGCCTTCTCCAGCAGCAACGCGGATCCGTCCGCCGGGATGGTACCGCCGGAGGGGATCCTCAGGCTGCCCAGCAGCAGCGGACACCCCTTGGGAGAGAGAAGCAAGACGCTGGGACCAGGATTCATGCGCAGCGCTGACGGCGGCGGCGGAGCGGCAGGCAGGTTTGTCGGCCGGGTTGAGTCCGGCTACATCTCCTCCCCGGATGGCAACTTCGAGATTTTTGACGGGCATCATCCCGGCGGCGGCGGCCCCTCCTCCCTCCCACCTCGGATCCCGCACTCGTCCCGTTTCTCCTCCTCCCACCACCATCACGAGTCCAGCCGCTACTACCCAGGTCCGGCAAGCGCAGAGGAGGCAAAGGCCAGGATGATGCACATGGAGGCGCAGCTGAGCCAATTGACGGGGCTGGTTGAGAAGGCGCTGAAGAACAAGAGACTGACGGGGGGAAAGAAGCAGGTGTCGTTTGACAAGTCTGTCACCTTCAGCGACGAGCAGCCGCCGAGCATCCTGACCACTTCCAAAAGGCACCAGAGCCAGAAGCAGGCGGCGGAGGAGGTGGAGAAGCTGTTGAAGCAGCACGCGCGCGGGGTGGTGCCGGCCGGGGAGCTGCACGGACAGCTGAGGAGGCTGCACAGAACAGCCAGGGAGCTGAAGCAGGAGGTCAGGGTGCTGAGGCGGCTGACGCAGCTGCAGTCCATGGCCATGAAGGACCTGGTGCAGGACACCTACCTGAAGTTGAGGGAGGCATGTATCTCCTTCTCCTCTCAGAACGGGCTGATGTCGTCGGCGGAGAACCTGGAGCACTGGAGGATCGCCCAGGACGAGGAGACCTTCTCTAGGGAGCTGACGGAGCTGCTGGCCAACCTGTCAGAGCTGGAGGCCAGGGTGGAGGAGGTCAGGAGCGGAGTCATCAACAAGAAGAACAAGATTCTCATCCAAGACGTGGAGTCCATGGCGGTGGTGCTCAGCCAGTGCAGTAAGTCGGTCACGCAGCTAAGGCAGGCCTACCCGACGCTGGAGGCCAACCTGAGGGTGTCGGCGGCTACGTCATCGGACAAGGCGGCCGGCAAGTCGGACGGGCTGATGGGGGAGTTTCTCAAGAGGTCCTTAGAGAGGCTGGACAATGCGTGGAAAAGGTGCAAAAAGCTGACCGGCACACTGGTCACGCTCAAGAGGTTGGCGTCCGTGCAGGAGCAGAGGTTTCACCCGACATCGGCGGTGGCGTCTTCATCTGGAGGAGGGGGAGGACACAACATTTCACTTTCTCCGACTCCCAATGAAGTGGCGCGGAGGGACGGCGGCGGCGGCGGTGGCGCCGGCGGTGGCGGAGGCGGAGGCGGAGAAGGAAGAGGAGGAGGAGGACAAGGCGGAGGCAACAGGTCGCAGCAGAGCAAGGAGAGCACATTGGACGACCTGCTGAACGCACTCCAGACTTACACGACAGCTCCGGCGACCGCGGCGGCATCTCAGTCCAGGAAGGAAACGACGCCGTCGCCGAATCAGCAGCAGCAGCAACAGCAGCAGCAAAATTTAAGTAACAAGGCGCTGAAGCCGCAGCTGCCGCTGGCGGAGGCGGCAACGGCGGCGACGGGAGGAACTCCGGTGGCCACGGTCTCGCCGTTGAAGAAGCAGACGTCGTCTTCCTCCTCCGCGGCCGCTGCAACGACGAAGTCGCAGGTGGGGAACGGGGTGGCCAAACCGCCTCCGCCGTGCCCACCTCCGAGGACTACGACGGCAACAGGGGCAGGAGGAGGGACAACTTCAACCAAGGGGGCCCCGCCGCCGCCGCCACCGCGAACAAGTTCCACCAAAACCGTCACCACCACCAGCGCGGAAGATGGCGGGGGCGGCAGCGGCAGCGGCGGCAGCGGGAACGGCAACCCTGGCCCGCCCGTCTTGCCTAAGCCGGACATGATGCAGGACGTGCTGGAGACGAGGCACCAGGAACTGTTGACCAGGCAGAGGCAGCTGCAGGAGCAGTACCAGAGGCTGCAGGAGATGCAGAAGAAGTCCAAGGGCTCGTCAGTCTCCACCTCGTCCTCCTCTTCGTCCGCGTCTGCGTCGGTCAAGAATGGATCCGTGGTGCAGAGGGAGACGACCGCGACGGCCGAGGCCGACGCAGCCGGCAGCAGCATCAGCAGCAACAACAGCAGCAGCACCGTCGTCAGCGCCAGCGCCGCCGGTGTCACCAGCGGCGGCAACAGCGTCTCGTCCTCCTCCGACTCGCAGGGAGAGGCGGACAACAACACCAACACCGACAACAAGAGCGGCAGCGACGGGCAGGAGGAACAGCAGCAGCAACAGCAGCAACAGCAGCAACAGCAGCAGCCAGCTCCATCTGCCGCATCGGTGGCGCAGCAATAACGCAGGAAAAGGCGAAATTGGTGCATTGGAAGAAAGAGAAAGAGGGAGAGAGCGAGAGCGAGAGCGAGAGATAAAGACGAAAATTGTGTGGTCTGAGTCGCGGCCAAAACTATCGTAACACCGGAGTTTTCACATCAGAGGAAGACGCTTCTCTCTCTCTCCTTCCCTCCCATGGGAATCGATGGGGGGATGGGAAATTACAGATCTGTCAACGCTCTCCACCAGAACCCGCGGACATTGGGACACACACACACATTAATTACGATGCATGCTATATTTCCCTCCCCAGAAAACTTTCTTCCTCCTTTCTCTTACCCTCCCTAGTGTCGTTATTTGCCCAAAAAAGAGAAAAAAAAATACCAGATCGAAGAGAATAAACAATTATTGCATACTTTGCTCTATATTTTTGTTATGGACAACTGAAATGAAGAAGAAAAAAAACCATGGTTTGTACTCCTCCCTGTTGGACGGAAATGTGTGCTTTGCAATTTTTATTTCTCCCTCTTTCTCTGCGATGCTGCTTCTAATTTACTTGGCTTCGTAAATATTATTATTATTATTAATATTATTATTGTCTCAGAATATTATTGACAATTGCCGAGATATGTACTACTGCGTACTAAATGCGGTTGACATAATTAAAAGAGATTGCAAGGATTGCGTGTTTATTCTAGGAGATCTTTCCAGGCAACAGAAACAGTGAACGTTAATGCAAGCGTACTGTTCCACAGAAGCGGAGAGAAATTTATAGTAGAGAAAGATCCCATTTGGTGCCCATAATTTTGCAAAATCTTAAGCTTTGATTTGTCTGCCCAACCACCAATGGTGGTATGCTCAGTTGGAATACTATATATACGATACACCACACATTGCATACACGTTGTTGGTTGAGTGCTCTTTAAAGCAATTCCCATAGGTACCAAGGCAAAAACTAAGAAGTAGAAAATGTTCTCCGACTTTGATAAGAAAAAAGACCATTCGGGGAGAGAAAATTTTCCCTCTCTGTTTCTTTCCGCAGTCCTGGCACAACCTGCCACAATCCTCGGGGCAAAAAAAGGGACCACCAACTCTCTTCCCTCCTCCAGGCATCATCATGGCATCCTCCGGCAGGATCTTCTTTCTCTTCCTCTTCCTTCTGGCGACATCGCTCTTCTGCAGCGGGGTCTCGGGGGCGGAGGAGGAGGAGGAGGAGGAGGAGCAGGGAGGAGGAGACAAAGGAGCAGAGGAGAAGGCCAAGAAGGAGGTGGGGGTGACGAGAGAAAGAGAGACAAATGACTGAGACAGCCCCGCCAGATTAAATTCCTTCGTAATTGATTCTTCTTTCCTGGAAAAACTTTTTTTTTTATTTGGAAGCTGTTCTGACACGGCGGCAGCCTTTCTTTCTTCTCTTATGCTGTAGTAGGGACCTTCAAGAGAAATATTCAGAACTGAAGTGACGATTATTGGCAGCTTTTCTTCTTGCCTTTTTCGGAGATTTATGGCACTGCAAAATCCTTCCCCCTCCCTATTTTATGGGAGTGCGATTGGAATTGGACTTGATATAGCCGCGTTGGTGCAGTCTGGTTGGTGTTTGGGGATCACTCCATTCTTCTCCTTTTTCCCCCCCTCCTTTTTCAGAAGAAGCCTGTGACTCGGCTGCAGATCGGCGTGAAGAAGAGGGTGGAGGACTGCAAGATGAGGTCCAGGAGGGGAGACCTGCTTTCAATCGACTACACTGTGAGACGAAAGACAAATATAAGAAAAAGCAGGGCTGCCATAGCTGAATATAGCCCACCATTCCTAAAAATGGCCCGTTCAGGTTCAAAAATAAGTCTAAAACCTCTTTTAAAAAAGTATGCTATTCATACATTCCCCCAAAATACAAAAGCTTTAGATCAATAAATTGGAATTAATAGCTAAAATTGGCTATTTAATGGTCCATCTGGGAGCACTGTTTGAAAATTCATGTTTTTGTGTTTGTGCATTTCCCGCAACGCAGGGCAGCCTTGAGGACGGTACGGTGTTTGACTCGAGCCTGGACCGCGGAGTGCCCATCACCTTCACCCTGGGGTCGGGACAGGTCATCAAAGGGTGGGACCAGGGACTCATCGGGTGAGTCAGACGCGGAAAGTTGATGTCGAAAGTTGACTGATGTTGTTTAGGTGATGTAATCTAAGGACAAGTTCAGTTATGGCAAGGTATTTTTTTAATTTTGGCAAGCAATGTATTTAAAACTTATTCAGTTATGACAAGTATTAAATTTAGGCCACTTTTAGCCACGCAATTGCCTAATACCGATGTTGTTTTTCCCTAAGCTTTTTTTTTTCCTTCCTTCCAGCATGTGCGAGGGCGAGAAGCGCAAGCTGGTGATCCCTCCGGACCTCGGGTACGGCTCCTCTGGCGCCGGAGAGAAGATTCCTGGCAACTCCGTCCTGCACTTCGACGTGGAGCTCGTCAAGATCGAGAGGAAGGACGAGCTGTGATTTTTTCGTCAAGTCATTTTTTAAAATAGTTTTGGCGATGCTTTGTGTCTACTGTACTCCTAAACTTGGTTGTTGTTGTGTGTGAGCGTATCTGAAATTAAGAATGGGAATAAAGTAGATTTTGGTTTGCTTGGTGCACTTGAGGTCAATAAAGCATGAAAAAAGCCATTAGAAGACTGTCTATTTAGCATAGTCATTAGCAAGGTTGCCCTTTTCAGCAAACTGTCTTTCAAAACAATGTCCTTTTATTTCTTAATTTCAGATTTCTTCACTACTTATTTTTTAACTAACTTTTTAACTGGTTGTGTTCAACATTTTATTTAGGAACTGTGTGTTTGTGTGCGAGTATAATACACAAAAATCATTCAGCTGGCCCTGAAACCATAAAATTGCGTAGTGTCACTGGTACAGTACCAGTGTATGGCAGCACTAATGGCGATTTAAGAGGGTGGCACAAATGGATTTCTACACAACGGACACGTGGGCACCTCCTGTTTTGCAGCTTGCACCCCTGACCACTGAATGATGCAGTCCTTGTGGAACCAGTGGTGGCAGGGCAGCCTGTGAACCGTGGTGTCACAGTCCAAGCTGTCAAAGCAGATGGCACAGTCATCAGTTGCACGCGAGCCAAGGGGCCTGACAAAGATCCGCATCCGATCCCACTCGGCAACGTGCGCCACGTGCTCGTTGTAGGTGGCGTATGCATTTCTGACGTCAGTCCACGGTACTTGGAGGAGCTGGCTGCTACCTTTCTTCCTGGCAGTGATGCGGTAGGAGCAGTTGGCAAAACCTGGCTTGATCGGAACCACCAGTCGCCTGCACATCGGACACTCGCAATCAGACGCGTTTAAAATCAGGTCGAAGTTTTGAAACTCTGCATTCATGACCACCATTTGATCGTGCGCATCACAACCCTCGTTCCGGCACCTGCCCTCGATGCAGAGGCCCTCAAGAGCCACCCTCCACCTCGGGGCCCCCACGTTCCACTTGTGCACCTGCTCTGCTCCAGTCGCGGACACGTCAACAAAGCGGGCCCCGCCCTTCAACCTCCTGGACAGGACGATGGTGGCGACCTCGTCGACGCCGTATGATCCCAAGGTGCGCCGGTCCTCCAGCTGCTGGCCGGCAAAGATGAGCCTCTGCTCGTCCCTGGGGATGCCCCTCATGTCGGACAGCTGCGACTTGAGGGCTCCCACCGTGTCACTCCGGTCCATGGACAGCATGATCGGCCTCCCCTGCACCATGACCACGACGTTGGCGGGCGCCCTCTCCTCCGCCAAGGAGTCTACGGCGCACGGGATGGGCCGGTCGTGGCACAGGAAGTCTGCCACTTTGCAGGCGTTCCCGTGGACGCCCTCCACGCCGCTCCCGTCCAGGTAGAGGCGGACGCCGTGGGTCTCCCACCCGGCCGCCTCAGCTCCTCTCCCGCGGAGCTCCTCCAGCATCCTGGATCCGACCTCCTCCAGGGTGGTCGACGGCCCAGCGGACACGGTCACGACCTCTCCCTGCCCGACGCCCTTCATGATGGGGATTTCGAGAGAAAAAGAAGACATTTTTTTTTGCTATATCTTTCTATCGTGTGTGTCAAGCACGCGTTGGCTTTCAGCCAGGCAAGAGATTTTGGAGGAGCTTTTTTCGAGAAAGCTTTCCCCAACCCTCCTCTTAGCTGTAACGTTTGCAGAGACATAAAAAAAAGCTTTGAAGTGAACAAGATCTCAAACAACTACGGTAGTAGTCTCTTATAGCTTAGGTAAGAAAAACCGGTTTGTGTGGCCAAAGTGTGGCCAGCAGAAGCAGAAGAGAAGAGAACCGATCGTAAAAATTTATCACTTTCGAAGAAAAACAGGTCCAAAGACGGAGAGGATAAAGTTTGTGCCTCTATGCATTTTTTGGGTGGGGTGAGGTGGGGGCACATCTGTTGAATTAGTACTTTTTTACTACTACACTAGTTGACTACTTTTTGACTACTATCGGCCAAGGATTGTATTCAAGTCAATTATTAGCTAGAATATGTGTATTTCGAAGCTTCGTTTGAAAGGTTTGCTTAAGGCGGAAACAAAAATAAAGATGCATGGAATAATGCATTTATACCATACCGTATAGTAATGCAAAAATGCAAAAGGCTGCATAAAAAATAAGGAAATGCAGAACCCATCTTATCTGTGTAAAATGGTAATCAATCACGCCTTTGATGTGTTGTTACAGCCTCCTCAAGAAGCCACAAACTGCGCCCTGCACATTGGGCAGGTGGGCACCTCGCGCTTCCTTGCCAGTGCCAGAGACCACCGCGCGATGCAGTCCTTGTGGAACCAGTGGCCGCAGTGCAACTTGTGGAGCTCCATGGCAGTGTCAGTCATGCTGTCGAAGCAGATGGGGCAGTCGTCGGGTGGGGAGTCGAGGCGCCTGACAAAGATCTGCATCCGGTCCCACTCCACGATGCGGGCCACGTGCTCGTCGTAGGTGACGTAGGCATTTCTAACATCAGTCCACGGCACTTGGAGGAGCTGGCTGCTACCTTTCTTCCTGGCAGTGATGCGGTAGGAGCAGTTGGCAAAGCCGGGCTTGACCGGAACAACCGTTCCCCTGCACATGGGGCACTCGCAGTGTGAGGACATGGTGATTAGGTCAAAGTTCTTGAATTCTGCGTTCATGACCACCGTCTGGCCAAATGCCTGGCAGTTGCGGTTCTGACACTTTCCCTCGACGCAGAGCCCCTCCAGCGCCACCCTCCACCTCGGGGCATTTCGGCTCCACTCGTGCCTCTGCAGTGCATCAGTCCTGTACACGTCTGCAAAGAAAGGAGCCCCACCCCTCAGCCTCCTGACCAGGTGGATGACGGTCTCGTGCCCGATGCCGTAGAAAGTCAGGAGGCGTCCGTCCTCCAGCTGTCTTCCACAGAAGATGAGCCTCTGCTCGTCGGGCTTCATGCGCTCCAGTTTGAAAATCTTGTGCTTGAGGGACTCCACCGTGTCGTCTTGGTCCACTGGCACCTGGAAGCTTTTCCCGGTGAGGGTCTTTATTATGACCCCGGCCCCGAAACCCAGGCTAACCTGGCACGGGATGGGTCGTTCGTAGCACAGGTAGTTGCCGATCTTGCCGGTCCCGTCGAGCTTGAACACCCCAAAGTCCTCGAAGTAGAGGCTGAGCGCGTGCGTCTCCGCGCTGCCCCCGATCTCCCTCAGTATCCTGGACCCGATCTCGCCCAGGGTGGTCTCCGTCGTTACGCCGTCCGACAGGCGCACCACCTTCCCCTGGTGCTCCGGTCCCCCGCCCACGAGGGGAATCTCCAGGCTGATGTGGGACATGGCTCCTCTACTACTTGTCCGGGACTACTCTGCTGCCTGTCTCACACAACGCAGAAGTGGCTATAGTAAAAAAAACTGCTGTTGGGTGCCGGTGACAAGGTAGCATATGATGCTTACTAGGAGGCTCAGGAGGGAGGAATGGAGGAGAGAGGGGGGGAGAGGAGGAGCTGTTCCTTTCCTCCCTGTGTCTCCCTGCATGAGCAGTTCAGCAGAGACGCTTTTCCTCCCCTTCATCAGCAGCAACTTCTGGGAAATGGAACCGGCCTGTGTCTGGGTGGAGTGAGTCACACGTCTGTCTCTATGGTCAGGTCAGGAGGAAGGGAAGGAAGAGAAGTAGGAGGAAGCATCTGTCTTGACGTGACGTCACGTTATCTCGTTTTCAGGAGGAAAAAAGAGTTATTGCGTCAACATCGAGCGGGGCTTGTTGCTGCATCCCAGTATGTACTACCTATAGCTGCGTTGGTATCACAATGCAATTGTTGTTGTTGTTGTTGTCGTCTACGCTATATCGGTGCCTGCAATAAGTACCATCCTCCGTACCTAATGCAACAGATAGTATACCAAACGCCTTGTATACCAATCGTCGTCAAAATATGTTTTGGGTCTTGTGGACTTTAATTTTTTAAAGCAAAAATGCATTATAACCGACTATTTCCTAGTATTCTGTACAATTTGTGCTTTTTAAATGCTCGTAGTATATACAACATACTAATAACTAGTACGTACATGTACTGTACACGTCTACGAAACGGGAGCATTAAAGGATCAATTATATACAAGAAATTAATATCAAGTTACTTGTCAGATAGGAACTCTTTTTTCTGAATAAAAATCCTTTACCTACTATAGCAGTAGAAAGTGCTAAAGTCACAAAAGCCATGTCCAAATTTTGCCGTCCCGCCTTCTTTCTCGCCACATTTCTTTGGTGGGCGAGAGGGGCCCGGAACCGGCCGGCCACGCCGGTCTCCAGGCCAAACTTTCCTCACCACCTGGAGATACAGGAAGGTTTCGTAAAATTATTATTTTTTAATGACGTAAACAGGTTTCTTTCTACCTCTGTACTAATTGTTCCTCCCCCTTCCTCCCCCTCCGTCCTCTCAGATCGCAATGGAGGCCTTCCTCGAGGACGACGAGGACCGTCCTCGTCCTCCCCTCGACCTCCTCTGCTCGGGGGCCCTCATCCAGTCTCAGTGGGTGCTGACGGCGGCGGAGTGCATCGTCGACGTGAGCAACTGCCAGAGGAAGAAGCCCCCGGAGTGCGCCCCGGACTGCCCGCACTTCCTCTACCTAGCCTACGGGGGACTGTTCAACAACTCCCGGCCCACGGAGGACGAGGTCACCAGAAGGATGGTGGAGGTCCACAAGACGTGAGAGAGTGGACGGGGAACCTCAACATAGTATAAAATTGACAAAAAAAATATTATTTTAAGCGTTGAACCGAAATCAAAATTGTTTGTTAGCCGACGTGTATGGAATTTTTTTTGGAAAATAAAATTATTCTACCTGACCAATAACGTCCTGGCTCATTCTTGGCTCGGTCGGGGCTGCCGACAACAAATTTGTTATCAGAACCCCGACCAGGCCAAGAACGAGCCCGGACGTAAGTGGTCGGGTAGTATTATTATTTAAAAATAAATGGAAACATGCACTGCCGTTAGTTTTATTAATGTTTGCTGATATACTGGTATGATTTTTATACCAGTTCTTTTCTGCAGAAGTTGGAAGATTCCTGACGAATATTGCACCCAGGATCCAGAAACCGGTCGCGTTCGGATCAATAACAGTTAAGAAAGAACACACTAACACACAAAAAAATACATGCGTGTAGGTACTATGTAATAATATAATTATCATACAGGCATCTCAGTGTCCAAACTTAATCTTTGCTCCTACAGACTTCAACATTGCTGTTGGAAGAACCATAGCAGAGCTGGATTATTTTGACCAATCGGAAAGAATAATAACGCCTCAAGCAAGCATACTTTTAACTACTTTTAACTGTACAATATATATAACTAATCCAATAGAAGCATACTAGTAGTAGTAGGTTACAAACAACGTAACTACGCTAATTACGCTAATTATACTAGTTATGCTAATTATACTAAAAAAAAATTAAAATTTCATGAATGCTTGCAAAAATGTGTGGCGTTACTATACTACTACTCGTTGCTGCGGGCCACCTGTGAAGTCTGACATCACAGAAAGTAACAGCCATCCCGAAAAGTTCTTTTTTTTTTTAG